>Ga0247803_1000220_pt1 | contig 33358 bp, 32 predicted proteins | sample UWRJL014104B1_FD_180928 | JGI IMG/M metagenome (GOLD analysis project Ga0247803, IMG submission 180928) | Plant litter microbial communities from Arlington Agricultural Research Station in Wisconsin, United States - UWRJ-L014-104B-1 | ecosystem: Environmental > Terrestrial > Plant litter >... | reverse complement strand
GAGGGCTGGAAGCAAAACTTGCCCAGGCCACCCAGGCCATAAATGACGGCGCAGATGACCTTGACTTTGTTGTAGATTACAGTGCTTATAAAGCCGGCCAACTCGCAAAAGTAGAAGCCGAGGTAGGCGCGTGTACCCGCCTGGCACTAAAACGCGGCCGGGTAATAAAATGGATAATAGAGGTGGCGGCCCTTACCCCGGCAGAAATCAGGGGGCTGTGCAGCCTGGTGCGCGGCGCGGTAACCGCCAATGCCGATGTTACCGATTATGGCAGCGTATTTATAAAATCTTCTACAGGGTTTTATCAAACCGAAGGCGGTAAGCCAAACGGTGCAACCATAGAAACCATCAAAATACTTTTAGAGTGTGCCGCGCCGCTACCGGTTAAAGCCGCAGGCGGGGTACGCAGCTATGATGAGGCAGTGGCCATGATTAACCTTGGCGTAAAACGCATAGGCACATCATCGGCAAAAGCCATAGCAGAAGGCAAGCCCGCTTTAGAGGGGTATTAAAATCAAAAAACCTTCCGCTGTTAACGGAAGGCCCTTCTTCATAGCAATTAATCGATAGCTTTTTCTTTTTCATAGCAACAGTCAAAAACCCTTTCAGGCGTTTGTCTGTACTATAGATGTAAAAAGAAATAAAAGGTTGCGTGGGGTTGCAAAAAAAAATAAAAAATATTTTTATAGAGGGTTTTTTAGGGATATTGCCCACTTTTTAGCCCGTTGAAAAAAGTGTGGTAAGAGTGTATAAATGTTTTTTGAAGCTGAATATTTTGGGCTATCTTTGCGGCAGTTTTTAAAACCCATGAAAATCACTTTGAACGCTTCAGATAACGCGGTTTCTATCAGGTCGGTTGTTACCGATTTTAAGTCAATAACTAAATCGGGCCTTGCCATTAGTGTGGTATTTTCTTCAATGATGGCCTACCTGCTTGGTGTGTCTGAAAGCAACCCGTTCAGCACTGCTACTTTTATACTGCTTGCCCTGGGCGGCTACTGCATGGTAGGTGCCAGCAATGTGTTTAACCAGGTAATAGAAAAGGATCTTGATGCCCTTATGGACCGTACTAAAAACCGCCTTCTGCCTTCAGGTAAAATGTCGGTGCGCAATGCCTTTATCCTGGGCGTGGCGCTTACCATTGCGGGCCTTGGCATACTGTACAGCATCAACCCTAAAACGGCCATGTTTGGTGCCATAAGCATCTTTTTGTATACCAGTGTATATACCCCGCTAAAAACCGTTACCCCGCTTGCGGTGTTTGTAGGCGCGTTTCCGGGTGCTATACCCTATATGCTGGGGTGGGTGGCCGCCACTAACGATTTTGGCATTGAGGCAGGCACGCTGTTCCTTATACAATTCTTTTGGCAGTTCCCGCACTTTTGGGCCATTGGCTGGTTTTTGTTTGACGATTACCAGAGGGGCGGTTTCTTTATGCTGCCTACCGGCAAGAAGGATAAAAAAACCGCGCTGCAAATTATACTGTACACCACATGGTTAATTTTGGCTTCGCTGTTGCCTGCTACCGGGCTTACAGGCGCGCTGCACCTTAGCTATGGGGCTGCCGCGGTGGTACTGCTGCTGGGCATATGGATGCTGGTATATGCCATAAAGCTGTATAATAATATGGATGCCGCCACAGCAAAAAAGTTAATGCTTGTTAGCGTTTCTTACATATCGCTGCTGCAGGTTATTTATGTATTAGATAAATTTTTACACTAAGATTATGGAAAATATAAAAATGTCTGCCCTGGAATATGCTGAAAGGAGCGGCAGGTCGAAAAAAATGCTGCTGTGGTTTGCCATGATAAGCATCGTGATGATGTTTGCGGGCCTTACCAGTGCTTATGTAGTAAGCTCTACAAGGCGCGACTGGCTAAACGGCTTTACACTGCCTGTAGCTTTTGTTATCAGCACCCTATTGCTGTTACTAAGCAGCTGCACCTTTATACTGGCAAAAAACGCGGTTAAAAAAGGTAACCATGCTGCGGCTTCGGGGCTGCTGTTAACTACCCTGGCATTAGGCACGGGCTTTGTAATTTCTCAGTTTTACGGCTTTGGCCAGATTATAGATATGGGCTATTATTTAACCGGCTCGGGCAGCACTATTACGGCCTCTTTTATCTATGTAATTATCGTTGCGCACATAGGGCACGTTTTTGCCGGGCTTGTTGTGCTTTTGGTTGTAATTTATAATCATTTTAAACATAAATATAACCCTTCTCAAACCCTTGGTATAGAGTTAGGTGCAATGTTTTGGCACTTCCTCGATATTTTATGGCTTTATTTGTTTTTATTTTTCTATTTCTATTAAAATAAAAAAATGTAAATTTGGGAACTTTTTAACCTAATAACGTTTTATGGCAGCGACAGTTACTACTACAGCCACTACAGGCAAAACATGGGACGGCGGTAATGAGCCTATGGCAGCAAGCTATGGCAAATTGATGATGTGGTTCTTCATCGTTTCCGATGCCCTTACATTCTCAGGATTTCTTGCCGCGTATGGCTTTTCAAGGTTTAAATTTATAGGTACATGGCCTATTGCAGACGAGGTGTTTACACACTTTCCGTTTATGCATGGTGTAGATGCCCCTATGTATTATGTGGCTTTGATGACCTTTATCCTTATCTTTTCGTCTGTAACCATGGTGCTTGCTGTAGATGCCGGCCATAAACTTCAAAAAACAAAAGTTGCTGTTTATATGCTGCTTACCATAGTGGGCGGCCTTATATTTGTAGGCTCCCAGGCATGGGAGTGGAAAAACTTTATCAGCGGCGAATATGGCGCTGTAGAATCTAAAGGTGGTTCTGTGCTCCAGTTTGTTAAATTAGGCGAAGACGGTAACTATGAGCGTGTAGCGCTTGAAGACTTTGCAGCGCACCTGCCTACTGAGCGCCAGGAAAAAAGGAAAAGCAACGGTATATGGTTTGAATCTGCACCGGCGCTGCCTGAATATACGGTTGAAGAAATAGCCGAAGGGCTTAAGGCACACCCTGAAGTTGTTATTAAAACAGAGACTATTACTAAAGAAAAAACTAAGGAGATACTTTCACGCGAAGCTTCGCTGGCTAAAATTTCTGATTTTGGCATGGTGGTTAAAGGCGCTAACCTTGAGCACAACGAGTACGGGCACAAGCTTTTTGCCGATTTCTTCTTCTTTATAACAGGCTTTCACGGTTTCCACGTTTTCTCCGGTGTTTGCTTTAACATCCTTATTTTCTTTAATGTTGTTTTAGGCACATACGAAAAAAGGAGGAGTTATGAAATGGTAGAAAAAGTAGGCCTTTACTGGCACTTTGTAGACCTTGTTTGGGTATTTGTATTCACTTTCTTCTATCTGGTTTAATCTAAAAAAAAATATAGGATCATGGCACATACGCACGAATCTAATACAAAAAGGATATGGTTTGTTTTTGCACTCCTGTCTGTAGTAACAATAGTTGAGGTATTTTTAGGTATTATTAAGCCCGACGCGCTGTATAAAACAGACCTGTTTCGCCTTAACCTGCTTAACTGGATATTTATTATCCTTACCGTATTTAAGGCATATTATATAATGTGGGCGTTTATGCACCTTGAAGGCGAAAAAAGCAGCCTGAGGTGGTCTATCGTTGCCCCGCTGGTATTCCTGATTATCTATTTAGTGTTCATCTTACTTGTTGAAGGTAATTATATTTTTGATGTGTTTGCGCAATCTCACTATAAGTGGATTTTTTAAGGCATATTAATTCATAAAAAAGGCGGTTATATCAACCGCCTTTTTTAATTTTGTACCATTACTGCACACCCCTTATGAAACGTAAAATAGTTTTGCTTGGCCTTCTTGTACTTCCATTGGTTTTGTATGTCTATTTTTCCCTTGTAAAGCACAATCAGCTCTTTCTCCCGGTAATTACAAAAAACCTTAAAGAACTCCCTGTGCATACCGCGCTCGATGGCAAACCTGTAGCCCTTAAAGGAAAAATATCTATAGTGGGTTTTTTTGGCAATACTATCAACAGGCGCAAAGAGGCCATCTTTAACCTGAACCAAAAGATAAACAACAAGTACAAAGGCTTTACTGATTTCCAGATGGTAATGCTGGTGCCAAACGGCGACCAGGAGGCCGTAAAGGCGCTCGAAGAAAGCCTTAAGCACATGGGCGACATTAGTACATGGCGGTTTGTGTTTGCTTCGCCCGAAGCTATACAGGATTTTTATGCCTCCTTTGGCACAAAAGAAAAACTTGATGGTACCGCCGGCAGCGATTATGTTTTTATAGTAGATAAAAGCCTGAGCCTGAGGGGCCGCAGGGGGCAAAATAAAAAAGGCGTGAAGGAATATAAAGACGGTTATAATACCTTTGTAGTATCTGAACTGCATAACGACATGACCGATGATGTAAAGATACTGCTGCGCGAATACCGCCTGGCACTGCGCCGCAACATGCCAAAAGGTTTTAAAAAAGAAAAACTCAGCAATGAAGAATAAATCATACATAGGCATTTCGTTTATTATACTTGTTTTTGGAATTTATACAGTATACCAGTTATCAAACAGGTGCGAAAACGGTACCATAGTAGTGCAGGACCGCCTGAGCGCGGGAGAGCCTGCCCAAAAGGAGTCAGGGTTATACGTAGTAGGCAAGGCACCCGATTTTAAACTCACTAACCACGAGGGTATGGCCGTTACCCAGAATTTTTATAAAGGGAAGGTATATGTGGTGGAGTTCTTTTTTTCTACCTGCCCGTCTATATGCCCTGTAATGAACCGCAACCTGATGGAAATACAGGAAGGGCTGGGTGATGAGAAAGATTTCGGCATAGCCTCAATAACCATAAACCCTGAATTTGACACACCTAAAGTATTAAAAGAACACAGGGAACTGCTGGGCATAACGTCTCCCAACTGGAATTTTTTAACCGGCGATAAGGAGTATATTTACAGCATTGCAAACAAGGGCTTTAAGATATATGCCGGGGAGGGCAGCCCTGCGGCCGGGGGCTTTGAACACAGCGGCCTCTATGCCTTAATAGATAAGCAGGGTAACATCCGCTGCAGGAAAGATGCCTCAGGAAACCCTATTATGTATTATTCGGGCGTTAACTATAAAAGCCCCGAAGGTTTAGAAGAAGACCTTGGCGGTAAATACCACCCGGGGGTTGACGCAATTAAAGAAGACATTAAAAAATTACTTGAAGAATAATGGAAGATACATTTCAGGCAGAAAAAAAATACAACAATTGGATTATTGCCCTTTCCATAATCATCCCCTTAGCTGTGGCTGCACTTTTTGGTGTAAGCCTTAAAGATTTAGGTTACAATGTAAAGCCCCTATCCTTTTTACCGCCCATATATGCTACTATAAACGGCTTTACGGCAATAGTGTTGGTAGTGGCAGTACAGGCCATTAAAAATGGTAACCAAAAGCTTCATGAAACGCTGGTTAAATCAGCCATAGCGCTTTCGGTAGGCTTTTTGGTAATGTATGTTGCCTACCACATGACCGCAGACCCTACACCTTACGGCGGTAAAGGCTTTCTTAAATACCTATACTACTTTATACTCGTTACACACATTATGCTGTCGGTTATTATTATCCCGTTTGTGCTGATAACGTACGTAAGGGGCATAACGGGCAGCTACGGGCGCCACCGAAAGATTGCACGCATTACCTACCCTATGTGGCTTTATGTAGCTATAACCGGCGTAATTGTATACGCCATGATTTCGCCTTATTACCCGTATTAAAATGAAAAGCCTTTTTACTAAATACACGCTTATACTTGCTTTAGTATTTGCCGGGTTGCAGGCTAATGCCCAGTGCGCCATGTGCCGTGCCGCGCTCGAAACCAACGAGCAGGGCATACAGCCGGAATCGGTTAACAACGGTATTGTATACCTCATGGTGTTTCCTTACCTGCTGGTGGCTGTGGTAGGCTATGCCGTATACCGCCTGCGTAAAAAAGCAATAGATAAAAAAGAAGAAGCGCAGTTGTAAAACCGCGCTTCTTCTTTTTTATCTTTATTTGATTTAATATTGGATATCTAACTACCCAACAATCCAATCCAACCCCATAAAATTACTTCATCCCATCCACTTTCAGGTTTATTTTTCCTGAGCCCTTTATAAAGGCAATGATGGCGTTATCAGTAAGGGTAACTTTGTCAAACTCAAAATCATCCAGTGTGCCGTTTACAAACACACCCGCCATAGGCGAATAGTTGTTTAGGTAGGGCAGCATGTTTTTTTTGCCCTCCTCAAGGTTGGATTGTATAGAATAGCGGCAGTTTTCCTGTATTTTTTTAACTATAACACCGCTGGCCATCCAGTTTGCGGTGCGCATCAATGCACTTTTAGTATCCAGCACATAATCCATCTGGTCAAAATAAATCTCTTTAGTAACCGCGTTATAATTTGGTATACCGCTCAGGTATATGGTGCCTGTTATGCTTCCTGTCATATCAAGGGCTACTATCATTTTACCATCTTTGCTCCATAGGTCAACCTTCTGAATAGTAACCTTGCGCTTGCCGTCGCCAAATTCCTGCCCCTGGAAGTTCTTGGTAATAATAGCCGACGCGCTTTGGTACGTAGATACCGCAGCCACTACTGCGCTCACTTTTTCGGGCATGGTGGTTACCGCCTTTAATACCACGGCATCTTTTTTAAGCACCGCTTTTGGTGCCTGGCCTACGGTAGTTTCCATGGTACATTTAAGGCCCATGTTCATGGTTATTTGTTTTTTAGTCAGCTTGGCATCGGTAACATACAGTTCTTCCGGCATCAGCTGGAACCACGTTTCATACTGCTCGCTGGTCAGGAATGGCTTGCTAAGTGTTTGCAGCGCATCCAGCACCTGCGGCTTAAAGTCAACCGACTGCTTTATGGCATTGTCCAGCTCGTCTTCAATACGGGTTTTAAACAGCTTTATAGTAGGGTTTATAAGGTAGGTAATGGGTATCTTTTTTCCGGCTACGGTAATGCTCGGGCTTTCGGTCCACTCCAGGTTTTGCAGTTTTGTATCGGTAGTCATCTGCCAGTTGCGCAGGCCTATGCTACTGTCAAAGGTAATATTAGCGGCAAGGTTAAACTCGCGTGTATCGTGCAGGTCTATGCCCATAGTAGTGGTGCCATAGCGCACCTGCCCGTTCACTTTTATAGGGATAACAATTTGCAGGCGGCCATTCTTCTCCGTAAATTTAATGGGCGCGGTTTTCCAAACCTTAAGTGCCACGTCGTCATCTTTAATATTATTGTCGTCATATACCAGGCCGGTTACAAACTTATTGGTCTGCGTTTCAAGGTCGGCCACCGCTATGCTTACCGGCAGGCTTATAAACGAGGTGCTTTTTTGGTACACTACATCGGTAGTATTGCCGGGTTCCGGCTTTAGTGACTGTATGCGGCTGCTGGTGGCACAGCCTGTAAGTAAAAAGCCCGATGCTAACAGGCTAAGTAGTAAGGTTTTCATGGTGTCAGGGAAAATTTTTCGCAAATGTAGGACTTAATTGTAACAAAAAGCAAGAGGGTGAGTCTAATTGTAAAACAAAACTGACTACATGCCATTATATTTTTTAATAAATTTGTTACCACATTTGAGTTTAACCAACTTATGAAAAACACAAAAAGCATACTGTTAACCCTCCTGGTGGCCCTGCTTTCGCTAAGTGCGGCGGCACAGCAAAAAAAGTGGACACTTAAGGAATGTGTGGAATATGCGTTGCAAAACAATATTCAGATAAAGCTTACCGACCTTGATGTGCAAACGGCCGCCGTGAGTACCAGCGATGCCCGTATGGCTTTTTTGCCTACCGTAAACGCACAGGGCTCGCACTCGTGGAACATAGGCCTTAACCAGAACATTACCACAGGTTTACTTCAAAACCAGACCACCCAGTTTACGTCTATAGGGGCAAATGTGGGATTTGATATTTATAACGGCCTACAAAACCAGAACCGCTTTAGCCGTGCGCGCCTTGCCGCGGTGGCTGCCGAATACCAGCTCGTAAAAATGAAGGAAGACGTGGCCCTTAACGTGGCTAACGCTTACCTGCAAATTTTGTTCAACAAAGAAAACCTTAAGGTGCAGGAACAGCAGCTGGCATACGACCAGCAACAGCTTGCCCGCACGCAGCAGCTGGTAGACGCGGGCAATGTGCCCAAGGGCGACCTGCTTGATGTAAAGGCTACCGTAGCTACCGACAACCAGAACAAGATAGCGGCGCAAAACACACTGCTAATCTCTAAACTTAGCCTGGCACAGCTGATGCAGCTGGAAGATTTTCAGGATTTTGATACCGATGACAGCGATTACCCCACCGATGAAACAGGGATACTGCTGCGCAACGCCGCCGAGATTTATGATAAGGCAAAAGAGCAGCGTACCGAAATAAAGGTAGCACAGGCCAATGTAGCTGTAGCCGAAAAAGATGTAAAGATTGCTAAAGGTGCCTACCAGCCTTCGCTACAGGGTTTTTACAGCTTTACCACGCGCGCGGCATATGCCGACAGGGTTATAGGCTTTGGCCCCAATATAGCTAATCCCACAACGGTAGTGGGCTATGTAGATGGCACCAACCAGGTAGTACTACAAGATAACTTTGCCCCTATTTTGGGCAGAAGGGATCCCATATTAGACCAGTTTGACCAGAATAAAGGGCATTCTTTTGGGTTGTCATTCAATATACCGATTTTTAACGGCTTTTCGGCGCGCAATGGTGTAGAGCGTGCCAAAATAGCGCTTGACCGTACTAAGATAACACTCCAGCAGCAGGAAATAGACCTGGAGCAGAATGTTTATAAAGCCTATACCGATGCCCAGGGGGCGTGGAATACTTATGAGGCCGCAAAGGCTACCGTTGCCGCCCGCGAAGGTGCCATGAACTATGCCAGCGAGCGCTATAATGTAGGGCTTATAAACGTGTTTGATTATAACCAGACACAAACGCTTTCTGTAAACGCGCAGAGCGAACTGCTGCGCAGCAAATACGACTTTATCTTTAAAGTGAAGATCCTTGAATTTTATTTTGGTATACCCATTTCCCAGATAACAGAAAAAAACTAACTATGTCAAAAAAGACAATTTATTATCTATTAGGCGGCGCTGTAGTGCTGATAATTGCGCTTGTTGTATTAAAGCAAACCGGAGCCATAGGCAAAAAAGAAGAAGGCAAAGAGGTAGAAATTGCCGTTGCCAATAAAATTACCCTTACCGAATCCGTTTCTGCTACCGGCAAAATACAGCCGGAGATTGAGGTTAAAATATCGTCGGAGGTTTCGGGCGAAATCATAGAGCTGCCCATTAAAGAAGGCCAGGCCATTAAAAAAGGCCAGCTTTTGGTGCGTATTAACCCTGATTTGTATGAGTCGGGCGTGAGCCGCAGCGCGGCCGCCATGAGCACCTCAAGGGCGGGCCTGAGCCAGAGCGAGGCACAGCTTAAGGAAGCTAAGGCAAATTACGATCGTAACAAAACGTTGTTTGACAAAGGCGTTATCTCAAAATCTGAATGGGATAAGATAGTGTCGGCTTACGAGGTGGCACAGGCAGCTAAGCAGTCGGCCTACTACCAGGTGCAGAGCGCCGGTGCCAGCGTTACCGAAGCACGCGACAACCTAAACCGTACCACCATATATTCTCCGGTAGACGGCACCATCTCTAAGCTTGATACAGAGCTGGGCGAAAGGGTAGTGGGTACCCAGCAGATGACCGGTACCGAGATATTGCGTGTGGCTAACCTCAACAATATGGAGGTAGAGGTAGACGTAAATGAGAACGACATTGTAAAAGTGCAGGTGGGCAACGATGCCGAAATAGAAGTAGACGCCTACCTGAAGCGTAAGTTTAAAGGCACGGTAACGAGCATATCTAACTCGGCAAGCAGCGACCTTACTGCCGACCAGGTAACCAACTTTAAGGTTAAGGTTCGTATTTTAAAAGAATCATACGAAGACATGCTGCAGGGCAAGCCGTCTAACTACTCGCCGTTCAGGCCGGGCATGACTGCAACAGTAGATATTATTACCAGTAAAAAAACCGGTATACTGGCCGTACCCATTAGTGCGGTTGTTATAAAAACAGATACTACCGGTGCTAAGGTAGACCCTGTGGCAGCACTGGAGCAAAAAGAAAAAGAGAAAGAAACCGGAAAGGTAGAAAAGAAATTTGAATGCGTGTATGTTAAACGGGGGGACAAAGCGGTGCTGCGCCCCATAACTACGGGCATCCAGGATGATACTAATATAGAAGTGCTAACCGGCCTTAAACCCGGCGACGAAGTAATAACGGGGCCATATACCACGGTTACTAAAGATCTGAACGCGGGCGATAAGGTTAAAGCCAAAGGCCAGGAGGTTAAAAAATAGCATGGCATATATATTAAATATTGAAACGGCTACCAAGAACTGCTCGGTTTCAATAGCTAAAGACGGTGAAACGGTGGCGTTAAAGGAGTATGCAGGAGAGGGCTATGCCCACGCCGAAAAGCTGCACGTGTTTATTGGCGAAGTACTTACACAGGCCGATATATCTATCGAACGCCTGGATGCCGTGGCAGTTAGCCAGGGTCCCGGTTCTTATACAGGGCTGCGCATAGGTGTTTCGGCCGCTAAGGGGCTATGCTACGCGCTGGCCATCCCGCTTATTGCCATAGATACACTGGAACTCCTTGCCCGTAAAATAACGGTAACTAACGGCGTAATTATCCCCCTGATAGATGCCCGCCGCATGGAGGCCTATACTGCCGTTTTTGATAACGACTATAACAAAATACGCGATACCCAAGCGGAAATAATTACTGAAGAATCTTTTTCAAATTTTGGCGCGCTTGTCCACATTGTGGGCGATGGCGCAGCCAAATGCATTGGCATACTGCCGGATGCTAAAATACTTCACCACGCCGGTGTGCTGTATCCATCTGCTGCTGAAATGGGGGCGTTATCATACCCTAAATTCCGGGTGCAACACACTGTTGATGTAGCCTATTTTGAGCCTTTTTACCTGAAAGATTTTATTGCCGGGAAATAAAACTAGAAATTAGAGGAGATAATAGCCGCACTTCGACAGGCTCAGTATGACCATTATCTCCTTTAATTTCATTTAAAAATATCTTACCATATACAGTCAGGCTGAGCCTGTCGAAGTTGGCTGTATATTGTAAGATATCTGGACGAATAGTAATATATAGGCGGTATTATTTACACGCTACGCCAATGGCGACTCCTTGTCAGGATACCTGTAGTTAATTTCACGCTGCGGGAACGGAATTTCGATGCCTTCTTTATCAAACTCCTTTTTAACGGCTTCTTTTACATCAGAAAGCATTTGCCAAAAATTTTCGTTTGTAGCCCATAACAATACCTGGAAATCTACAGAGCTTTCTCCCAATGTTTTTACCCGGACTACAGGGGCAGGGTCTTTCAGCACTTTTTCGTCATTTTCGAGCACCCGGGCTATTGCCTCTTTTACCTGTTTAAGGTTGCTGCCATAGGCCACGCCAAAGATAAGCTCTTCCTTGCGCAGCGGCTCACGCGAAAAGTTTTTGATGTTGCCGTTTGCCAGCGCGCCGTTTGGTATGTAAATAACCTGGTTGTTAGGAGACAGCAGCCGGGTATACAGTATCTGTATTTCGCTTACCGTGCCGCCTTCTCCCTGTACCTCTACATATTCGCCTACGCGAAAAGGCTTAAACACTATAATAAGCACCCCGCCCGCAAAGTTACTGAGCGACCCCTGTAGCGAGAGGCCTATGGCAAGGCCGGCCGCGCCCAGCATAGCCGCAAAAGCCGTGGTTTCTACGCCAAGCTGGTTAATTACAACGATGAGCAGCACTATACGAAGTGCCCATGTACCTACATCTTTCAGGAATTGTATGAGCGTGGGGTCCATGTCGGGCTTCCGGATAAGTAAGCGGTTCATAAAACGCCTGAAAAATTTTATTACCAACAAGCCTATAACAAGTACTATTATGCCGCCTATAAGGTTAGGTACATAGTCGGCTACGTTAGTGGTAAGGCGTTCTAAAAAAGTATCTAAATCAAATCCTTTCATAACAAAATCTATAATTTTAAATCGTTTAGCGTGTCAACAAGCGACGATTTTGGCAAGTTACATGCCTTATTTTGGCAAACATAAAACATTAAATTATTTTTAACAAAGCGGTTTTGTAAAAAAGGGACTACGCTTTCGCGTATGCTGCCTGCTGTAATTACGTGCGGGAGGTAGGTTTTGTTAACTTCTTTTATGGCTTCAAAAGCCTCCTCCCCACACACGGCAAGTTCCCGGTTATCTTCAGATAGATCAAGCCACAGGTTAAGCCAGTTGCTAAATGCCGAAGGGTAGTCCATAGCAGGAATCATCTGGTAAAGCATTTGCAGCGCGACTTTCTCATAATGCCCATTATCAAACAGCAGGCTAAGCTTGTACAGCACATTCGCCATAACCGAGTTTGAGGCTGCAATAACGTTATCCTCAGTTTCATAATGCTTTGCCACAAGCTGTGTTCCTCCCAGTTCATTATAGGCGAAGAACTGCCTTCCGGTATCATAAAAATGCTCCAGGCAATAGTCAGTAAGCTGTTTTGCATACAGCAGCAATTTTTCATCAAGCGTGCATTGGTACAGCGAAATAAAAGCATTTGCCGTATGGGCATAATCTTCAAGAAAACCGTTTATCCGGGCCTCGCCATTTTTGTAGGTGCGCCATAAGTGCCCGCTTTCATGCCATAGTTTAGCGCAGATAAAATCAGCATTACGGAGCGCGGCGTCCAGGTAAACGGTATCGGTTGTAGCTTTATAAGCATCGGCGTAGCCCTTTAGCATCAGGGCGTTCCACGAGGTAAGTATCTTATCGTCAAGGCCGGGTTTGTGGCGTTTTTCCCTTTCGGTATAAAGCAGTTTTTTCCAGGCCTGTTTTTTTTCGGAAAGCATTTCCGGACTCATGCCAAAATCTTCCGCCAGTTTTTGCAATTTTTCGGTCTGGATGAGTACGTACTGCCCATTCTCCCAAAAGCCGAAATCATTAATATTGAATACCCTTTCAAACAGGGGGAAGTCCGCGCCAAGCAACTCCTTCAACTCCTGTTTCTCCCAGGTATAAAAAGCGCCCTCTTCTTTATGGCCTATAAAGTTAAGGCTGTCGGCATCCCAGGCGCTATAAAATCCGCCTTCGGGCGAAGTGAGTTCGCTGCTTATAAAAAAATGCGTCTTTTCTATTACCTCTTTATACAACGGGTTTTGCGTGCGCTTGTAGCCCTCGGCGTAGAGGCTCATGAGTTGGCCGTTGTCATACAGCATCTTTTCGAAATGCGGCACGTGCCAGTGCATATCTACCGAATAGCGCGAAAACCCACCGCCCACCGTATCAAACAGGCCGCCCCACGCCATTCGGGTGAGGGTCAGGTCGGTAAAATCGAGCAGTTCATTTGTATTGGTTTGGTAGCCGTAGCGTTGCAGGAACAGGTAATTATCGGGCATCATAAACTTGGGCGCGCGGGCGTAGCCGCCAAAATCCCAGTCGAAACTCTTTGACCATTTTTCTACTAACGGTTTTATGTGCGAAGGGTCTTGCAGCGCGCCTTCTTCATTGGGTGGCAGTAATGACAATGAGTTGATGCCCTCCAGTAATTTTTCGGCATAGTCTGTCATGCGGTCGCGGTCGGTCTGGTATAAGCCTGCCAGTTGGGTAAGGCTTTCCATCCATTGCCCCTTACGGAAGTAGGTGCCGCCCCATACCGGCCGTCCGTCGGGCAGCAGTACCACATTCATGGGCCAGCCACCCTGTTTGGTCATTAGTTGCACGGCCTTCATGTAAGTGGCATCCACATCGGGGCGCTCCTCGCGGTCTACTTTTATAGAAATATAATGTTCGTTCATCAGGGCACCAACATCGTTGTCCTCAAAGCTTTCGTGCTCCATAACGTGGCACCAGTGGCATGCAGAGTAGCCCACGCTCAGTATTATAAGCTTATCCTGTTTTACAGCTTCTGCCAGTACTTCGGGCTTCCAGGCTTTCCAGTAAATGGGGTTGCCGGCGTGCTGTAAGAGGTAAGGGCTGGTTTCAAGGTGCAGTTCGTTCATGCGAATTTTTTTAAAGTTTAAAGGTACTAAAACTACAGGGCGGGGCAAGAGCGAGTATGTTAAAACACAGAGGTTATATTATGGTTTGTTTTGTAAGAAAAAGATATATTTGCCGGATAACCAATTAACAAACGAAAATGAAATTATTGTATACGCTTGCGGGTCTTTTACTGCTAACAGCCTGCAATGGGAATAAGAGTAGTAATGACGAAGATAAAAACGTAGGCCTGAGGGGTGATATCGTAGCAGCAGTGTACAGCAAACCCACCATGGACAGCCTGATGGCTAAAATAAACGCCATACCGGAACTGACAGAAGATTTAAAAACCGCTAAACTTAACCGTGTTACTGAAGACAGCCTTACCCTTGACGGGGTTGCTGAGCGGCTGGGCAATAGTATAATTCCGTTTACTAAAGGTTTTGAACAGGGTAGTTTTATGCTGATTAACAGCAATGAAAATGCTGCAAAGCTCCACGAAAGTGTGATGAATGAGTATGGTTATAATTTAATGAGTATCGATACCACCTATCCGCCGCGCCCGTTTAATCATATAGAGTTGTGGAGGTACCATTCGGGCGAATATAACAATCCGCAATCGTACGACTCCATCACTAAATTTTTTGCAGACGACCTGAGGGAATCCTTAAAGGAGGAGCCCGCACTCGTAAGAAATGTAAAATACCTGGTTTCTGTGTGCGACCTGCTGCTGGTTAAACCAAAGGCGGTAGACGATAAAACCTTTGAGGGCGGAATACTGATGTTTGAGATAAAAGTTTATAATGCTACTAGCGGCGCCAAGGAGGGCCAGGCGGTTATTATGGCTAAAAATTCTGATACAGCTACAAGTTTTATGGACAGCAACCTTGGTAAAACGATGCAGGACGATTTTTTATACGAAGACCTGCTTAAAAACAAAGACTTGGAAATATTAGGTTTCCTTAAAAATAAAGAGCCGGACAGGACCCCTAAGAAGAAAAAGCATTTATTATAATTATTATAGATAAGGGCTGAACTATCATGATTATAATAACTGCCTGTGATGGTTACGCTTCAGCTTTTCTGCCATAATTTGCGCAATAGGCCGGTCCTGTATGTTGCTTTCCAGCCAGGAGAGCAGGTCAAGGTACAGAAACGCGCGTCGCTCAAACGGATGGTTTTCAAACTGGCTCAGTGTGGCGTGCAGCTTTTTAAATTCGGCCTTAATGCGCAATGGCGAAATATTCGACATGTTCCTTAAAAAGTCGATAAGCGCTTTTTGCACTTCGTGCAGGTCGTTCATTTTTATAAGGAAGTTATAGGTAGAACGCACCAGCGCCTCCAGCCTGAAATCGAGGCCTGCCTGGTAGTGTGCGGCCAGGTTGAGCACGTGGGCAAAGCACATCAGGTCTTCGCGTATCTGCGTGGTTTTGCCGTTGATGATTTTTTTCAGAAAAAAAATACATTTGGCATATTCTACCGCGCCAAAATGGTAACACGCAATCTTGTAATACAGTACCATAATGTGGTGTTCGTCTATCTTGTCCTTATAACGGTCCAGCTTTTTGTGTATGGTGTCCAGCAGTTCTTCGCCTCCGCTAAAATCAGCCGTCATAAATCTCAGGTTCAGTCGGTTAGAATAGATATACAGAAACGACAGCACTATGATGTTATCATCTTCGGGTATCTGCTCGTTGCTCATAATGTGCTCAAACTGGTCCAGCGCCTGCTCAAACTGCCCCACTCGGTTGAGGTAGTACAGCGACTCCAACACGTAGTGGTTGCCCTTAATGTAAAACACGGGGTGCACGGCAATAAGGTGCGGGTTTTTTTCAAACAGCCCTACCCAGCGGGTGGCATAGCGGTAGCACGCTACAAAATCCTGGGTTATAAAACTGTACCAAAGGTAGGCCTGGTACAACCACAGCTTTTCGCGGAAGCCGAGTTTTTCTGCATCAAAATCGGGCAGGTTTTTAAAAAAATGTTTAGATACTGCCTGGGTTTCCTCATCCGTCCGCGCATAGCCGTTTTTCAGGAAGGTATTATACATATCAAGCGCCAGGTTGCTCAGCTGGCTGGCAATGTTGTTCAGGTAGGTAAGCTCGTTGGTCTGGGCTATCAGCAGGTCGGCGCGGTTGTTACGGCTTCGCGTTATGTACTGGCTTTCAATAATCTTTTCAAGGTCGAGTATCTCATAGCCAATGTTTTTCTCCTCAAAGGCTATGGCCTGCGTTTTTACCTTGTCTAATAATTTAAGGCACTGTTGATATAAACCTTTGCGGTACAGTATCATGGCAAAGTCAAACTGCTCGCGCAATTGCAGCGGTATGTTCCTTTTGCTGGGGTTAAGGCGCAGGCTGGTAAGTACCTGGTTGTACAGGTGGGCTTTTACATTACTCAGCTGTTCCTTGCTAATGCCGGTGCTCTTAAGTATCGCCTCTTCGTTATAGGCCTTTTGCAGCGAAAGCACCTTAAAAAGGGCTATGAACTTACTGTCGCTATTGGCAGAAATACGTCCTACATAAACCGAAAACTGCCGCTTTTCAGATGGGGTTAGCGATTTTATAAGCGCCCAGAGGTTATCGGTAAGTATGTTGCGGTTTTTCATGGTTTTAGGGCAAAATGCTGTACCAAAAATAGTAATTCCAGCGGAATAAAGTGCCCAATAATGGTAAATAATTTTTGCTAAGGCGTTGTAATTATTTTTAGCTTAAAATGTTGATTTTTATAAAGTTAAAAGTTTAAAAACTATTTTTGGTATCGTAATAGCTTTTTTTGTAAGAATGCTTCGCTATCATAAAATACTATTTTAGCATAATAAATTTTGGACTATGAATGATAAGATAGAAATTTTCGACACCACCTTGCGTGATGGAGAGCAGGTTCCCGGCTGCAAGCTGAATACCGCGCAAAAGTTAAAAATAGCCGAAGCGCTGGACAACCTGGGTGTAGATGTTATCGAGGCCGGTTTCCCCATATCAAGCCCCGGCGATTTCCTGTCGGTTACCGAAATTTCAAAAGTTGTAAAAAATGCAACGGTGTGCGGACTGAGCCGCGCCGTAAAAAAAGATATCGAAGTTGCCGCCGAAGCCCTTAAATATGCCGTAAAGCCGCGCATACATACCGGCATTGGCACCAGCAAATCGCATATAAAATACAAGTTCAACTCTACGCCAGATAAAATTATTGAGCAGGCCATTGAAGCGGTTAAGTATGCCAAAACCTTTGTGCACGATGTAGAATTTTACGCCGAAGACGCCGGCCGTACCGATAACGCCTTCCTTGCAAAAATATGCAGCGCTGCCGTAAAAGCTGGCGCTACCGTGCTTAACATCCCTGATACCACGGGCTACTGCCTTCCCGACGAATATGGCGCCAAAATAAAATACCTTACCGAGCATGTGGTGGGTATTGAGAAAGTAAAGCTTTCGTGCCACTGCCATAACGACCTTGGCCTGGCTACGGCTAATGCTATTTCGGGCGTTATAAACGGTGCGCGCCAGATAGAATGTACCATTAACGGCATAGGCGAACGCGCCGGAAATACCGCGTTGGAAGAAGTTGTCATGATACTGCGCCAGCACCCTAAGTTAAACCTTACCACTAATATCAAGACCAATCAGTTGCTTGCCATGAGCAAAATGGTGTCGCAGGAAATGGGTATGTTTGTACAGGCCAATAAGGCCATAGTGGGCGATAACGCCTTTGCGCACAGCAGCGGCATCCACCAGGACGGCGTGATAAAAAACCGCGAAACCTACGAGATTATTAACCCGTCAGACATTGGTGTAACGGAATCGAGCATTGTGCTTACCGCGCGCAGCGGCCGCTCGGCTTTAGCTTACCGTGCTAAGAAGGTAGGGTATGAGCTTACCAAGAACGACCTTGATATTGTGTACCTGGAGTTTCTTAGGTTTGCCGATAACTGCAAGGAAGTGAAAGACGACGACCTGCACCGTTTGATAGAAATGAGTAAAGCCAGGCTTGAGATAAACATTTAATTTTGTGATGAAAAAGACCCTTTTTGATAAAGTATGGGACGCGCACGTGGTAGAGTCGATACCTAACGGCCCCAGCGTATTATATATAGACAAGCACCTGATACACGAGGTTACCAGCCCGCAGGCGTTTAGCGAACTGGAAGAGCGCGGGCTTAAGGTATTCCGAACAGAGCGCATTGTTGCTACGGCCGACCATAACACACCTACTAAAGACCAGCACCTGCCCATTAAAGACGATATGTCGCGCAGGCAGATAGAGCAGCTTACCGAAAATTGCGAGAAGAACGGCATTACGTTCTATGGCCTGGGGCACCCGTATAACGGCATTGTGCACGTTATTGCACCGGAGCTTGGCATTACCCAGCCGGGCATGACAATAGTATGCGGCGACAGCCATACCAGTACACACGGGGCATTTGGCACCATAGCGTTTGGTATCGGTACCAGCCAGGTGGCGCAGGTGTTTGCCAGCCAGTGCCTGCTTATCGAGAAACCTAAAAAACTACGCGTTAACGTTAACGGTACCCTTAAAAAAGGCGTTACCCCTAAAGACGTAATTTTATATATCATTGCCCAACTGGGTACCAACTCAGGCACCGGATATTTTTGCGAATATGCCGGCAATGTGTTTGAAGAAATGACCATGGAAGGCCGCATGACCGTATGCAACATGAGCATTGAGATGGGTGCCAGGGGCGGGCTTATAGCGCCGGACCAAACCACATACGACTATATCGAAGGGCGCGAATTTGCCCCGAAAGGTGAAGCATTTGAAGCAAAGAAAAAATACTGGGACAGCCTGAAGACGGATGAAGGTGCCGAATTTGATAAAGAATACCACATTGATGCCGCCGAAATAGCCCCTATGATTACCTACGGGACCAATCCAGGTATGGGCATCAGGATTACCGATAACATTCCGCACAGCGACGATGCCTCAGCCGAAAAAGCATTGGCTTATATGGGCTTTACGGGCAAGGAAACGCTTTTGGGCCAACCCATAAACTATGTGTTCATAGGCAGCTGTACCAATTCCCGCATTGAAGATTTCAGGCAGGTTGCCGATTATATTAAGGGCAAGACCAAGGCCGGTAATATTACCGCGCTTATCGTGCCGGGCTCACAGCAAGTGGTTAGGCAAATAGCCGCCGAAGGGCTGGAGAAGATATTTACCGATGCCGGTTTTGAGATACGCGAACCCGGCTGTTCGGCATGCCTGGCCATGAACGAGGATAAAATTCCACCCGGCGAGTACTGCGTTTCTACAAGCAACAGGAACTTTGAGGGCAGGCAGGGACCCGGCGCACGCACCATTTTGGCAAGCCCGCTTACCGCCGCCGCCATAGCCATTGAAGGAAAGATTATTGACTATACCCAAAACCTGAATTAATGGAGAAGTTTGTTTCGTATACCGATACCGTAGTGCCGCTGGATATTGAAAACGTAGATACCGACCAGATTATCCCGGCGCGCTTTTTAAAATCGACCGATAAAGCGGGATTTGGCGATAACCTGTTCCGCGACTGGCGCTATGACAAGGCCGGTAACCCTGTGCCTGATTTTAACTTGAACAAAGACATTTATAAAGGCACGATACTGGTAGCCGGCGATAACTTTGGCTGCGGTTCAAGCCGTGAGCATGCCGCATGGGCGCTTGCCGGTTATGGGTTTAAGGTAATTGTGTCGAGCTATTTTGCCGATATCTTTAAAGGTAATTCGCTCAATAACGGGCTGCTTCCTATTCAGGTAAGCCCTGAATTTTTGAAGAAGCTTTTTGAGGAAGTAACCCGCGACCCGGCCACGGCAGTGCAGGTAGACCTTGAGGAACAAAAGATAACGTTTATTGGCGGTAGCGAGCATTTTGATATCGACCCCTATAAAAGATTGTGCCTGCTGAACGGCTATGATGATATGGACTTTTTAGTGAGCAGGCTGGATGCCATAACCGAATTTGAAAAAAAACACGCACAGCTATGAAATTAAAAATTGCAGTTTTATCCGGAGACGGCATCGGGCCGGAAGTAACCGCCGAAGCCATTAAAACGCTTGATGCCATAGCACAGCGTTTTGACCATACATTTGAATACCATGCCGCCGCGGTGGGCGCTATTGCCATAGATGAGTTTAACGACCCGCTGCCGGAAGCCACGCTTACCGTGTGCAAAACCACCGACGCGGTATTGTTTGGCGCCATTGGCCATCCAAAATACGACAACAACCCCGATGCGCCCATACGCCCCGAGCAGGGCTTGCTAAAACTTCGTAAAGAATTGGGCCTGTTTGCTAACATCCGCCCTACAACCATATATGCCAAGCTGGCCGACCAAAGCCCGCTGCGCCCTGAGCGCATTGCCGGGGTAGACCTTACCATTTACCGCGAGCTAACCGGCGGTATTTACTTTGGTGAAAAAACACTGAGCGATGATAAAACTTCGGCATCTGACCTGTGCAGCTATAGCCAGGTAGAGGTAGAGCGCATTGCGCACATGGCGTTTAAAACCGCCCAGAACCGCCGTAAAAAGCTAACCCTTGTAGACAAGGCAAACGTGCTTGAAACGTCGCGGTTATGGCGCAGGGTGGTAACTAATATCAGTGCGGCTTATCCTGATGTGACACTTGACTTTTTATTTGTAGACAACGCGGCCATGCAGCTGATATTAAACCCGGCCCAGTTTGACGTAATGCTTACCGAAAACATGTTTGGCGATATCCTTTCGGATGAGGCCAGTGTGCTTGGTGGCAGCATCGGGCTTGCGGCATCGGCATCAGTGGGCAATAAATTCTCCATGTTTGAGCCTATACACGGGTCGTACCCGCAGGCAGCCGGAAAGGGCATTGCTAATCCGGTAGCGTCGATACTTTCGGCGGCCATGCTGCTGGAGCATTTTAACCTGCTGGAAGAAGCAAACGCAATTAAAGAAGCGGTTACCGAGAGTATTGATAAGGAAGTTTCGACTTTAGATATCATTCCCGGAAGTAAATACAGCACCTCTGATGTAGGCAACTTCATTGCGCGCTATGTACTTGCCGAGGAGGCGAGTGTTTCTGAAACCGACAACAGGGTGCTGGGCCGCTCAACAATAATTTAATGAATTACTATAACGAACATACCCTCGTGTACCTTAATGGCGAATGGCTGCCCGCTGCCAGTGCGCAGGTAACATTGTACAACCAGACCATGCATTATGGCAACGGTATTTTTGAAGGCATACGTTCCTACAAAACGCCCGATGGCGTTAAGGTATTTAAGGCTAAAGAACATTACGAGCGATTTATAAAATCGGCACAGCTGATGTACATTCCCGTTAACAATACTGTTGAGGAGTTTATAGACATAACGTACCAGTTGCTCGAAAAAAACAATATGGGCGATGCGTATATCCGTCCGCTACTATTTCTTGACCCAAACATGAGCCTGGTGCCGGTGGAGAAATCGAACCTGTTTATGTGTGCGTGGGAGTGGGGCAAGTACCTGGGCAGCGAATTGCTGCGCATAGGCATCTCAAAATTTGAACGGCCTAACCCAAAATCCTGCCATATTGAGGCAAAGGCGGTAGGGCATTATACCAATTCGATACTCGCAAGTACTGAGGCCAAACGCCGCGGTTATGATGAAGCCCTGCTGCTGGACAGTACCGGCCATATAGCCGAAGGGCCGGGCGCCAACTTTTTCTACGAAAAAGACGGCGTGCTTTATACCTGCCCACTGGGTAATATACTGCCGGGCATTACCCGCAATACCATTATTGAACTTGCCGAAGAAAACGGCATAGAAGTGGTGGTAAAACTATCTACACCTGATGAAGTGAAAACCGCCGATAGCGCATTCTTTACCGGTACCGCCGCTGAGGTGGCCGGCATACAATCGCTGGATGAGTATGTTTTTCCTCTGGAGTGGGATAAGAGCATTGGCAGGATACTGCAACAAAAATATAGTGAAAGGGTGCTTAGGTAGTATCATTTTGTGCAAGCGAAATATCTTACACGATACAGCCGACTTCGACAGGCTCAGCCTGACTGTATCGTGTAAGATATTTTTATACGAAATTAAAGCAGATAATAGTCACACTGAGCCTGTCGAAGTGCGGCTGTTATCTGCTTTATATATGATTATTTATTGGGCTATTTAATAAATGCTATAAATCACAATCTTGTAGCGCTGGCTCTACTAAGCTAAACCTTGTAAGCTAATCATCATCAAGTGTTTCCTCTATATGTTCCATTACAAAAACCTGGTAGTTGTAATGGGCTTCGAGCGGGCGGGCGTGGTTAGTGGTCTTCAGGAATGCGATAAGCCCGTTAATAAAATCAGGGTCTTCGGGGTTGGCATCAACAGTATTCCTGCCTGCAATGGCATAGCTTGAAAAGGTGTGGTAGATGTTCAGCCTTTCATGCATTTCGTTAGAAAGCACAAATCCGCCTTCGTAAGTTGCTACCAAATCTCCAGCAGTAATATTTTGCAGGGCATCAAAGAATGCATCGGGTACATAGCCATTGTGGGCTTGAAGTTCCCTATCTCCCGGTACATGAAAAATGGCTTTTATTTGGGGCATTTCGTAATGTTCTTATCGAAATAAAGTTAATCATTTTCTATTAAAAAACAAAAAGCCCACTCATAGAGCAGGCTTTATAGGTAATAATAATCTTGTCTTATTCCTCTCCGGCTACTATTTTAGCAGCGCTGCGGTATAAAAATGTTCCGTGTATGTTGCGTCGGGCAAACCGTGCCGGCGACTCGGCATTTACCATTTTAATGTACAACGCCTTTGGTACGCCAAAGTATTCGTAGCTGTGGCCATCTACAAAATTAATGTACAGCACCTGGTTGTCATAATGAAAATCGTGTATGGCCTGGGTGGCTGTGGTGGTGTTATATTCTGCCTTTGTTTTTTCAAGGGTTTCGGGCGCTATGCTTACCAGGAAGTGGTAGGCCTCAATAATAGCGGTGCTGCGCTCTTCGGCGGCAAGCCTTTCGGCATCATCGGCAATAGTATCAGGGTGGTGGTCCTTCATGCTGTTGCGGTAAATGGTTTTCAGCTCTTTTAATGTTGCTGTTTTTGTAACGTCGAGTAATTTGCGGTACTCAACAATCTTTTTCATATTCATAATGCAGTATATTTCTTTGTGTTAGCCCATATTCGGGGGAGCCTTAAAACGCGTGCAAAGGTAATGCTAAATTATTAATAGCCAAATTGTTTATCAAAGCTTTCTAATACAGTAAAGGATTTTTTAACTGTTGCTTAATTTTGAGGTATATTAAAAGCAAAATGTTAATCCTACATAGTCTAATTAATGTTAACATCCATGGGTATATCAAATCATATTTTTTTACTTTCGTAATAACTAATAACCTGTTATGATAATGCAAAAATCAATAAGGACCGACCATTCAAAAACTACAATCATAATCCGCTTGGTAGTGGGGCTTGTTTTTTTGTCAGAGGGCATTCAGAAATTTTTATTTCCGGATGCCTTAGGTTCAGGCCGTTTTGAAAAAATAGGGTTGCCCTTCCCTGAATTTTTAGGTGTGTTTGTGGGAGCATTTGAGATTATATGCGGTGCTTTTATTTTACTTGGCCTTTTAGTACGGTTAGCAAGCGTGCCACTTATCCTTATTATGCTGGTTGCCATTGCAACTACCAAAGCACAGGTTTTGGCCGGCGAAGGTTTCTGGGAAATGCTTCATGGAAGCAGGACAGATTGGGCGATGCTGTTATGCAGCATTTTTCTTTTGATAGAAGGAGCGGGCTACTGGTCAATCGACAAACGGCTAATGAATAATGGAAAATAAGGTTGATATAAAAGAGGTTGCAAAAGTTTTTCTAAAACTGGGCATAATTGGTTTTGGGGGCCCCGCAGCACATATTGCCATGATGCAGGATGAGGTTGTTACAAAGAGGAAATGGATGACCCAGCAGCATTTTCTAGATTTAGTGGGGGCAACAAATTTAATACCAGGCCCTAACAGTACCGAAATGGCAATCCACATAGGCCATGAGAAGGCAGGTGTAAAAGGCTTAGTTGTAGCAGGCTTGTGCTTTATCCTGCCGGCGGTGTCTATTACCGGTGTGTTTGCATGGCTTTATAAGGTTTACGGAAAAGTTCCTGAACTTCAACCTTTTATTTACGGAATTAAGCCGGCCATTATTGCTATTATCCTTGGCGCAATTTTCCCGTTAGCTAAGAAGTCGTTAAAGTCTGTTGAGCTGGGTATTATTGGTCTCCTGGTTTTAATTGGTTGCCTGCTTAATTTTTATGAAATATACCTGATGTTCGGTGCCGGATTTTTTGCATTGTTCCTGGCTTTACTCCGCGATAAAAATCAATTTCATGCAAACGCTGTCTTCCCTTTTGCTTTTCTCAATGTTACAAACACAGCCCTATTATCAGTTTCCAATACAGGCCTGTTTTGGATATTCTTAAAAATAGGCGCAATACTTTACGGAAGCGGTTACGTCCTTTTTGCATTTCTTGACACAGAATTAGTAGCAACCGGGATAATAACACGCCGGCAACTGATTGATGCCATTGCAGTAGGGCAATTTACCCCCGGGCCTGTTTTTTCGTCGGTAACATTTATAGGGTACCAAATTAACGGGATAGGAGGGGCCGTTGTTTCTACAATAGGTATCTTTTTGCCGTCGTTTGTTTTTGTCGCATTGCTTAATCCGCTGGTTAAAAAGATGCGTGATTCAAAACTCTTTTCCGCATTTCTTGATGCTGTAAATGTAGCCTCGGTAGCAATTATTATATCAGTATGCTTTGCAATGGGCAGGGATGCCATTACCGACTGGCGCACTGTTTTAATTGCACTTTTAAGCGGATTATTCTTGTTTACTTTCAGAAAAATAAACAGCGCTTTGGTAGTATTGTGCGGTTCGGTACTGGGCTATTTACTCACTATGATTTGAAATAAAAAACACCTAAGTGCTAATAAAAGCTTAGGTGTTTCATTTTGTGGTACCTCCAGGAATCGAACCAGGGACACATGGATTTTCAGTCCATTGCTCTACCAACTGAGCTAAGGTACCTTACAGTATGTTTGTGCGCAATGCGGCTTCTTAAAAAGAAAACCCACTCGGTAAAGTGGGTTTGTGGTACCTCCAGGAATCGAACCAGGGACACATGGATTTTCAGTCCATTGCTCTACCAACTGAGCTAAGGTACCATTCTAATTTCGCTTACATTTCCCGGTTTGCGATGCTGCTTTTCGTGAACTTGTTAGCGGGTGCAAATATAAGGGCATTTTTATATTATCCAAAACAATTATTAAAAAAAATCAATTGCTATCTTTGCCCATCAATAAAGGAAAAATGCTCTTAGCTGTTGATATAGGCAATACAAAAATTAAAGCCGCTGTTTTTGAGGGTGCTGCACTGCTGGAGCGGTTTTCCTTTGGCAGTGAAGAAGCGGAGGCGAAGGCTGAAAAAATTATTGCGCAATATCCGGCCATTATAAACAGCATCCTTTCTACAGTAGGGAAAGAAGATAATGCCCTGTTATTATGGTTGAGCGAACACACCCGGGTAACCGCTGTAAGCCACGATATGGCCCTCCCGTTTACTAATAAGTATGCCACGCCGCGCACGCTGGGTATCGACCGCATGGTGCTCGCTGCGGGGGCTGTGTTAAGCCATCCCGGGCAAAACAGGCTGGTTATAGATGCCGGTACCTGTGTTACCTACGATTTTACCGATGCAGGTAATAACTACCTGGGCGGTGCCATTTCGCCGGGCTTGCAGTTAAGATATAACGCCATGCACACTTTTACGGCAAAACTTCCGTTGTTATATCCGGAAATGCCGCAAAGTTATATAGGCAACGCCACCGCGGGGAGCATGCATGTGGGGGCTGTTTATGGACTGTTGTATGAAATACAGGGGTTTATAGATGCCTACAGCAAAGAGTATCAACCGTTAACGGTAATATTAACCGGAGGCGATGCCGATTTTTTGGCTAAAAGATTAAAAAGCACCATATTTGCCAATTCAAATTTCATGCTGGAAAGCCTGAACCAATTATATTTATATACAATTACAAACCTGAAATGATTAAAAAGATTATTGCCGGCCTTTGCCTTGTTTTTTCTACCATAGCATTCTCACAGGAAAACAATGCTTCTCCTTACTCCTTTTATGGCATTGGCGAGGCCAAGTTTAAAGGCACTGCAGAAAACAGGAGCATGGGCGGACTGGGCATTATACCCGATAGTATCCACTTAAACCTTCAAAACCCGGCTACCTACAGCGCGTTAAAGCTTACCACCTGGACCGTAGGGGCTACAAACAGCAGGACTACCCTTAAAACAGATGCCGAAAGTGCTAATGCAGGCCGCACCTCTATAGATTACCTTGCCATGGCGCTGCCGTTTAAAAAGTTAGCGGTATCATTCGGTATAATGCCGTATACGGCCACCGGCTACCGCATACAGCGCACCGAGGAGGAGGTGCTGGACAATCTCCGCAACATAAAAACTGAAACACAGTTTTTAGGCACCGGGGGGCTTAACCGTGTATATGGCGGGGCATCCTATAAGGTAACTAACAACTTTGGCATAGGCGCAAACGTAAATTACTACTTTGGCGATATTGAAACGCAGAGCCTTATCAGGCAAACATTGGTTTTAAATGACACAATCCCCGGAACTCAGTTCCCTATGCAGTATGCTACACGTGAAACAAATTCCGGTAAATACCATGCCCTGGGAGTTGATATAGGCGCGTATTACCAAACTACAATAAATAAAAAACATACCTGGACTACCAGTGCCACATTTGCGCCTGAAACTACATTAAGGGGCGATACCAGGCGAACGGTAGCCACCGTTTTTGAGGGTGCCGACGGAAGCTTAAACGTAATTGATAACCGCGAATATCCTATTGAATCGGCAGATAATAAAATCCCCATGAAAATTACAGCGGGAACAGGCTTTGGCCTTGCAAGGAAATGGTTTGCCGGTATAGAATATACCCACATGGGCAACAGCGCGCTCTCTAACCGTGTTGATGGCGTTTCGGCATCATCTTATAAAAATGGACAAAAAATAACGCTGGGCGGCTACTATATACCTAATTATTTTTCATACACCAGCTACTTTAGCAGGATTACTTACAGGGGCGGTTTGCGGTATGAAAACACCGGCCTTGTTATAAACGGCCAGGATATAAACGATATGGGCGTAAGCCTGGGCATTGGCCTGCCGCTGGGCGGTACCATAGGCGGCTCTAACCTTAACATTGGGGTAGAGTACGGCCAGCGCGGTACTAAATCGGCCGGGCTTATACAGGAAAATTATTTTAGCGTATTCATAGGCCTGTCGTTAAACGACAAATGGTTTGTGAAGCGTAAATACGAATAAAAAATAAGCGCTATGAAAAATACATGTACAATACTACTGTTTATAACGGCGCTGCTTGGTAATACGCACGTTAGCGCACAGGAAAAGTGTGCAAAGGCATACGCCGTGCTAACAGAACGTGCGGCTGCATCGGCGTATGACGAGGCGCTTACCGCTCTTGCCACCCTTCGCAAAGACTGCCCTAAGTACGACATTGGCATATACGCTACAGGCGAGAAAATACTGCGCTATAAATATGAAACTACCAAAGTTGCCGCGGATAAAGATGCGGTAGCGGATAACCTTATAAAGCTCTACAATGAGCAGCAGGCTAATTTCCCCGGCAGTGGTGCCGAAATTAAAAAAGCGCTTTTTTTAAACGATACCAAAAAAGCAGACGATACAGCGACCTTTAAGATACTGGATGGTGCCTTTACTTCAAACAGCGCCCAGTTTACCGATTACCGCGAACTTGAGCTGTACTTTAACCTGTATCTTAAGCAGTATGAGGCAAAAGCCCCCGGCATAACGCTGGAAAGCTTTATAAAAACGTATGGCGGTATAACCGCGCAGATAGCAGCCGCCGGCGACAACATTGCTAAAAAACGCGAACAGCTTCAAAAAAAGATTGATGACGGTACTACATTAGAGCCTGCTGAAACAGCTTACCTTGCCAATACTAAAACTACCGGAGACGCCCTTGATGCCGTGGCTGATAATTTGGCAAAACAGGTTTCGGTTATCTTCAGTTGTGAGAAGATGGAAGCTTATTATAATGAAAATTTCGAGAAAAACAAAGACAACGCCGCCTGGATAGGGGGTATGGTGCATACGCTTAAAGCACTGCGTTGCAATAAAAGCGCGTTACTGTTCAGGGGTGTAAGTATGGCCTACAAGTTAGACCCTTCATACAATAACACCTACGAGCTGGGATACTATACCCAGAAACATGGCGATGCCAATGCCGCAACCCAGTTGTATATTGAAGCCGCAGATAAACACCCGGTGCCTGCAAAAAAAGCCGGTATTTATATGACAATCGCGCAGCTGTACCGCAATAATGATAAGGCAAAAGCCAAGGAGTATGCCCTTAAAGCCGCGCAAACGGATGTAAAGCTGGGCAGCCCTTACCTGTTTATTGCCGAAATGTACATGAACGCAGGCACTGATTGCAAATTAAGCGCGCTTGAGAAAAAAGCGCTGGTTTTCCCTACGCTGGAGCTGCTTAAAAAAGCCGAAGCCGCCGAGCCAAAATATAAGGCTACCGTAGCCAAGCTGGAGGAGCAATATGTAAAAAGCATCCCCACAAAAAAAGAAGCTAAGGCCGATAAAAAAGGCAAAGGCGATACCATAACTTATGGCTGCTGGATTAATGAAACCGTTACCCTGCCTAAACTTAAGTAATGAAAAAGCTGCACTATATAGCATCAATAATCTTTTTAACCGCAATTTTGTTTTCGTGCGAAAGCAATTTTCATGATGTGCAGCGTTTTAACAGCGTGGCGTTTAACCCTATAGGCGAGTCAGAAAACATCAACCTTAAGTATACCGATTCGGGCCGCGTATCTGCCATACTGGTTAGCCCCCTGATGAAAGACTATACCCAGCTTGAAAATGGCTATAACGAATTCCCTAAGGGGGTAGATATAACATTGTTTGACAAAGGTGTGCAAAAAACACGCGTACTTGCAGATTATGGCATACGGTATGAAAATACCGATATAATCGACCTGCAGGGCAATGTAAGGGTGTCTACTTTAGACGGAAAGCTGCTTACTACAGAGCAATTGTACTTCGACCAGAAAAACGAATGGTTTTATACCGAAAAATATTTTAAATTTACCGATGGCAGGGGCAGTAACCTTGAAGGCCCGGGTGTTGATTTTAGCAAAGATTTTAAAGTCTTTAACATGCAGCAAAACCAGGGCATCATCAATAATGTACAATAAACAATGGTTTACACTAAATACATACCGTACCTTTTTTTAATTATGGCGCTTGTTTTTGGCTATACCGCCATAGAGCGCTACAATGAAGGGGGCGACGGTTTACCGCACCTGCTGCTTTCGGTATGTGCCGTAGGCTACTTTTTTGTAAAACGCTATATGTATAAGCAGCGTTACAATAACCCAAAACAGTAGCCCGCTATGGAGGCAGTAATCATTATAGGGTGCCTCTTGCTTTCAGCCTTTTTTTCGGGTATGGAAATAGCCTATGTTTCTTCAAATAAAGTATATCTTGGCGTAGAGAGTATGCAGCATACCCTGCTTAGCCGCATACTTACCCGCCTTACCCAAAACCCCATACAGTTTATTACCGCCATGCTGGTGGGCAACAGTATAGCACTTGTGCTGTATGGTTACAATATGGGCAATGCCATAATGCGCTGGTTTACCTTAAACCAGTATGGCATCCCTTCCTTTTGGCAAATAATAATACAGGTTGCCGTTTCTACCGTTATCATACTTATTACGGCAGAATTTATCCCTAAAGTATTTTTCCAGGTATATGCTAACCGGCTTATAAAAGTGCTGGCTATTCCGGCTTACATTTTTTATATGCTGTTTTATTGGGTTACCCTCGCGCTTATAAGCATTGCCGATTTTATACTCGTTAAGGTATTTCACACCCAGGCCGACATTAGGCAGGCTTACTTTACCAGGGGCGAGCTGGGCACGTATCTTAACGAGCAGCTTACGGGCACCCACGGCGCGGAAGAAGAAATGGATACCGAAATACAGATATTTAAAAACGCGCTGGCCTTTTCGTCGCTCAGGGCACGCGATATAATGACGCCGCGAGACGAAATTGCTGCGGTAGAAATAAGCGATAGCCTTGAGGTGCTTAAACAGCATTTTATAGCAACCGATTACAGTAAAATTGCTGTGTATAATAATAATATCGACGGCCTGGTGGGCTATGTACACTCTTTTTCACTGTTTAAAAACCCGGTAGGTATTGCCGCGATAATGGTGCCTATTGAGCATACGCCCGAAACCATTTACATAAAAGACCTGCTGGATATACTTACCCGGAAACGCAAAAGCATGGCGGTTATAACCAATGCGCATGGCGGCACTGCGGGCATTATTACCACAGAAGATATAATAGAGCAGCTTTTTGGCGAAATAGAAGACGAGCATGATGATGATTAAAGCATTTATTTGGCAGGCTCAAAAATAAAAAAGGCTTTAGTGTTTAAAAATATACCCCACTATTTTTATTATTAAACAGATAATTGTATTTTCGCCCACTGAATTAAAAAATAACATATAAAAAATGGCGGTTTTATCTAAAATTAGAGAACGTTCAATATTACTGATAGGTATCATCGGTTTTTGCCTCCTTGCCTTTATAATAGGCGATGTAGTGCGCAACGGTGGCTTTGGCGTTGATAAAAATGTTGGTAGCGTTAATGGCGACGACATTGCTTTTGTAGAGTTTAACCAAAAAGTGTCGCAAAGGCAGGCGCAAATGCAGGGCAGCGGAAGCGTGGGCCAGGCAGTAAGCAGCGTTTGGGATATGGAGGTTAACAACCTGCTGTTTGAAGAAAGGTATGAAAAAGCCGGTATCCGCGTGGGTAAGGACCAGATAATAGACCTTTATGGCCAGATGATGGGCCAGGTACCTGAGGTGTTAAACGCCGCCGGAAAATTTGATAAAGGTAAATTTAACGATTACCTGGTAGCCATGAAAACGTCTGACCCGCAGCGCTATGCCATGTTTGAAGGCTCTAAAGATGAAGTTGCCGCTGGTGCTAAAAAACAGTTTTATGCCACCATGCTTAAGGCAGGCTATTTTACTACTAACTTTGAGGCAGAGCAAAAATATGCCCAGGAAAGCGATAAAGTAAACTTTGAGTATGTTTATGTGCCTTATACAACCATAAATGATGAGGACCCTAACGTAAAGGTTACAGATGACGAGCTTGTAGCCTACATGAAGAAAAACGAAAAGAAGTATAAAGCAGAGGCTACACGCGATATAGAGTTTGTGTATCTTGAAAACAAGGCATCGGCACAGGATGAGGCTGAGGTAAAAAAAGAGGTGGAAGCCTATATGCTGCCTAAGGTTACCGCTAACGATACAATACCTTCTTTTGCTAACATGCCTGCAGAAGATGTGGCAGACTTTGTAAACACAAACTCTGAGTTAAAATACGATACTACTTATGTAACTAAGGCGCAGCTGCCCGTAGAGTTTGCACAGCAGATTACAGCACTGGCCCCAGGCCAGGTATATGGCCCGTATAACAACAACGGCTATTATACTATAACCCGTATGATGGCTAAAAAACCGGGGGCAAGCACTAAGGTAATCCACGTGCTTGTAGCTTATAAAGGCGCTATGAGGGCTACTGCAACCAGGACTGAAGCAGAGGCCAAAGCCCTTGCCGATACCTACCTTGCACAAACAAACGCCAGCCCCGATGCGATAACCATGCTGGCGCGCACTAATAACGACGACCCCGGCGCAATGCAAAACGGCGGTGTATATGATATTACCCCGGATGGGGCATGGGCACAGGAATTTAAAGATTTTGCCATAGCAAGCCCTAAAGGCAAAACAGGCGTCGTAAAAACCGATTTTGGTTACCATGTTATGAAAATACTGGATAAGGAAGACGCGGTACGTGTGGCTAACCTTGCACAAAAAATCCTTGCGAGTGATGAAACCATCGACGCTAACTTTACAAAAGCCACCAAGCTTGAAATGGACGCAAGGGATACTAAAAAACCTTTTGCAGACCTTGCTAAAGCAGCGGGGCTTACTGTAACCCCTGCTAACGGCATAGGTGAAAATGAAGAGAACATACCCGGCGTAGGCCCTGAAAGGGATATTGTACGCTGGATGTACAATAAAGATACTAATGTGGGCGATGTTAAAAAATTCGACTCATCAAGGGGTACTGTGGTGGCTTCGCTTAAAGCTATAAATGAAAAAGGCGTGCTTCCGCTGGAACAGGCAAAACTAACAGTACTGCCTACGCTGCGCAACGAGAAAAAAGCAAAGCTTATACACAATAAAATGAAAGGTGCAACCCTTGAGGCCGTAGCGCAAAGTTCTGGCTCAAGCGTGGCTAATGCTACAGGCTTAACTATGGCTAACCCCGTGATTAACGCTGTGGGCCCTGAAACAAAGGTGGTAGGTAAAGCCTTTGGCCTGGCCGCTAATAAAACGTCTGGCCTTGTAGATGGTAACAGTGGTGTATTTATGATACGCACCAAGGGCATTGAGAAAGCCGCTAAACTGGCTACACCTGCCGCAATGGTTACCCGCCTTAACGGCCAGGGTAGGGCAGGTATAGAAAACAGGCTTACCTTCGCGCTTAAAGAAAAAGCCGATATAAAAGACCAAAGGAGTACATTCTATTAGTAGATAAAACCTTATAAGGAATCCCCCGTTGTGTAAACAGCGGGGATTTTTTTTTAATGGGTATAAGCGTGCCATTTAATGTAGGGAGCGGTATTTTTCAGAAAATAGCGCCAGGTAGCGATGCTGTATAATATGGCAGAATACTACTCTGTGTATTGTCGGCTTTACGTGAAATTGTTAGTAGAAATCCTGTCAGCAAAAAAAAGTTCCGCAGTACGCATTATATGCATTACTGCGGAACTTTTAGATTTTTACTTAAAGAAATTTACTTCAGGAACTTTTTCAGGAAAGGCGTTAGCTCTGCCGCCATGAGTTTGTCGTCTTCTATCTTTGGGTGGTACCCGCATCCGTGTGGGGTAATATCACTATAGGTAAACACTTCTACAGGCTTGTGGCCGGGCAGCTTGTTTACTTCATCTTTCACGCGGTTAAGGCATTTTATAAACGTTGCGCTTTTGGCACCTTTTACCATTGGGCTGTCAGTAAGCACTACCTGGGTTTTTGGTGCGCGTGTGTATACCGCATTGATAAAGGTCACATAGGCTGCCACATAGGCGTCTTCGTTAAAAGGAAGGCGGGCTTTTTTGCCATCACCGTCGCTAAAGTC
>Ga0247803_1000219_pt1 | contig 33374 bp, 29 predicted proteins | sample UWRJL014104B1_FD_180928 | JGI IMG/M metagenome (GOLD analysis project Ga0247803, IMG submission 180928) | Plant litter microbial communities from Arlington Agricultural Research Station in Wisconsin, United States - UWRJ-L014-104B-1 | ecosystem: Environmental > Terrestrial > Plant litter >... | reverse complement strand
TGATTAATGAAATTTTTGAGATTCAAAATAATAAGCCAGGTTTGCAATTGGAACTTATGAATGAATTGCCAACTCTGAACACGCTAAGTACACCGCTGGAACTTATCATCCGCAATTTTTTATCTAACGCCATCAAACACCATGACAAACAAGAAGGCGTTATTCAAGTCAGTTCGCGCGACATAGATAATGCTTTTTATGAGTTTAGTATCTGCGACGATGGCCCTGGCATCCCCGAAAAATTTCATCAGCGGATTTTTGGTATGTTCCAAACTCTAAAGCCTCGTGACGAGCTTGAAGGTAGTGGCATGGGCTTAGCCCTGATTAAAAAAATTGTTGACACCTACGGTGGAACAATTACTTTAAAATCTGAAGACCGAGGTTGTTGCTTCAGCTTTAGCTGGCCAAAGCATATTCGAAGGAGCCAAGAAAATGATTGAAAAAATGTACCCGACGTCAGCGCCTGAGTGCAAAGAAATTAATTTGTTAATGATTGAGGACGACGACATAGACGCAACCGCCATGAGACGGGCATTGCAAAAATTAAAATTACTAAACCCTATATATCGCGCCCGGGATGGACTAGAGGGAATTGAATTATTGCGTGCAGGGGAAATCCCATCTCCATACATTATTCTCTTAGATCTTAATATGCCACGCATGAATGGTTTGGAGTTTTTAGAAGAGCTTCGCTCCGACCCCGCGCTAACGCACTCAGTCGTTTTTGTTTTAACAACGTCAAAATCAGATGAAGATATTCTTGCCGCATACCGCGAGCATGTAGCAGGCTATTTATTTAAACAACGTATGGATAACGATTTCCTACAAGTTGTCGGGTTGTTGAACCATTATTGGCGAATCATTGAGCTGCCCAAAACAACGGTCTAATCACGAGGGACAACGCAATGAAATTGCTGTTAATTGACGATAATGAATTAGACCGACTGGCGATTATTCGTACCTTTAAAAAAGCCGAATGGAACATTCAAATAACACAAGCATCCTCTGCCAACACGGGTTTGGTGGAGTTTGAATCAGATGACTTTGACGCGGTGTTACTGGATTATCGCCTACCCGATATGGATGGTTTGGATACTTTGCGTTTATTGGTACGACACCCTAATCACCATGCAGCTATCATAATCCTAACCGGTGCTATTGAAGATGATGAATTAGAGCAGCAGTGCATTGAAGCGGGTGCGCAAGATGTGCTTTTCAAATCTGAAATTTCTCACAAGCATTTAACCCGCGCTATTGTGCATGCACGCACCCGCCATTTACTTGAGCGCGAGCTTTTTGAAAGCCATCAACGATTGCGCGCGTTGGCAGAGAATGATTCATTGACCGGTTTAGCTAACCGCTACTATTTTGATGAAAGTTTACGCACAGCCATACCGCGTGCCAACCGCCTTAATGATCAACTGGCATTATTATTTCTTGATTTAGATAACTTTAAGATTATTAACGACAGTATGGGGCACGATGCAGGCGATCAACTACTAAAAGAAGTGGCGCTTCGCTTGCTACATGTAGTGCGCAATGGCGACATTGTTTGCCGCTTAGGTGGAGATGAATTTGCCATTCTCGCGCACAATTTTGAATCGCAAGAACCCGTGGTTCAACTTGCTGAGCGAATTTTAGAAGAACTACGGCGCCCTATTTTTATAAAAAACAGCGATCAATATATTTCGGCCAGTATTGGTGTAGCCACCTACCCCGATGCAGGCCATAGTGCTAGCGACATGCTGAAGGCCGCTGATTTGGCTATGTATCGTGCTAAACGCGACGGCAAAAACAATTACCATTTTTTTTCAACCGCATTGCAAGCACAAGTACAAGAGCGTATTCGTCTTGAAAAAGAATTGCGCTCCCTGATTCCTACCGATCATTTTATTCTCTACTACCAACCCATTATTGAAGCAAAATCCTTAGCAATCTGCGGGGTAGAAAGTTTAGTTCGTTGGAACCACCCAACCCGCGGTATTTTACCGCCTAGCGAATTTATTGCCTTGGCAGAGGAAATTGGTTTAATTATTGAAATAGATTCACGCAGCCGTTTAAAAGCCTGCCAACAGTTGTCTAAATGGCGCTCACAAAAATTGGTTAGCGACTATTTTACGGTGCGCATCAATGTTTGTGCACAAATGCTAACAGATGATGATCTTCACATTGCCATAAAAAATGATTTAGACAAAACAGAGTTGCCTGGTCGCTGCATAGGATTAGAAATTACCGAGTCCTTACTCATCGAAAATTTAGCAAATACGGCAAAACTACTGCAACAGATTCAAAGCTATGGTGTAGAGATCTCAGTGGACGATTTTGGTACCGGCTATTCATCCATGGCTTACCTAAAAATGCTACCTGCACGCACTTTAAAAATTGACCGCACGTTTGTGCAAGGCGTTCCAGGAAACAGAGATGACTGTCGCATTCTGCGTGCCATGATTGTTTTTGGTAAGAGCCTAAACTTGAAGATTGTGATTGAAGGTATAGAAACCAAAGAGCAAGCCCAATTTTGTCGTAACTATGGCGCTGATTTTTTACAGGGTTACCTATTTTCAAAACCGGTTGATAGCGAAGCATTAGAACAACTCCTGTTAACGCATAACCCCGAAGCATGGGACACATTGTTGACCATGGAGAAAGATATAATGCCGTCTTAGCTATTTATGTGATTTTTAAGTGCTAGCTGCATGAAAGATAAGAGCCGATTGTCGCAATTGAGTTAACCGTCTGCGCTCCTTCGCAGCAGCTAAAATAGTCAGCTTATCGATTTGATTTGCTGTGCTCCAACAGGTAATTTCTTGAAGGCTACGGCCACATCCCACACAAATATCTTCATCATTTAAACAACAATTACGAATGCAGGGAGAGTCAATTGGAGCGGATGTAGATAAAGCCATAACTCGCCTCTAACTTAAAAATTGAATTGTTAATAATTTAACCGCCTAACATTTCATCAACTATTTATGATTATTGCCTTGAGATAACTGCCTTATAACGGTTGCCTGCAATAATCATCTGCATCAACTATATACAACACAGCCGATTAACCATAGATTTACCCAATCTATCGTATTAACACAGACAATTTTGCGCCCAACTTGGGTTTCGCCTATTATGCACCCAGATTAACAAAACCTATTAAGACCTGCTTTCACGATAAGCCTTTTACGACAGCCTAAGGAACCACCATGAGCGACGTACAACACCACCGTTTAATTATTCTCGGCTCAGGCCCAGCGGGCTACACCGCAGCCATTTATGCCGCGCGCGCCAATCTTAAACCAGTGATTATTACCGGCATGCAACAAGGTGGTCAATTAACCACCACTACCGAAGTGGAAAACTGGCCAGGCGGTGTACACGATTTACAAGGCCCGGATTTGATGGTGCAAATGCAAGAACACGCTGAACGCTTCAATACCGAAATTATTTTCGACCATATTCATGAAACTGTATTAAGCGAGCGCCCCTTCAAGCTGGTTGGTTCAAATACCTATACCTGTGATGCATTAATTATTGCAACTGGCGCATCTGCACAATATTTAGGCTTACCTTCTGAAGAAGCCTTCCAGGGTCGTGGCGTAAGCGCTTGCGCAACCTGTGACGGGTTCTTTTATCGCGGTCAAAAAGTTGCCGTTGTCGGCGGCGGTAATACGGCTGTAGAAGAAGCATTGTATTTATCGAATATCGCGAGCGAAGTTACATTGATTCACCGTCGCGATAAATTAAAATCTGAAAAGATTTTGCAAGACAAACTATTTGCCAAAGCCGCAAACGGCAATATTAAAATTATCTGGAATCACCAGCTTGATGAAGTTTTAGGTGGCGATTCAGGTGTAACTGGCTTGCGCTTAAAAAGCACTCAGGATGACAGCACGCAAGAAATTGATGTTGCAGGCGTATTTATCGCAATTGGCCACAAACCCAATACCGATATTTTTGCTGGCCAGCTCGATATGAAAGACGGCTACTTGAAAGTACAAAGCGGCTTGCACGGCAATGCAACAGCTACCAATGTACCTGGTGTATTCGCTGCCGGCGATGTGGCTGACCACGTATATCGCCAAGCGATTACGTCCTCAGGTGCTGGTTGTATGGCCGCGCTAGATGCAGAAAAATATTTGGATGATTTGTAATTCTACTCTTAAAAAATCCCGCTTCGGCGGGATTTTTTATTTATGCAACATTGCCTAAAATTCATTCACTGTTATCGCTTATGACTCATCTTCCTTGGTTAAATCCGGCTAATACCCTCTTCCCCTCGCCATCACTCGCACTTGATGAGCCTAATGGCTTACTGGCACTCGGTGGAGACTTATCACCCGAACGAATTTTGGCGGCTTATCACCAAGGAATTTTTCCATGGTTTAATCCGGGCGACCCTATTCTGTGGTGGAGCCCAAGCCCGCGGACAGTTATTTACCCTAATGAGTTGCACATATCTAAAAGTCTACGCAAAACTATTAACAAAGGAACTTACGAGGTTACATTTGATCAGTGCTTTAGCGATGTGATGCGTGCCTGTGCCGCACCTCGTGAGTACGCAGATGGTACGTGGATTAGCGAAGATATTATCGCGGGCTACTCTGCCCTTCATAAACGCGGCTTTGCGCATTCTGTGGAAGTTTGGCGACACAATGAAGTAGAAAAAGAATTGGTGGGCGGTTTATATGGCATGGCTTTAGGCAGAGTTTTTTTTGGTGAATCCATGTTTAGCCGAGCGGATAATGCATCTAAAGTGGGCTTTGCGCATTTAGTACAACAATTAACGGCTTGGGATTTTCAGTTAATTGATTGTCAGGTTGCCAACGATCATCTTTTTAGTTTGGGCGCTATAGAAATCCCACGTGAAATTTTTCAACAACACCTGATAGACTTTGTAAAAATACCCCCTAACTACCCCGCAAACTGGTCAAACATTAAACCTTTTAGTGGGAGTTTGAATACAGAGAGGCCGATGTGACCGATCTTTCAACCCTGAAATTATTTGCAACTCAGCCACATCCCTGTAGCTATATTGATGGCGAGCAGGCGACAACTGTCTTTGTAGACCCCGAAGCCAAGATCGACATTAACCTTTACAGCCAACTTTCACTTTTAGGGTTTCGCCGCAGCGGCGGCCATCTCTATCGCCCACAATGCAGTAATTGCCAAGCCTGCATGTCTTGTCGCATTCCTGTTAGTCTTTTTAAAGCAAATCGCAGCCAGCGCCGCTGCTGGCAGAAGAATCAAGATATTCAGGTTAGCGCGGTTGAGCGTATAGATACCCTTGAGCATTACCATCTTTACTCTCGCTACATAGAAAGTCGCCATCAGGATGGCGATATGTACCCGCCGTCTGAGGAACAGTACAAAGCTTTTCTTACTAGCGAATGGGGCTCAACCCGCTACCTGGAGTTTCGTTTAGACGGAAAACTAATTGGGGTTTCGGTTTGCGATTATTTGGAAGACGGCCTTTCCGCGGTTTATACCTTCTACGACGCCGACCAAAATGAGCGTAGCTTGGGCAAATTTGCGATTTTGGCGCAAATCCACCGCGCCCAAGAAATGGGTCTGGGCTACGTATATCTCGGCTATTGGATTAAACAATGCGAGAAAATGAACTACAAAACCGACTACCGCCCCCTCGAATTACTCGTCAATCGCCGCTGGCTACGCCTCAATTAATGACTGGCTCACCTGAATTAATGACTGACTAAGCCTCAATTAATAAAAAGTTACGTCTTAATTAACGAAAAGCCTTTCAAGTCACACGTTTCTCTTGGCTCAGCTGGCTATTTCAGGCACAATTCGCGCCTATTTTTATGTCCCACACATTTAGTCACACCTGAGGATCATGCCGCATGGCAAAAGAAGACAATATTGAGTTTGATGGCGAAGTTGTTGATACACTGCCAAATACTACTTTCCGCGTTAAATTGGAGAACGGTCACATTGTGACTGCCCATATCTCTGGAAAAATGCGTAAAAACTACATTCGCATTCTCACTGGCGATAAGGTAAAAGTTGAAATGACGCCTTACGATTTGAGCAAAGGCCGCATCACTTACCGCGCACGTTAATTCTCAGTTACATCTCGAATTTCGATTGAAACTTGGAACAACAAAAAAGCCGCTTATTCAGCGGCTTTTTGCGTTTCTGCGTGATTAATCTACCAGCGAATCAGACCTTATCAGTTTGCACTGAAGGTTGTTGCTTGGCGGTAATTTCGATTTCAAGCTGATCATTAATAGGATCAAGATCAACTGCTACAGTACCACCGCCATGCGACAACTCGCCAAATAGAATGGCCTCTGCCAAGGGTTTTTTGAGCTTTTCCTGGATCAAACGCGCCATTGGGCGAGCACCCATTTGCACGTCATAACCATGAATTGCCAGCCATTCACGCGCATCTTCGCTAATGTCCAGCGTTACATGCTTATCATCCAACTGCGTTTGCAATTCCATCACAAACTTATCGACGACAGTTTTGATAGTCGCCAAAGTCAAAGGACCGAACTGCACGATTGCATCTAAACGATTACGGAATTCAGGCGTGAACATCTTTTTAATGGCTTCCATACCATCGGTAGTGTGATCCTGATGCGTGAAGCCGATAGAAGCACGGCTCATCACATCTGCACCAGCATTAGTGGTCATAATTAAGATGACATTGCGGAAATCGGCTTTACGTCCGTTGTTGTCTGTGAGCGTACCGTGATCCATAACTTGCAGCAGCAAGTTAAACACTTCGGGATGCGCTTTTTCAATTTCATCCAACAGCAACACACAATGCGGTTGCTTATTAACGGCATCTGTCAACAAACCGCCTTGATCAAAACCAACATAGCCTGGAGGCGCACCAATCAAACGCGATACCGTGTGGCGCTCCATATATTCAGACATATCAAAACGGAGTAATTCCATGCCCATGGCTTTAGCCAACTGACGTGACACTTCGGTTTTACCAACACCGGTTGGCCCAGAAAACAAGAAAGAACCAATCGGCTTTTCTGATGCACCCAGGCCAGCACGCGATAGTTTAATCGCGGTTGCCAAGGTATCAATTGCCGCATCTTGACCAAACACAGTCATCTTCAGATTTTGATCCAATTTACGCAATTGTTCTTTATCAGAAGACGACACGCTTTTTGGGGGAATGCGCGCAATTTTTGCAACAACATTTTCAACATCAGTAACGCCAATTGTCTTTTTGCGTTTGCTTGCCGGTTGAAGCTGTTGATAAGCGCCCGCCTCATCAATTACGTCAATTGCTTTGTCTGGCAAGAAACGATCGTTAATGTAACGTGCGGCCAATTCTGCGGCAGAACGCAAAGCGGCATCGGTGTAACGCAAATTATGGTGCTTTTCGAAGCGACTTTTTAAGCCTTTCAAAATTTGATAGGTTTCATCTACAGTTGGCTCATTCACATCCACTTTTTGGAAGCGACGAGACAAGGCACGATCTTTATCAAAAATGCCACGGAATTCTTGATAGGTAGTTGAACCCATGCAACGAATTTCGCCAGACGATAGCAAAGGCTTTAATAAATTTGATGCATCCATTACACCACCGGATGCTGCGCCAGCACCAATAATTGTGTGGATTTCATCAATAAACAAAATCGATTTCTTCTGCTTCTTCAGTTCGTGTAGCAAACCTTTAAACCGTTTTTCAAAGTCGCCGCGATACTTAGTACCGGCCAAGAGTGCGCCCATATCCAATGAGTAGACAATGCTATCTGACAGTATTTCCGGTACATCGCCATCTACAATACGCTTGGCTAGACCTTCTGCAATAGCAGTTTTGCCGACACCAGATTCTCCGACCAGGAGCGGGTTGTTTTTACGACGGCGAGATAAAATTTGGCACACGCGTTCAACTTCGTCTGCACGACCTACCAACGGGTCTATACGACCTTGCATGGCCATTTCATTTAAATTGCTGGCGTAATTTTCTAACGGATTAGATGAACTTGATTCGCCCGATGAAGAATCTTCATCGTGATTTTCTTGTGCTTGATGATCGTGAGTATGATCCGAATTACCCGACACCTTATGAATGCCGTGAGTAATAAAGTTCACCACGTCAATACGCGCAATACTTTGTTGTTTCAAATAGTAAACAGCCTGACTTTCTTGCTCACTAAAAATAGCAACCAATACGTTAGCGCCCGTTACTTCTTGCTTGCCAGATGACTGCACATGAAATACCGCGCGTTGCAATACGCGTTGGAAACCGAGCGTCGGTTGAGTTTCGCGCTCGGCATCGTGTTCAGGAATTAAGGGTGTAGTGGAATCAACGAATTCAATTAATTCTTTACGCAAACCGGGCAAGTCTGCACCGCAAGCACGTAACACACCTGCAGCCGAATCGTTATCGATAAGCGCGAGCAACAAGTGCTCCACCGTCATAAACTCGTGGCGCTTTGACCGCGCACCTTTAAAGGCAAGATTCAACGTTACTTCTAGATCTTTGCTTAGCATCACTCAAACCCTCTTGATCAAAAAAAGCACACCACACTATTTTTCGTCATCTTCAACTGCTTCGATGTCGCACAGCAATGGATGTTGATGTTCACGAGCATATTCATTAACTTGCGCCGCTTTTGTCTCCGCTATATCACGAGTATAGATGCCACAAACCGCTTTACCATGTATGTGTATCGTTAACATGACATGAGTAGCTTTTTCACGATTCATGCCAAAAAACGTTTCTAAAATCTCAACCACAAAATCCATCGGCGTGTAGTCGTCGTTGAGCAGCATTACCTTGTACATTGGTGGACGCTTTAAAATCGGTTTCGACTCTAGGACAGCAAGATTTCCGTCAAGATCCCCGCCTCCGGCATCGCCATCTTGATTTAAGGTTAGTTGAAGGTTGATTAGATTGCGCATAGAGATTCAACAGAAAATAAAAATGATTGGAATGTTAACGATATTGTAACTCATCGGCATAACAACCATACATTGCTTAACACCATGAGCTGAAAACTTGACATTGGAGCAAATGTTGGATAAAAACACGTTGCGCTGAACAATTTATCAGCACTTTGGTGGTAAATTTCATGATTTAACACCAAGTAACGCGTAAGCCTACAAGTCCCAAATCATCTTGGGGTAATAATAACGAAGGCAACATAATCCTATATGGTGCCAAGGCGCAGGAATTCAATATGCCCACAGGTACAGTCAAGTGGTTCAACAATGCTAAAGGTTATGGCTTTATTCTCGCGGATGAAGGCAATGAAGACTTATTTGCTCATTATTCCACAATTAAGATGGATGGCTACAAAACCCTCAAAGCAGGCCAGCAGGTTTCATTTGAGATTACTAAAGGCGATAAAGGTTTGCATGCAGTGAATATATGCGCCCCTGAGGCTAGCGAGCAAGTAGACCAAACTCTAACTGTTGCGCTGGCCTAAAAGAACACCCCCACCCTGCTACACGATGACAAATAACAAAGCGGGCCCAATGCCACTTTGTTGTTTGTTATTGTGTGCCCGCCATATCGAGGGATAATTTTCGCTCTATAGGGTCCAGATGAATGATTCGTCGTGTAGATGTTTGAAGTTGACTTACTCCCCACTGATAACGCGGGATTCGATTAAATAGCTCATCAAAACTCCCGTCAGCCAAGGCAATTTCTAGCCCCAGCGTTAAGCGTTCTGCGAGTTGCTTATTATCTTTGTGTACAAAAAAATACACTTCATTCTGGTAATGCAGCATCAAATCTTGCTCCATCGCTAATTTTAAATCAGGGTAAAGATTCACCTCGGTTTGAATTTGATAAAGGCCCCGCGAAAAGTAATCAAACCGTTTAGCCGCGAGCATTTTAAAAAGCGCCTCGTAAGCGACCGCCTTAACGACAGGTAAATCATTGGCCTCCATAATATTTGCGTCATTCCATTGGGAACCTATTCCTCCTTTGAATTGACGTAAATCAGCAAGTGTTTTAACGCGTGAAAACTGTGGCTGCATTTCGGGCCGAATGAGCAACAAGCGATAATTGTTAAGCTCTTTGAGAAGGGATATTTTGACGGGTAAAAACTCTTTTTCTAAGTCAGGGCTGGTGGGTGACCACAAGACATCAATGCTTTTTTTCATCAGCTCTGATTGTAAGCGCTTTTCAAACAATTCTTTGGGCAGCTCTAGAATTGCCGTTTGTTCATACTGTGGCTGGGATTTAACAAGGGCAAGTTCCAAGACATGCTTAAAATAATAGTCTTCTTTTGTAATGTCCTGAGTTTCGGTTTTTTTGATAACAATGTGAGATGTAGCCGAAAAAGCGTGCGGCGCTAATATCAGGCAAAAAAAGAGTATTAGGGGAAATGCGTACATACGATCTATCGACATCTGAGCCCCCCTTTTGATCGTATTATTATTCAAACCTGAGCGTGTTTTTGACTCTAAGAGCTAGTTAGGAAAAACTATTTAAAAAGCACTATTAGCATAGACCAATATTAGATACTTACTACTGGTGATTCGCGAGCAATAAAAAACCCCTTGGGTTTTAGCCCAAGGGGTTTTTTACAACATTAGGAATCTTACGCCAAGGTTGCTAAGGCTGAATTAAAGGTTGCGCTGGGGCGTAAAGCCGCAGAGGCCAATTTTTCATCCAAGCGGTAGTAACCGCCCAACTCAACAGGTTTACCACCCGCAGCAATAATTTCGGCGATGATCTTAGCTTCGTTCTCGGTCAGCAACTTCGCCAAAGGTGCAAATTCTGCAGCCAATTGCGCATCATCGGTTTGTGCAGCCAAGGTTTGTGCCCAGTACATAGCCAAATAGAAATGGCTGCCACGGTTATCAAACTCACCTACGGCACGGCCTGGTGACTTGTTATTATCGAGGAATAAACCGTTGGCTTGATCCAGAGTTTTCGCAAACACTTTTGCTTTAGCATTTTTGGTGATATTACCGAAGTGATCCAAAGATTCTGCCAAGGCCAAGAACTCGCCCAAAGAATCCCAACGCAAATGGCCTTCTTCTACGAATTGTTGTACGTGTTTAGGTGCTGAGCCGCCTGCGCCCGTTTCAAACAAACCGCCACCGTTCATTAATGGAACAATCGACAGCATTTTTGCAGAAGTGCCGAGCTCCATAATGGGGAACAAATCAGTGAGATAGTCACGCAACACGTTGCCGGTTACTGAAATAGTGTCTTGACCTTTGCGAATACGATCCAATGAATACTGAGTCGCTTCTTCTGGCGTTTTGATATAAATTTCAAGACCATTGGTATCGTGATCTTTCAAGTAAGTTTCAACTTTCTTGATCAGTTGCGCATCGTGAGCACGTTTTGGGTCTAACCAAAATACTGCTGGAGTACCAGATGCGCGCGCGCGATTGACGGCAAGTTTTACCCAATCTTGAATCGGTGCATCTTTTACTTGGCAAGCACGGAAAATATCGCCCGCTTCTACGTTTTGCTCCAATACCAATTTGCCAGCAGCATCAGTTACACGCACAACACCGCTGGAAGGAATTTGGAACGTTTTATCGTGTGAACCGTATTCTTCAGCTGCTTGTGCCATTAAACCAACGTTAGGAACACTGCCCATTGTTACAGGATTGAATGCACCGTTTTTCTTGCAGTCATCAATAACCACTTGATAAACGCCCGCGTAGCAACGATCTGGAATTACCGCTTTGGTATCTTGCAGCTTGCCATCGGCATTCCACATTTTGCCAGAATCGCGAATCATGGCTGGCATAGACGCATCAACAATCACGTCGCTCGGCACGTGCAAGTTGGTGATGCCTTTATCGGAATTCACCATCGCCAACTCAGGGCGAATTGCGTAAAGCGCCGCTATATCGCCTTCAATTTCATTTTGTTGTTCAACAGGCAATGATTTGATTTTTGCGTAAAGATCACCAAGGCCGTTATTTAAATCAACGCCTAAATCTTTTAAGACTGCAACGTGTTTTTCTAATACAGGTGCGTAATAAACCGATACAAAGTGACCGAAAATAATCGGGTCAGATACTTTCATCATGGTCGCTTTTAAGTGCACAGAGAAAAGTACACCTTTGGTTTTTGCATCTTCAATTTGCGCCGCAATAAATGTACGCAACGCATTTTTGCTGAGTACAGATGCATCAACAATTTCGCCTGCCAATACTTTTACCGATTCTTTTAAAACCTTAACGCTGCCATCTTGCGCAACCAATTCGATTTTCAAACTGCCAGCGTCAGCAATCAGTGCTGACTTTTCGCTGCCGTAAAAATCGCCGCTGCTCATGTGTGCAACATGCGATTTAGAATCTGCCGCCCAAGCACCCATTTTGTGGGGATTTTTGCGCGCGTAATTTTTTACTGATAATGGTGCGCGGCGGTCAGAGTTGCCTTCACGCAATACCGGGTTTACGGCGGAACCTTTGATTTTGTCGTAACGCGCTTTTGCGTCTTTTTCAGTGTCGTTCGCTGGTACTTCCGGGTAATCAGGCAAGGCGTAACCTTGCGATTGCAATTCTTTAATCGCGGCTTTCAGTTGTGGAACTGATGCGCTGATATTTGGCAATTTAATAATGTTGGCTTCTGGCGTGGTAGCAAGTTTGCCCAACTCGGCGAGATGATCGCCAATGCGTTGTTCTGGCTTCAGGAATTCTGAAAAGGCGGCGATGATGCGGCCTGAGAGCGAAATGTCGCGTGTTTCAATGGCAATGCCAGAGGATTTGGTAAAGGCTTGAACTATGGGGAGTAAAGAGTAAGTAGCGAGTGCGGGGGCTTCGTCGGTTTGGGTATAGATAATTTTAGAATCAGTCATTTTTTACTTTAACTCCGTAGTTTTCATGAGACTTTTCATAAGACTTACCATTGGACCTAGCCTTGTGAGCCTTGCCATTGAAGGTTATGAAAGGGAAATTTCGGCCCTCTTTAGTTAATTAGTTAACAAGGAGTGCCTTTAAAAAAATCGCGCGCAGTATAACAGTGCTGTAAACTTTTGGCATTCGCGCGAGGCACCATCCGCGCCCTTTTCACTTTTAAAGGGATGCTATTTGTTCCATGTCATCATTGATTTTATTCAATAAGCCTTATGGCGTTATCTCCCAATTCAGCGCGGGCAGTACTGGCGACCAAGATCGCCCTACGTTGGCGCAATACATCAAGCTGCCACATGTTTACCCAGCAGGACGTCTCGACCATGATTCGGAAGGTCTATTACTGCTAACCGACGATGGCCAAGTGCAGCATCATATCGCCCACCCTGCGCATAAATTACCCAAAACATATTGGGTACAAGTGGAAGGAGCGCCCAACAGTTACGCCTTAACCAAACTTCGCCAAGGTGTAGAACTGAACGATGGCATTACCTTACCCGCAGAAGCGCGCTTGATCCCCACGCCCAAACTTTGGGAACGTGACCCGCCGATTCGCAGCCGCGTGAATATCCCAACGCAATGGATTGAGATTGTCATCACAGAAGGCAAAAATCGCCAAGTACGCCGCATGACTGCCGCTGTTGGCCACCCTACGTTGCGTTTGGTGCGGGTAAAAATTGGTAACTGGACGCTGGAAGGTATTGCGCCGGGTGAATATAAAGCTACAACGATTAATTTGCCCAAATCAGCAATGACTGAAACACCTCGCGGGCGGAATAATCGACCTGCACAAGGGCAAGATCGCAGAGCAGCCAATGGTGATAAAACTAAAACCGCTGATGACCAAAAACGGCCGCCACGTAATAATCCGAATGGCGACAAAAATCGTGCTAGACCGCCAGCGCGCTCATCAAATATAAGTAAGCCTGCTGCACCAAAACCAAGTGTTGCGACCAAGGTGATTGTGAAACCCTCGCGCAATAAACCAACAATTTAACAGCACCCCCTCCCAGCCTCCCCCTTCAAAAAGGGGAGGAGCTTAAAGCGTACCCTGCAGCAAAATATGTTTTTCTAAAAAGGGGAGTAAAACCCCTCCCCCTTTTCAAGGGGGAGGTTGGGAGGGGGTGCATTTTCAACAATCTAAGGAACCCCTATGACCTGGGCACCCCATGTAACAGTCGCGACTATTATCGAACGCGATAATCGCTTTCTGATGGTTTACGAAGAATCCGATGGCGAGCTGGTTTACAACCAACCTGCTGGCCACCTCGACCCAGACGAAACTCTGCACGAAGCTGCTATCCGCGAAACCTTGGAAGAAACGGGCTGGACGGTAAAACTTACCGGCGTAGTGGGCGTAAACCTTTACACCGCGCCCAGCAATGGCATTACCTATTTGCGCACCACATTTATAGGTGAAGTTGTTAGCCATGATGCCAATCGCCCTTTAGATACCGGCATTATTGAAGCGGTTTGGCTCACCTACGAGGAGCTGCGTGAGCGCAAAGATCAACTGCGCAGCCCAATGACATTGCAAATTGTTGAAGAATATCGTGCTGGCAGGCGCTTTTCCTTGGAGGTTGTCGGCTAAGGCGCGTAAAATGCGCGCCTCATTTGTCTAGCAGTCATTCGTCTTATGTCACAAGCCTCGCCCGCCTCCAAACCTCTCGTCCCCAAGCCTCTTGTAATAGTCGGCATGTCCGGCGGTGTTGATTCCTCTGTTTCTGCGCTGTTACTCAAGCAGCAGGGATATCAGGTTGAAGGCCTGTTTATGAAGAACTGGGATGAAGATGACGGCACCGAATACTGCACCGCTAAAGAAGATTTGGTGGATGCCGAACGCGTGTGCGAGAAAATCGGCATCAAACTGCATACCGCCAATTTTGCCGCCGAATATTGGGATAACGTTTTCGAACACTTCCTTGAAGAGTACAAAGCTGGGCGCACGCCCAATCCCGATATCCTCTGCAACCGCGAAATCAAATTCAAAGTGTTTTTGGAATACGCCAAAATGCTGGGTGGCGAGCTTATCGCCACCGGCCACTATGTGCGCCGCGCAGATCGCGATGGCCATACTTATCTCTTAAAAGGCCTAGACCCTAATAAAGATCAAAGCTATTTTTTGCACGCCGTGGGCGAAGCCGAATTTGCCAAATCACTCTTTCCGGTGGGCGATATCGAAAAACCTGAAGTGCGCCGAATCGCAGAAGAGTACGGCTTAGTCACGCACAACAAAAAAGACAGCACCGGCATTTGTTTTATTGGCGAGCGCCGTTTTAAAGATTTCTTGCAACAATATTTACCCGCACAGCCGGGCGAAATTCAAACGCCCGATGGCACCGTGATTGGCCAACACGCCGGTTTGATGTACCACACCATTGGCCAGCGCCAAGGTTTAGGTATTGGCGGCGTGAAAGGCGGCAATGAAGAGCCGTGGTTTGTGGCGCAAAAAGATTTAACGCGCAATGTGCTCGTAGTGGTACAAGGCACTAATCATCCGCTGTTATTCACCAATCACTTAATTGCTCAGCAAGCGCATTGGATTAATGGCGTGCCTACTAATGGCGTGTCTATCGGTAACGGGGCTTTAAATACCGATGATGCGCCCTCATCTACCTTTACCTGTACCGCCAAAAATCGCTACCGCCAGGACGATCAAACCTGCCGCGTAACTGTTCTGGCAAACGGAACTTTAGACGTTCTTTTCGATGCGCCGCAACGCGCCATTACGCCCGGCCAGTCAGTCGTTTTTTATCAAGACGACGTGTGCTTAGGCGGCGCGGTAATTGAATCTACCGATAACGTCTAATTCTTTTTGATTAGCTTTTTGAATGGGGCTTTTTTAAGTCACGATTAAAAGACTACAAGCAACTATATGAGTAACTACAGTGAGTAAAAACCTCCAGGATATTACCCTCGCCCTCGCGGGTGTTATTCAAGCCACGCTACTGGTTGAGCAAGTTGCAAAAACCGGCCATGTGCAGCAAGACGCCTATAAATGCAATATTGAAAGCGTCTTTGACCTCAACCCCAAAGATACACTTGCAGTCTATGGTGGCAATGCGCAAAACCTGCGTCTTGGCCTAGAGGCACTGCGCGATATGCTGGTCGGCAAGCATAATCATCAAGACGCCATGCGTTATGCATTAGGCGCGTTGCATCTGCAAAAGAAACTCGCAGGTCGTAAAGATATGCTCAACACCATCGCCAACCGCATTGAGCAAGCAGCCAATCAGGCCGAACACTTCTCTTCCACACATGAAAATGTGGTAGGCAACCTCGGCCAAATCTACAGCGAAACGATCAGTACCTTTCGTTTTCGTATTCAGGTAATGGGCGATTACAATTACTTGCAGCAAACTCGCATTGCCAGCCAAATTCGCGCACTGCTCTTATCTGCCATTCGCTCTGCCATGCTCTGGCGACAACTCGGTGGCAACCGTTGGCAGCTCTTACTACAACGCAAAGCATTAGCTGAAGAAGTGGATAAATTGCTACGCACAAGCAGCTACTAAGTTCACAAAACGCCTGAAAAAACAGGCGTTTTCAGTTATGATGCCAGCCTTTTCCAAGCTCATATTCCCATTCGCCCTAAGTCCAGCACCCCTTCAACCGTTTCATACTCAGGGCAAACGGGAATATCAGTTTTATTAATTTTTACTTTCAAACGAGAACCCGCATGACCAACTCAGTGAATGACTCTTTTGCAACCCTCTCTGCACTCAACGCTGTTTCCCCTGTCGATGGTCGCTACGGCAAACGCACTGTTGCCTTGCGTAAAATTTTTAGCGAATACGGATTAATTTTCTTTCGCGTTCAAGTAGAAGTTCGTTGGTTGCAACAACTCAGCCGCCATGCGGGCATTCCAGAAGTACCTGCATTTAGCGCATCCACTAACGCACAGCTTGATGCAATCGTCACCAACTTTAGCGAAGACGATGCGCAAAGCGTAAAAGATATTGAGCGCGTAACCAATCATGATGTAAAAGCCGTTGAATATTTTCTTAAAAATAAATTCGCAGGCAATCCAGAGCTTGAAGCGGTTTTAGAATTCGTACACTTCGCCTGTACCTCTGAAGACATTAACAACTTGTCACACGCGTTAATGTTAAAAGCTGGCCGCGAAGAATTTATTAAAGATGCCCAAGCGATTATCGATGGTGTAGTAAAACTCGCACATGATTACGCCGAAGATGCCATGCTTTCACGCACCCACGGCCAAACTGCATCGCCAACTACTGTCGGCAAAGAAATGGCTAACGTGGCCGCACGTTTGCGTCGTCAATTAAAATCCATTAAAGAAGTTGAATTGCTCGGAAAAATTAACGGCGCCGTGGGCAACTACAATGCACACATTTCTGCCTACCCGGAAGTGGACTGGCAAACCAATGCGCAGGAGTTTGTAGAGAGCTTGGGTTTAAGCTGGAACCCCTACACCACACAAATTGAACCGCATGATTATATTGCCGAATTGTTTGATGCTATCGCACGATTCAATACTATCGTTATCGACTTTGACCGCGATATTTGGGGCTACATTTCTTACGGCTACTTCAAGCAAAAAACCATTGAAGGCGAAGTGGGTTCATCCACAATGCCGCACAAAGTTAACCCTATCGATTTTGAAAATTCAGAAGGTAACTTGGGTATTGCCAACGCAGTATTCACGCACCTCGCACAAAAATTGCCAATCTCTCGCTTCCAACGCGACCTCACAGATTCAACCGTGTTGCGCAATATGGGTGTAGGTTTTGGTTACGTGATGATTGCGTTTGCGTCCACCTTAAAAGGCATGAGCAAATTAGAAATTAACCGCGCACGTTTAGCGCAAGACCTTAACAACGCATGGGAAGTTCTGGCAGAGCCAATCCAAACCATTATGCGCCGCTACAATGTGGATGAGCCTTACGAGAAATTGAAAGCGTTGACTCGCGGCCAAACTATCACAAAAGAAGTATTGGCTGAATTTGTGGAGACGTTGGATATCCCAGAGCACGCAAAACAAACTATGCGTGATCTAACACCGGCGAATTATATTGGGAATGCAGTAGCGCAGGCCAAAGCGATTTAAGGTTAAGAGGCGATTTAGGATTTAAAACGAAATGAATAAGGGGCTCTTCAGAGCCCTTTGCTTTTAATAGAAAAAATAGCAATCACATAACGTGCCCAAGGAGAATACGTTGAACACATGTATTTCAAGTATAGATTGGTCAGCTGCTAAAGATATTTTGTCAATTGCTGGAACGGCTGCTGCACTCTTCATTAGCTGGTTCGGCCTAAATACATGGAGAAAGCAACTTCAAGGTACAAATGAATACGAGCTAGCAAAGAAAGTTATGCTACTAACATATGAAGTTGAAGAAGCAATACAAAATATCAGAAGTCCAATGCTCCTTTTAAACAAGGAAGAAGTTGAAGCTGGCAATAGACTGCATGAAGAACAACGTATTTATGATGAGCGCTTAAAATTTTTTTCTATGAAGTGGGCTCAACTTCAAGCAGTTAAACTTGAATCCAAAGTATTGTGGAAGTCTGCAGAGCACAGCTTTAATGATCTAAATAATATTATTTCTGAGCTCAAAGCTGCATTATGGTTACACTTCTGGATGAAAGGTGCCTACGCAGGGCCTGGTGCCATTGTAGATAGAAACCCTGATAGAGTTAGAAGAAATGATGTGATTGTGTATTTTGTTTCAGAGCAAGATGAATTCACAGTGAAGATAAAAAATGCTGTACGTACTATTGAAATTTTTTTTGAAAACAAGGTACGTCGAAAATAATATTATCACCAATCCAATTTTTATATCTAATTGACTACCGCAGCCCTAAATTTTCTTTGCTGCCCTGAAGAAAAGTAAAAAATCTCGTTCTTTTTTCCTACGACTCTCAGAAAATTTCTTCCGTTCGGGTGAGCCACCCATGGCTCACAATCAATAAATATATTCTGTTTGTGTTACACAAATCTTCTTACGATGCTAGGAGAACTATCAGGGGATCATTAACGCCAACTGAAAAACTTTACTACCACTCGCCTCCAATCTCCATACTGGGATTAAATATGCGATAAACTATCTTTAAATTTGAAACTCTTGCGCTACCAAGCTGGAGCATGATAGCGAGATTAAAGCGGCGCAATTTTAATTTTACAGCTTAAATTGCAAGATGATCATGTTGGGCTTCGTTCCTCAGCGTCAACCTACGATTCACACAAATATTCAGGTAACCGATTATGACAACTCCCCTCACCCACCTTGGCGATATGCCAATCCAACAATTTCTGCTGGAGTATTGGCAAAAGAGACCTTTGTTAATTCGCAATGCATTCCCTGATTTTGAATCGCCGATTGATGGCGATGAATTGGCAGGTTTGTCGCTTGAGGAGGAAGTTGAATCGCGATTGATTTTAGAGAACGGTAAAACCCCGTGGGAATTGCGTAACGGGCCATTTGATGAAGATACTTTTGCATCGCTCCCGGAAACGAATTGGACGCTGCTAGTTCAAGCAGTAGATCAGTGGGTGCCAGAAGTTAATTTGCTGCTCGACAACTTCCGCTTTATTCCCAACTGGCGACTAGACGACATTATGATTAGCTTCGCGCCCGATAAAGGTAGCGTGGGGCCGCACTTTGATTATTACGATGTATTTTTATTGCAGGGCGAGGGCAAACGCCATTGGAAAATTGGCCAGAATTGCGATGTCAGTTCACCGCACTTGCAAGGCACGCAATTACATATTCTGGATAATTTTGAGACTCAAGACGAATGGGTACTTGAACCAGGCGATATGCTTTATATCCCGCCGGGCATTGCGCATTGGGGAACAGCACAAGGCAATTGCATGACCTATTCCATCGGCTTCCGTGCGCCCAGTCATTCAGCGATTGTGGATGAGTTAAGCCACGATATTGCGCAAACCTTAACTAAGGATTTACGTTTTACCGATCCCTATTTGAAATTGCAAAATAATCCCGGTGAAATTAATGCTGAGGCTATTTCGCAAATCCAGGGGATTATTCAACAACATTTTACCGCTGAAAATATCGCTAATTGGTTTGGCAAACACATGACCGAACGCAAATACGGCCAGGACGAACTCGAAAACGATGACGAGATTACCGCCGAAGATTGGCAGGAAGCACTCGCCGAAGGCGATATGCTCTGGCGCCACCCAGCCGCGCGCTTAGCCTTTCACACTGAGGGCGATAACACCCAACTCTTTGCCGATGGCCAAGCGCTCAACTGCTCACGTGAACTGGCAGAGTTAGTGTGTGCAAAAACAGAAATCACATGGGATGACATTAAACCATTAGCAGAAGATTTGTTTGATCGCGCCGCTATTACGCAACTCATTATTCAAGAAACCTTATTGGTGGATGAATAATTTAAAAAGGAATTATCACCCTCTCGTAGCGGGGATGATGATTCTCAAATAAATATGACCTATACAATCATTCCCACCCATTGGCAAACTCATCAGCAAGCACTGAGAGAAATTCGCGAGCGCGTGTTTATTCAAGAACAACAAGTTCCTATTGCCGATGAGTGGGATGACAAAGACGAAATTGCGATTCATTTTCTGGCAATAACAAACGCAGGCAACGCCATTGCCTGCGCACGATTGTTGGTAGAAACTCACGCGAGCCAAACGCTGTATCATATTGGCCGAGTCGCCGTTTTAGCGGATTATCGCCAGCAAGGTATTGGGCGTGAACTTATGGTTGCCGTTATTGCCTATTGCCAGCAAGCACACCCCAACTACAAAATTTACCTACACGCCCAAACCACCCGCCAAGAGTTTTATGAACATCTAGGCTTTGCAGCCTGCGGGGAAGTGTTTATGGATGCGGGCATTCCGCATATTGAAATGTGGTTCGTTTAAGCAAAAAATGTGGTTGGTTAAAGCGAAAGGAGCACACCATGAGTGAACGATCATCCGTCAGCGCCGATCTATTTTTGTTGAGTTCCGCGCAGGACTTTCAAGAGCAATCCTTGAAGCTGCTAAACCAATCGCGGCGACATATTGCAATCTTAAGCCGCGATCTTGATGAGGCTATTTACGGTAGCGATGAATTTATCCAAGCCATATCCACTTTTGTGCGCAGCAGTCGCTACGCGCAAGTGCAAATTTTAGTTAAGAACACCAAACCCATCATCGAAACCGGGCATAAACTCGTCAAGTTGCATCAGCGCCTCTCTAGCAAAATTCTATTTCGCAAACTCACAGTAGAACCAGACAATACCGAAATGGGATTTATGCTGTGCGATACCGATTCACTACTTTATAAAAATGATGAGAGCGTTTACCAGGGCTTTGCAAATTTTAATGCCGCTGTAGAAGTAAAACGTTTTCGCGAAGTCTTTGATTACGTGTGGCAATATGGGGAACCTGAACCCGAGTTACAAATACTGCACATTTAATCCTGTTGCCTGCGTCGCTGAATGCCGCACACCCAATTTACCGGTGCAAATTTCACACAATATGTAAATTTGCGCTTTTCTACAGGGAATAGCGCAGTTTTTGGTTGCTGATTCTATTTTTATCCTTTATATATAGCTCCAATCCTTGCAGTAGGTATTTTGAGCCTATAAAAACAGGGGGTTTTTGAGTAAGCCGAAGCCAAAATCTAAAAAAATAGGTGACTGGTTAACTGCATCAACCGATTCAGTCGCTTGCTTACAGAATAAACACATCAACGATCATTCACGATAAAGGAATCCACCATGGTTGCCAAAAAAACGCCTGCTGCAAAACCTGTTGCTAAAGCCGCTCCAAAAGCTGCTGCTAAACCAGTTACAGCTAAAGCACCTGCAGTGAAAGCGCCTGCTGTGAAGGCCGCACCAAAAGCTGCTGCAAAACCAGCTGCGAAGAAAGCACCTGCTGCTAAGAAAGCACCAGCTGCCAAAGCTGCTCCTGCAGTAGTAAAACCTATTGCTGAACGTCAAAACAAAACCCAAATTTTGCAACAAATTGCTGATTCAACTGAGTTGAGCAAAAAACAAGTTCAATCAGTGTTGGACGAGCTGACCAACATTATTGAAGGCCATGTTAAGAAGAAAGGTGTTGGCGAATTCGTATTCCCAGGCCTGTTCAAAATCACTTGTGTTAAGAAGCCAGCCACTAAAGCACGTAAAGGCATCAACCCCTTTACTGGTTTAGAAACCACCTTCAAAGCTAAACCAGCAAGCACCAGCGTTAAAGTTCGTCCGTTGAAAAAGCTGAAAGAATTTGCTGTTTAATTAGCGCTACCGTTAAACGTAAAAACCCCGCAATGCGGGGTTTTTTTATGGATTGCGAATATGTTAAATAACAGTAAAACCCTCGCCCACCAACGCATTTTGTAACCGCTTAATTCGCTCCGCTAATTCATCTGCCCGGTAAGCTTTTGCAGACAACTTACCCCAAATAGGTTGTGGCCATGCAGCATCTTCCTCAAACCGTACTATATGGTGCACATGAAGTTGACGCACCATATTGCCAAGTGCCGCCACATTCATTTTATGGGCATCAAACAAACTGGTCATAACTTCGCTTAAACGACAGGATTCGCGCATCAGCTGTAGTTGTTCTACTTCGCTCAAATGGTGAATCTCAAATGCTTCATCATCTTCCACTTGCGGCACCAAAATACACCAGGGGTAATTCGCATCTTTGTTGAGCAACAACAGCGATAAATCGAAACGGCCAATTACGATAGAGTCTTCGGCTAAGCGTGGATGAAGCTGGAACATAAGGTTTACCTTTGATAATTGCAGATCTCGTAGATTGGCTTCTGTACCAATCGCCCTTGGCACCGTAGAATAAGCGCCTTTATTGCCCTTATATTATCGCCATTTTAAGAAGAAGACACTCTATGCGTTCCAGCCGATTTTTAATTGCCACACTCAAAGAAACCCCTGCCGATGCAGAAGTGATTAGCCATCAATTAATGCTACGCGCGGGCATGATCCGCAAGCTGGCGTCTGGCCTTTACACCTGGTTACCACTCGGCCTGCGTGTACTGCGCAAAGTAGAAAATATTGTGCGCACTGAAATGAACAAATCCGGCGCGCAAGAGGTTTTAATGCCCGTAGTACAACCGGCAGAATTGTGGGAAGAATCTGGTCGCTGGCAGCAATATGGCCCAGAGTTGTTGCGTATTAACGACCGCCACAATCGCGGCTTTTGCCTTGGCCCAACCCATGAAGAAGTGATTACCGATTTAATTCGCGGCGAGATAAACAGCTACAAACAATTACCCGCAAACTTCTACCAAATTCAAACCAAATTCCGCGATGAAGTTCGCCCACGTTTTGGCGTAATGCGTTCACGCGAATTTATTATGAAAGACGCCTACTCATTTCATAACAACACCGAATCTTTGCAAGAAACCTACGATGTAATGCACCAAACCTACTGCAATATTTTTACTCGCTTAGGTTTGCAATTCCGCCCGGTATTGGCCGATACAGGTTCTATCGGCGGGGCTTTCTCCCATGAATTTCACGTGTTGGCCGCCAGCGGCGAAGATGCAATTGTATTCAGTAACGGTAGCGACTACGCCGCCAATACCGAAAAAGCCGAAGCACTGCCACCAACAACACCGCGCCCTGCTCCACAACATTTGTTACAAGAAGTAGCTACACCCGGCGCGCATAGTATTGAAGAGGTTTGCGCATTCTTAAAAGTATCACCATCACAAACACTCAAAACCTTGATCGTATTGGGTGAAGTTCGCGACGATAAAACCCAACCGCTTGTTGCTTTAGTGGTGCGTGGTGATCACGAGTTGAATGATATTAAAGCGGGAAAGTTAACCGGCGTTGCATCGCCACTTACATTTGCACCTGAAGCAAGAATAAAAGCTGAGCTGGGTGTAAGCGTGGGGTCAATTGGCCCTGTTGGTTTAAATATTCCTGTCATCGTTGACCATTCAGCAGCGCACCTTGCAGATTTCATTTGCGGTGCCAATAAAGATGGCTTCCACCTCACCGGCGTTAACTGGGAGCGCGATGCAAACGTGTATTTAGTTGCTGATATTCGCAATGTGGTTGCGGGTGACCCTAGCCCTTGTGGCAAAGGTACGCTTGAAATTAAACGCGGCATCGAAGTTGGCCATATTTTCCAACTCGGCACTAAATATTCAGAAGCCTTAAAAGCGCGTGTATTGGATGAAAACGGTAAAGAGCAAACCATGATTATGGGTTGCTACGGGATTGGTGTTACGCGCGTTGTGGCTGCCGCCATCGAACAAAATTTTGATGATAACGGCATTATCTGGACAGACTCAATCGCACCCTTCCATGTTGCGATTGTACCAATCAATATGAACAAGTCCGCTGCTGTCGTTGAAAAAGCCGAAGCCATTTATGCCGAACTTCAAGCCGCTGGCATTGATGTATTGTTGATGGACGATGAAAAAGCGCGCTTGGGCGTGCAACTCGCCAATACGGATTTAATGGGAATTCCACATCGCATTGTTATCGGTGACCGCGGTTTGGAAGCTGGCAATATCGAATACAAAGGCCGTCGCGATGCTGAAAAGCAAGAAGTGCCCGCAGCGGAAATTGTAGAGTTTTTGAAAGCGCGGATTAAGATTTAATTTTGCAGATGGGCAGAGCGAAAGCGATACCCATTAATAATTAACCAACACCATCTTAGCTTTTGGATTCCAAAAAACTGTTTTAAACAGGGAATAGTCATCCTCGCGCAGCGGGGATCCAGCCGTTAATGTACAAAATCAAGAACTGGATCCCCGCCACGAGAGGATGACAACGAAGAAAGGTTGGTGCTCTATTTTTTATCAGTCATCAATACAAACTACTTCCTTTTTAATTTATCCAACAACAAAAATTCGCTTGGCTTTAACTGCTTCTTTGTCACCCTCACCTGCAACACATCCCCATTAAACCAATGAATTTGATTCATGCGAGCGCCCACTGAGGTTTTTGCATTGGCAGGAATGGTTAGGTAATCCACTTCGCCCGTTAATTCTTTTTTGCCGTTAACGTAGGAAACAAATTCGCGATCTTTATAAGTAATGGCAGCGTGCGCCCATTCACCTATAGGGTGAACTTTAGTAGGGTCTATGAGGGTGAATTGCGATTTTTCCGATTTGATGAAGCCATCAAAGTACCATTGCTTTTTATCGTTTAAACGCAACTCTATAGTAATGCGACGCGCCGGGTTATCAGGTGATTCAATATGAAACACGCGCGGCTCGTGATTATTAGGGAAAACATCATTCGCTTTAAAAATAATTTCTATCGTAAACTCAGTGGCATCACCCAGTGGATTCGCATCCACCAATAAGCGGTCGCCATCGCCATCAAAACTCACCGCAGTGCCGATAGAGCTGGTCGTAAGTGTCGGTTGTCCCATTAGCGCGAGGGTATAGCCATTGATGTTTGTTAAAGAATCAAATATCCAAACTTCTGATTGTATTTTTTTTGAAGCTTGGCTAACACAACCACACAGAATTAAGGCAACCAATAAAGCGGCGATTGTTATTAGCTTTTTAGAATGCATATTTAGTTTCTCAAATAACGATAATTTACTTTTTAAGTACGCTTGGCATTACTTAAAAAGTAAATATAGAAAGCGTGAATATTAATCATCTACGGCGTTAAAACGGGCAATTTCCTGTTCAAGTTTTTTGCTGACATCGCTAGGTGAGCCAGTATTTTTTGCCAGTAAAGTGTAAGCCACAGGCACGACAAACAAGGTAAAGAAGGTAGCGACTATAACGCCAGAAATAATCACAATACCCACTACAAAACGAGTTTCTGCACCAGCACCCGATGAAATTACTAAAGGTAGAGCACCGGCCACGGCTGTTAAGCTCGTCATTAAAATGGGGCGCAAACGTGCAGATGATGCTTCCAATAGTGCCTCACTAAACTCTACTCCACGGTCGCGCAGTTGATTGGTGAATTCCACAATTAAAATACCATTTTTGGCCGCCAGCCCTATGAGCATTATGAGCCCTATTTGCGAATACAAATTGAGTGTACTCCCGGTAACCCACAAACCTAGCAACCCGCCTGCAATGGCGAGAGGAACCGTTAACATAATAACGAAAGGATGCACGTAACTTTCAAACTGTGCCGCCAACACCAAATAGGTAATTAAAATTCCCAAGGCAAACATAAAGAACATAGAACCGCTGGAGTTTTTAAAATCGCGTGACATTCCGCGATAATCTACCGTCGCTGTTGCGGGCAAATGATCTTTCACCAATTGATTAAGATGATCCAGAGATTCACTGAGAGTAAGCTTATTGTCTAACGCCGCTTCAATAGTCAAGGAGCGCACACGATTGTAACGATTCAAACGGCTGGCATCGGCTACTTCAACCAAGGTAACTAAGTTAGCCAGTGGAATCAGTTTGCCGGTGCTGTCTGAGCGCACATACATATTCTCCAAACTATTTTTAGTGCGCTGTTCATCGCGCTCGCCTTGAATAAGTAAATCATATTCTTCGCCTTGCTCAATATAGGTGGTGACTTTGCGTGAACCTAATAATGTTTCCAGAGTATGACCTATATTACTGACACTCACGCCTAGATCGGCAGCGCGATTAGTATCTACGCGCACCTCAATTTGCGGTTTTGTTTCTTTGTAATCCCAATCGATATTCATCAAACCCGGATTATTTTCATTAATTTTTTCCAACAAAATATCGCGCCACTGTGCAAGCTCTTCATAGGTTCCGCCGCCAATAACAAACTGTACCGGTTTGGATGAACCACCAGCAAACCCCTGGCGCATGACGGGCGATGCAGTAACGCCCGGCAAATCGCTGAGCTTGGCTTTAATTTCATCCATAATCACAAACCCGTTACGGCGCTCACTCCAATCACTTAACACAACAGTAGCCATACCGCCGTTAAAACTTTCAAAGGTGCCAAAAGCGCGCGGCGCACGTACCATTAAGCGCGCAATTTCACCGGATTCTACATAGGGCATTAAACGATTTTCAATTTCGCCCACATACTCTTCCATATAATCATAGGTGGCGCCTTCGGGGCCGTTGATTATAATTTGAAAGGTACCGCGATCTTCTCGCGGTGCATATTCGCTGGGAATAAATACCATGAGCGCAAAAGATGCAGCTAACATAGCCACAAAAATGGCAATGGTAATAGGTTTTTTCTTTAGGCTTTTAACAATAATTTTTTTGTAGTAATTGCGCAGCTGATGCATTTTTACATCAAATTTCTCAACCAATGCATTTCTGCGTGTTTCTTTTCGCAGAATTTTTGAAGCCATCATCGGCGATAAGGTTAACGCCACCAACGCAGAAAACGCCACTGCGGCAGCCATAGTGACTGCAAACTCTGAAAACAATCTCCCTACATCACCTTTAATAAATACAATAGGAACAAAAATAGAAATTAATACCATAGTGGTGGCAATTACGGCAAAGCCTACCTCGCGCACGCCATCGTAAGCAGCCAATAAAACCGGTTTACCTTTTTCTTCAATATGACGAACGATATTTTCCAAGACCACAATCGCATCATCTACCACTAAACCAATCGCTAACACTAACGCGAGTAACGTAAGCATATTGACGGAATAATTCATGCCCGCTAATACAATAAAAGTAGCAATAATAGAAACAGGTACAGCGACTGCCGGAATAAGCATAGCGCGCACACTGCCGAGGAAAAGATAAATAACAAAAACAACCAGAGACACCGCCAACACTAAGGTGATGTACACTTCATGAATAGCGCGCTCAATAAAAACGGCGCTGTTATAACTGTCCTCAAGGCTCATACCCTGGGGTAAATTTTTATTCATCAACGCTTGTTGTTCCTGGACACCGCGCGCTACATCCAGCGTATTTGCAGTCGATTGTTTTGCAATACCGATTCCGACTTGCGAAACCCCATTGCCGCGAAATAAATTTCGGTCTTCAACTGTGCCTCTTTCAACTTTGGCAATATCGCCTAACCGAATTAAATGACCATCGGCAGCATGTTTTACCACAAGCTGTGAGAATTGTTCTTGAGTGCGATAAGTACGTGCCATGCGCACCGTGTATTGGCGCTCTTGGGATTCAATACTTCCTGCTGGTAACTCTACGTTTTCAGCGCGCAAAGAACTTTCAATATCGGTTACTGTTAAATTATGCGCCGCCAGTTTTTTTCTATCTAACCACACTCGCATGGCGTAGCTTTGCTCACCGCCAATACGCACGCGCGCAACACCTTCAACTGCTGAAAATTTATCTACCACATAACGTTTTGCATAATCAGAAAGCTCTGGCACCGTCATGCCCTCGCCTGCCAAATTCATCCATACAATAACCTCATCATCGGAGTTTATTTTTTGAACTTCGGGAGCGGTGGCTTCAATAGGTAAAGAGCGTGCAGCACTGGAAACTTTATCGCGAATATCGTTCGCAGCCGCTTCTATATCATGTTCTATATTGAACGTAACGGTAATGTTTGAAACACCGTTTTCACTGTTGGATTCGATGTAACGAATACCCTCAACACCCGCGATACGATCTTCCAACGGTTTCGTGATTCGTGTTTCAACAATATTGGCAGCAGCGCCAGGATAGGTAGTGCGAATAGAAACGATAGGCGCATCTATATTGGGGTATTCCCGCAGCGAAAGGCGGTCAAATGAAATAATGCCAAAAGCCAATAACAACAGCGAAATAACCGATGCAAAAACCGGGCGCCGAATTGAAACATCAGAGAGCATCATATTATTTGCCCTCTTGTTTGTTCTGCTGCTGGGCTTGCTTTTTTTGCTGCTGCTTAAGCAGTTCAGCTAAAGATTCCGTTTTTTTGGCAGGGTCATTCGATTGCTCCGCCATAATATTTAGCGCTTGGCCCACATGTATTTTTTGCAAACCATGTGTGACAACTTTGTCACCCTCTTTTAACCCGCCCAGAACTTCCACCAGCCCTTTGTAACGTTGCCCTATTTGAATTTGACGCTTTTCAGCAACCCACGGTGATACATTGGTATCTTTATTGACCTGCAATACAAACACAAAATTATTACTGCCCATAGGCACCAAAGCGGCTTCGCTCAAGACCAATGATTTGCGAACATCCGCACGTACAACAACGGTAATTAACAAACCTTGCTTTAACTCGCGATCAGGGTTATCTAAAATGGCGCGCACTTTTACTGAGCGAGTGGATTCATCAATTTGATTGTCGATACTGAAAATTTTCCCTTTGAATACTTTATTACCTAAATCATAACTTTGCGCTTCAATAGGTAAACCCACTTTCAAACTGCGTAAATAAATCGCCGGTACACTGAAATCCAATTTCATTTGGCTGTCGTCATTCAAAGTGGTAATCACTTGACCTGGGGTAACAAGGCTACCCACACTAATATCACGCAACCCTACTACACCGTTAAAAGGTGCTGTGATAATTAAATCTTTAAGCCTAGCTTGCACCGCCAAATACCGTGCCTGCGCGGCTTGATATTCACGAGTACGTTGATCTAACAATGAGGGCGATACTGCACCGGTTTTCGCCAGGGCTTCATTACGCTCTAATTGCTTCTTTGCTTCGGTGGCTGTTAAACGCGCTTCATCCATTAGTGCCGATTCTTCGGCATTGGTCATTTCAACCAACACCATACCTTTGTTTACACGCTGCCCATCATCAAAATGAATATGAGTAACTGTCTTGGTGGTTTTTGCAGTGATAACGGTTGACTCATAAGCGCGCAGATTACCCAATGCCTCAATGTTATTCTGCAAGTCACGTTGGGCTACAGACTGAACGATAACGTCCAAAGGCTTTTCAGATTTCTGTGGTTTTTGAGCAAAAGTAGATGCCGCTGAAAAAAGCGCAGAACATGCCAGCAACCTGATAACAAAGGAAAACATAGTTAATCTCAAAAAATTATCGAAAAATGGAGATGAATAGAGTTGCATAGCAATCGCCTTATATCGGGCTATATTATCTTGTCATTTGTACATTGAGCCCGAGCTTAACATTTGTTTACTAGCGCGAATACGACACCGCATAAATGTGTAAAAACTCATTGAACCCATACTGTTAATCAATATCCCTCTTACTCAATATCCATAGACGATTGCTTGAAAACGTAATGGATGTTATCGGCCGAAAATCCTCTTGCCACCAAAAAACGAATGCGTTTGGATTTCTCTTTGAGATCTAACACAGGTTTAGCCCCAAATTTTTTTTGGTAGGCTTTTAAAGCAAGTTGATTCCAATTGGTGTCTTGTGAAATATTTGCCATGCATTGGTTAATAATTTCATCGTTTATACCTTTCTCTTTTAGCTCTAACCGAATTATTTGCGCACCTTTACCCTGCCTTAAGCGCATATTGGTAAAAGCCTCAGCAAAACGGTTATCACTCTGTAAGCCGTCGCTTTGCAACTTTGCGACCACTGATAATATTATCTCTGGCTGATCGCATTTTTTCGTCAGCTTAACGCGTAACTCTTTTGCAGAATGTTCCCGCATGGCCAATAAATTCATGGCCACCATCCGAATGCTGGCGGGTGTTGGCTCGGTCGTACTCATTCATACTCCATAAAAAAATGGCCGCTGAGCGGCCACTTTTAACAATATTACTAACCCATTAGTTTACCGGCGGGAATTGGGCTAAGACTTCCAATACGGCACTGGTTAAAATCTCACGCTGTTTTTGTGGGCTTAAGCCTTTGTTTAAACGCTTTTCAGAAACGCCACGCCAAATAGGTTGCTGGGTTTTTGCATCCACCATATCAATAATCAAGCTGCCTTGATTGTAAACACGAATGCCGCCATCCAAGGGTGGGCGATAAAAAATAGATGAAGGATAACGATAGCCTCTTCCCCAATAACCCATCCCATACATATCATCGTAAGCTCTTGGATCAAGCTTTTCTTCCATAACCACATGATAGGTTACATAAAAATCGGGTGAGGAACCTTCGCTTACAGATTGATAACGTTTCGCCAATTCAGCATTAGCCACACTGTGAATATGGCTGAATGTGAAAGGCGATATAAGGATATTTTCTTTCGAGTCTTGCTTAGCGCTTTTTAATGCGAATGATTTGAGCGCGGCAAAATTGTAGCTAGCTTCATAGTCAGTTGACACATAGGGTTTAGTCGCACAGCCGCTTAAAAACAATGCTGTTAAGATTAAACCCAATAATCCTACTCTGAGCCCTGCTTTACATCCTACTTTACTCATCGTAAACCTCGTCATTTGGTTATGTGAATGAACGCTCAACAATATGTTTAACGACAAACAACTATTTTCAATCAGCATACTCACACTGACTATATCGCGCAACCGCCCCGTGCCCTCTTGCACATTTGTTAACAAATTGTGCTGTTTTTAAAGCACTGCCTGCATTGGTTTATTACTGATCAGATTCCTTACACAGATTCCTGTCACAACTTCATTTGAACACATGCGTTTGATCAGATGCCTTAAACCTATTCGGCAACAGTTGCTTTAACTTGGTTCCGCAAAACTCTATTACCAGTCTTGCGTAATCTTTTTCAAGCTTTGAATTGCAGCCTCTAGTAAATCCGGACGATGCAATCCTTTAAGAATAGCCCTCGCCCTATTATCGATGGAATACAATTTGAGCCTTGCCACTTCTTCCTCCAGTTTATACGAAGCACGGGGCAATTCAGATGTTGCCGACGTATAAGCCTCAAAAAATGCAGTGCCTACTTGAGAGTTATAGGTTGTGGCAATTTCTTGAATAGCCTCTACTTCAGACTCGGTATTCATCGCTTTCGCACTGCGAATAGCCATAGCGGCCGCGTCATCAAAAGAACACAGCATATCCGCTACATCTTTTAAGGGGCTTTGGCGCAAATCACCGGCGACATCTCCACCGGCTAAGCCATCCTCAAAGTCCACGAAGTAGGCGTCTCCCCGCACAACCAATACTTGTGCCAAACTGATATTGCCATGCGTGCGAATACGAATCCCCTGATTGGCACGCCCTGCCAGCTTTTTAATAAGCTTGGTGATTTTATCGGCATTGGCAACCAACCAGCGGGCATCATCTGTGGTTTGCTCACGTAAACAAGTTATTGCGTCTTGCATCCGCTCGTGAATGGCTTTGACCCAGATCGCCAGTTCTTTTGCAGTGGTTTCCACATAACTAAACCGGGATTTTTTAGCAGGTTTGGCCAGTAAGACATGCATTTCCCCTAACCGACGGCCAAGCACTCGCGCAAAGCTTTCAAGCTCCTCTAACGCCGGAAATTGCACATCCATAGACGATGTGCCTGCACTTAGGGTATCGCGCAATGCACGCTCAAGTGTGTTTTGAGTCCATTGCCATGCATCACCCTGATTACTCACATAGCTTTGCAAAATTACCAGCGTATGTTGTTCCTTATTGGAATCAACTCGCCTTACCTCACCCACCACCGGCACTATGTTGGCGAACCCGTGCTCGCTTAAATAAGCGTTCATTTCAATTTCAGGGTGCACGCCCGCCGTCACTTTACGCACCGGCTTGAGCACCCATGTTTCATCAATAACAACCGAGCCATTCGCCTCTTTCGTGGCGACCAGATTAATATCTTGCGTACTTTTTGAATCCCTGAATTTCGGATCAAGCGCTTGCAACTGTGCAGATCCAATAAACTGTAATTCACCGCCTTCAAAGGGCTGAACGAATTGTTCGTGCATGTAGCTAATCAAGCGCTGGCTAAACTCAGGCAGCGTGAACGCATCGGTGAGCAACCCTGCTGTACGTTTCTGCCGCATACGCGCCAAGGCCAGTTGCTGCGATGTCGTACCGGCAAGGTGATCAGGCACAAAACCCATGGGCAGGAAGTAATGCTCGGTGGAATCCTGACCGACTACTTCAACTTCAATAAAAGCTAAAAGATCAGCCTCGTCACCCACAGGGATGTTATAGAGAAGCTTCACTTCATCTATAGGTTCACCGGGGTGATTTACCCAAGGGGATTTAGGCAAATAAGCGGGGAGCGATTGCGTCTCAAGAACAGCGCGCGCGGGCAACTCCATAAGATCTGACAAACCATTTTTGATGATAACCGTGGTTAGCTCAGGCATACGCTCAACGGGTGCCACATACCAACTCGGCATTTGGCTTTCATCCGCCAACACAAACCAGTAAAAACCATAGGGCGGCAAGGTAAGCTGATAATTCAACTTAGTGATAGGCGGAAACGAGGTGCCACCAATCATTTCTACCGGTGTTTTGCCCGCATACGCAGAAAGATCTAACTCTGCTGCCTGAGCTGCGCGCGACACATTGGCAACACACAACACAATTTCGTTCGTGCCCTCAGGGCTGGTGTACTCCCGTAAATAGGCGAGAATACGGCGATTGGCTGGGGATAGCATTTTCAAACTGCCGCGGCCAAAAGCTTTTTGCTGTTTGCGCACAGCTAGCATTCTGCGCGTCCAATTAAGAAGCGAGTGGGCATCGCGCGATTGGGATTCAACATTCACGGACTGAAAGCCATACAGCGGGTCCATAATCGCAGGCGCAATTAAACTCGCCGGGTCTGCGCGGGAGAAGCCACCATTACGATCATCCGTCCATTGCATGGGTGTGCGTACACCGTGGCGATC
>Ga0247803_1000218_pt1 | contig 33443 bp, 39 predicted proteins | sample UWRJL014104B1_FD_180928 | JGI IMG/M metagenome (GOLD analysis project Ga0247803, IMG submission 180928) | Plant litter microbial communities from Arlington Agricultural Research Station in Wisconsin, United States - UWRJ-L014-104B-1 | ecosystem: Environmental > Terrestrial > Plant litter >... | reverse complement strand
CCGAAGGTCAGGTTCTCGCTGCGGTTCAGGATGAGCCCGAACGCGGCGGCGTCCCAGAACGCGGTCGAGCCGCCGTTGCCCATAACGACCTCGTACCCGACGGGCACGCGGAACAGGCTGGAGAGCCCGCTGCGCACGCGGCCGACGAGGTCTTTCACGGGGGCCTGGCGGTGGGACGTTCCCATGATCCCGGCGCCGGCGCCGGCGAGATACGCGAGCTGCTCGGGGCGCACTTTGGAGGGCCCGCAGCCGAAACGGCCATCAACGGGAAGGAGGTCTGTGGGGATCACGATCGTCGACATTCGGCAATTCTATTGTCGCGAAGGCCTTTCGCTTCTGCGCCGGGATTACAACGTAAAGGTACGGAGTTGGCAAACAAGTAGTCTTGTCACTAAGTACCGCGCCAGCTGGAGGCCTCAATGACGGATCTTGTTGATACCACCGAGATGTACCTGCGTACCATCCTCGATCTCGAGGAGGAGCACATCGTGCCACTCCGGGCACGCATCTCCGAGAGGCTCGGCCACTCCGGTCCCACCGTCTCGCAGACGATCGGACGCATGGAGCGCGACGGCCTGGTGGTAGTCGAAGGCGACCGTCACCTCGAGCTGACCACTCAGGGCCGCAGCAAGGCGGTTCACGTGATGCGCAAGCACCGTCTCGCCGAGCGCCTGCTCTCCGACGTCATCGGCCTCGACTGGGCCTACGTGCACGACGAGGCCTGCCGTTGGGAGCACGTGATGAGCGAGCAGGTGGAGCGCCGCATCCTCGAGATGCTGGGCAACCCCACCGAGTCGCCCTACGGCAACCCGATCCCCGGTCTCGACGAGCTCGGCCACACCGCCGCCCCCGCGTTTATGGACGGCGTCGTCAACCTCGTGGAACGCGTGTCTGGCACGACCGAGACCGTGAGCGCCACCATCCGTCGCCTCGGCGAACCCGTTCAGTTCGAGCCGGAGCTGCTGCAGCAGCTGCAGAACGCGGGCGTCATGCCGGGCGCGGTAGCCAACATCTCGGCGGCGGGATCGTATGTCTTCGTAGCCGTCGAGGGCTTCGGCGAGGGCCTCGAACTGCCCAACGAGGTTGCCGTGCACATCTTCGTCGGCGTGTGAGCGCGACACCTTAGACTATTTCTCGTCTCAAGTTACTCACAGACTGCGTCGTTTTGGTAACGAAAAGATGACAAAGCATGGATCTTCACCTAGTGTCGTACAGTCCGATCGACCGGAAGAGCCGGCTTAGGACCCTGCGCAAGACGTCTCGACCACTCGTCTCTTGCCGCCGGTACGTGAATATATATACGAAACGTGATGGGGCAGCTGCCTAGAGCTGTCGAGACGCAGGAGGCTCAATCTCTTGACGAAGGCAGTACCCGAAAACAACGCTTCACCCGTTCCATCCGTGTTCTCCACCCCGAAGATCTCGGCGAAGAAGAGCAAACGCAAGTCGAGCTTCCTGAGTCTCGCCGTCACCGCGGTCGTCGTGCCCGGCCTCTTCGCCACCGTCGCGCTCCCGGCCTACGCCTTCGCGCCCGTCGACGACAACGCCGACCTCAAGGCCGCTGTCGCTCTCGAGGAGCTCAAAGAGACGGAAGCGCAGACCGTGCTCGTCGACGAAGGCGCGACGCTCGCCGCCACCGCCCGCGACGGCTTCACCGCAACGACAGAGACCGAGCTCGCCGCCAGCCGCAAGCGCACCGTGCTGGCCGCCACCTACTCGGCGTACAGCGGGCCCAGCTACTCCGACTTCCTCGCCAACCCGCCGTACCCGAACTTCGACCTCTCGCAGGTCGTGTCGGTCGGGCAGCAGTACCTCGGCACCCCCTACGTCTACGGCGGCGCCGACCCGTCGGGCTTTGACTGCTCGGGCTTCATCCAGTTCGTCTACGCCCAGTTCGGCGTCTCGCTGCCTCACTCGGTCAGCGGACAGGCGGCCGCCGGATCGAAGATCGCCATCGCCGACGCCCTGCCCGGCGACATCGTCATCATGTCGGGCCACGACGGCATCTACATGGGCAACGGCAACATCATGGACGCCCCGCGTGCCGGCGGGGTCGTGAGTGTGCGCCCCATCTGGACCGACGCGTACTACATCGTTCGCATCGGCGTCTGATCACGTTCACCTTCAACGGCGGGCCGCTTAGTTGTGGTTCGCCGTTTTTGGGTTAACCTGTAGATCTTGGAGTTCAACGAGTTCTAGGAGAGCCGATGTACATTCAGCGCACCATCCAAACCACGGATGCCTGCGCCTGTCTGCCCACACGGCACAGCGGACTGCGTCACGTATTTATACGCGCGCGCACCAATCAGGCACTGTCTCACTGACAGTGCCTTTTGTTTTGCCCGCTCGCCCCTAGAACCCCGTTGCATCCCGAGAACGCATGTCGAATGCCTGCAAGCCGTGCAGGCGCTTTCGGAAGGATGACAATGCGCACACTGGTACTGAACGCGGGCTATGAGCCCCTGGGCGTTGTGTCCTTCAAGCGGGCCCTCGTGCTCGTGATGAATGAGAAGGCGACGATCATCGCCGCCGATGGCGAGCATCCGGTATTCGGGCTGTCGGGGTCGTGGGACCGGCCGTCGGTGATCATCCTGCGCCGCTATGTGCGCCTGCCGAGCGGGCGCAACGTGCCGGTGTCGCGCAGGGGAGTGCTGCGTCGCGACAACAGCCGCTGCGGGTATTGCGCCGGGTCGGCCACGACGATCGACCACATCACGCCGCGGTCTCGCGGGGGCAAGGACAGCTGGGAGAACCTGGTCGCCTGCTGCCTCAAGTGCAACAACGCGAAGGGCGACCGCACGCCCGGCGAGATGAACTGGCGGCTGCGCATCACACCGCGTCCGCCCAACGGGGCGTCGTGGATGGCGCGGGGAATCGAACGCGCCCTGCCCGACTGGGAAGAGTACCTGGCGCCGGCCGCATAACGTTTCAGCCACGAAAAGTTCGCGTTTGACCCCCGTGACCCCCTAAGCTCGAACCTATGCCCGGCGCTAACGCGCCCCTATCGCTCAGGAAGGGCCGCTCCGTGGTCGAACAGCACGTGTTGTCTACACGCCGTTCGATCCGACCGACCCGCAAGGGTCCGGGCCTGCGCCAGTCCGCCACCTCGGTGCTCGTCATCGCCGCCGTCGCAGCCCTCGTGGCCCCGATGGCCCTCCCCGCCTTCGCGTTCGAGGAGGAGATCGCCGCACCGGCCGCGTCCGCCGAGCTCGAGCCCGTGACCGTCGAGGTCTCCGACGGGGCTAGCCGTGCGCTGGCCGCCCGTGACGGATTCAGCGCCACGACCGTCGCCGACCTCAACAGCGCCCGAGCCGCTACTGCCGCTGCCGCCGCCCGCGCAGCCCGTGCCGCCGCCGGCCCCGCGACCTACCGCGCCTCGAGCGTCGCTGCCGCAGGCGACGACTACCCGTGGCGCACCGGGCCGACCTCCGGCCTCTCGCCCCTGCGCTACGTCTACCGCCAGTGCGTCGACTTCGTGGTCTGGCGCCTCAACCGCGACGTCGGCAGCGTCACCGCTCCCTTCGCCTACACCTGGGGCTACCTCACCCCGAACGGCGGAAACGCCCGCGACTTCAAGGCCGCCTGGCTCGCCCACGGCTGGCCGACCAGCAACTCGCCGGTCGCCGGCGACGTCGCCTGGTGGGGAAACAACCACGTCGCCTACGTCAAGGCCGTGAACGCCGACGGAACCGTCGCGCTCGAGGAATACAACTACGTTCGGTACACCTACAGCGAGCGCACGATCCCGGCCTCGCAGGTCGACCTCTTCCTCTCCCCGCCGCCGCGCTAAGTCGCCGGCCGCTCGAGGCCGCTGCGCGATTGCGCACCTTCGGGACGGTTGCGCACGCGCGCCATCCCGCAGCCGTCCCGAACCCGCGCAAAAGGTGGGCGGGCGGATGCTTCGGCTCCAGTTTGGGACGCGCGCGCCAGTTCGACGTGTAGCGGCTGTACCGAGGTGGCGCAGAAGTCGGCGGGGCCGATGCTGCGGCCCTGCCGGGCTGACCGACACTTGACGTCCCTCGAACGAGGGGCTTAGGCTCGGCCGAGGACGTGGAAAGCGTTTTCCTTTACTTGGAGGTTCAATGTCGAATCTGTTCAGCGGGTACCCCTGCGCCTAGCCGCCCTGGCGACCGGGGTCTGTCTGGTCGTCGGGGGTGCGACGGCCGCGTCCGCGGGTCAGCCGGGCCATGGGCGTCCGGGCCACGGCGGAAGCCACACGCCCGCCGCACCCGCCGGCACCCCGCAGCTCGAGAAGCTCGACCGCGGGCTCGTGGCGACGTCGACGAGCGAGGGCGTGTTCCTCAGCTGGCGGCTGCTCGTGAGCGAGGCGACCGGCGCCGGCGAGACGGGCCTCACCGGAACCGACTTCACGGTCTACCGCGACGGATCCCCGATCGCGAACGTGACCGACAGCACCAACCTGCTCGACCCGGCTGGCACCCCCACTGCGCAGTACTCGGTCGCCCCGGTCGTCGGCGGCGTCGAGGGCGAGGCGAGCCCGGCCGTCGCGCCGTGGGCCAACGGCTACGTCGACCTCCCGCTGCAGAAGCCCGCCGACGGGGTCACGCCGAAGGGCGACCCCTACACATACTCCGCCAACGACATGAGCGTCGGCGACGTCGACGGCGACGGCCAGTACGAGTACATCGTGAAGTGGGATCCCTCGAACTCGAAGGACGTCTCGCAGATCGGCTACACCGGCAACGTCTACGTCGACACCTACAAAGCCGACGGCCGGCTGCTGAACCGTATCGACCTCGGCGTGAACATCCGCGCGGGGGCGCACTACACGCAGGTGCTCGCGTACGACTACGACGGCGACGGTAAGAGCGAGATGCTGCTGAAGACGGCGCCCGGAACGAAGAGCACCACTTACGACACGTCGGGCGCTGTGGCATCCGAGAAGTTCATCTCTCTACCCAAGGACGACAAGAAGGCCGGCGTCACGAACCAGGACGACTACCGTGTGAGCAACCAGGGCTACTACGACCATGTGGTGGACATGTTCATGGGCTGGCAGGAGCTGCCCGAGGTCGCGAGCGGCCAGTGGCCGGCGACCCTCGAGGAGGCCTTCGGCATCGAGGTCACGCACGAATACCCGCTGAGTGAGGCGGATGCCTCGGAGCTGACCGACTACTTCATGGACGTCTACGCTCCCAGCCGCAGCGCCCGCAACCAGCTGCGCGCGTTCGAGGGGTTCATCCTCAGCGGTCCGGAGTACATGACCATGTTCGACGGGGCCACCGGGCGCGAGCTGCAGACCGTGCCGGTGAAGACCGAGCGCTACGACGACGGTCTCGCCTGGGGCGACTACGCGATGTCGCGCATCGAGCCCGGCAACCGCGTCGACCGCTACCTCGGCGGCGTCGCGTACCTCGACGGGGTGCACCCCAGCGCGATCTTCGCCCGGGGCTACTACACGCGCTCGACGATCGTCGCCTACGACTGGAACGGCAAGAAGCTCACCGAGCGCTGGTATGTCGACAGCGGGTTCCCGGCGATGACGAACCCGTTCAACGACTCCCCGCACGGACGCGACGGCTCGAACCCGGAGTTCGCGACGCTGACCACGCAGGGCTTCCACTCGCTGAGCGCGTCCGACGTCGACGGCGACGGCAAGCACGAGATCGTCTACGGATCCGCGACGATCGACGATGACGGCAGCCTGCTCTACAGCTCGTCCGACACGCTGCCCGCAGGCAGCGCGGCGCCCGGGACCGAGGCGCGACTCGGCCACGGCGACGCGATGCACGTGACCGACATCGACCCGAACCGTCCCGGCCTCGAGATCTTCACGGTGCACGAGGGTGCGACGAGCGCCCCCTACGGCTACGCGCTGCGCGACGCGGCGACCGGCGAGGTCATCTACGGCGAGTACAGCGGAAAGGACACCGGGCGCGGCATGATCGGCGACATCGATCCGGCCGTTCCGGGCATCGAGACCTGGGCGACCAGGCTGCGTTCCGCCGCGGGGGAGTCGCTCGGTGCGACTTATCCGGGAACGAACCAGAGCATCCGCTGGGCCGCCGACGGCACGACGCAGATCGTGAACGGTGTGGCCGATGCGGATGTCACGGTGGACTCCTTCACGCAGGGACGACTGCTGACCGCCGCCGGCACCCGGTCGAACAACGGCACGAAGGGCACCGCATCGCTGGTGGCCGACGTGTTCGGCGACTGGCGCGAGGAGTTGCTGGTGCGCACGGCGGATTCCAGCGCCATCCGCATCTTCCTTTCCACGGATGTCACGGACCGCAAGCTCTACACGCTGATGCACGACAAGCAGTACCGGACGGAGGTGGCGCGTCAGAACACGACGTACAACCAGCCGTCGTACACCGGGTTCTACCTCGCGTCGGACATGGACTTCTCGAAGGTTCCGCTGCTGACCGTGGCGGTGACGCCGGCGCCGGTCGTGTTCACCGACACCAAGAAGAAGGACTCGTACACGATCCCGTCGACTCCGGGTGTGCAGTACGTGGTCGAGGGCAAGGTTGTGAAGGAGGGGACGTACCGAGTGAAGCGCTCGCAGACGGTGACCGTGACGGCAGTGCCGACCGAGTGGTACTTCGTCGTGCCGGGCGCCGCCGCTTCGTGGGAGCACACGTTCAGCACGCGTAAGTAGCATTTCTGGCTCCCCGGGTCGCGCTAAACTCGGGGAGCCAGCCTCTGTAGCTCAATGGAAGAGCAAGTCCGTCCTAAGGATTAGGTTGGGGGTTCGAGTCCCTCCAGGGGCACCATGCTTCGCCGTCGCGGCGGTCTCGTCAGAAGCGCCGGACAAACGAGCGCTTCGGGAGCGACTACGTATCCCGAATCGCCGGAGCCTCGTCCTCCCGGTGATCGTCGTCTTCCCCGCCCGGCGGGTACGTGACCAACTCAGTGCGCGCCCGCAGGAACAGGATGCTGGCGATCAGCCCGCCCCACACCAGCACCAGTGCGAGCAGCAGAAACGCGATGGCGATGCCGGTCATGAGCGGGTCTCCTTGGTCACGGGTGCGTATTCGGGCCAGGCGGTGAAGTCGTTCGGGTCGCGTTTCCAGCGCAGCATCGTGAAGACGACCGCTGCGACGATGATGAACGCGATCGTGCCCCAGCCGACGATGCCGAGGTACCACGCCGGCAGGTCGGCGTAGCCGTCGACGATGAGCGTGATGATGCGCGAGATCAGCATGTAGGCGAGCACGATCGGCGCGAGGATGCCCACGAGGAACACCCACACCTTGCCCACCTTGAACGTGGAGACCGAGTTCAGATGGAATCGCAGTTCGTCGCCCTTGCGCAGCACCCAGACAATGAGGATGGTGGTGAGAACCGCGGATGACACGATCCCGACGTTATTCGCCCACTGGTCGGCGGTGTCGAGTGCCAACAGCCCGGTCGTCGTCGAGAAGATCAGCACCGAGAGGATCGCCGACACCCCGCCGACGCGGATCGCAGCCTGACGCGTGGTGAGCCCGAACTTCTCCTGGAACGCGGCGGAGACGACTTGCAGAACCGAGAGCAGCGAAGTGAATCCCGCCATCGTCAGCGATCCGAAGAACAGTGCGCCGAAGATCGGGCCGCCGGGCATTTGCGACACGATCGCCGGGAAGGTGATGAACGACAGGCCGACGCCGGTGAGTCCCTCGAGCTCGCTCACCTCGATTCCCTGCTGGAACGCGAAGAAGCCGAGGGTGGCGAACACGCCGATTCCCGCGAGGATCTCGAACGACGAGTTCGCGAAGGCGACGACGAGGCCCGGCGCGGTGAGGTTGGCCTTGCGTTTGCGGTACGACGCGTAGGTGATCATGATGCCGAAGGCGATCGAGAGCGAGAAGAAGATCTGGCTGTAGGCGGCGATCCAGACGTTGGGGTCGCCGAGTGCCTCCCAGTCGGGCGTGAACAGGGCGTTCAGGCCCTCGGCCGCGCCGTCGAGAAACAGTGCTCGCACCACGAGCACGGCGAAGGCGACGACGAGCAGCGGCAGGAAGATCACGTTGGCCCGCTGCACGCCCTTGGCGACACCGGCGGCGAGCACCGCGATCGTCACGAGCCAGACGATCACGAGGGGGATGAGAACGCCGGGCACGAACTCGAAGCTGAACCCGGGGTCGCTCACCTGCAGGTAGTCGCCGGTGAGGAAGGCCGCCGGGTCGTCGCCCCAGCGCAGGTCGAACGAGAACACGAAGTAGCTGAGCGCCCAGGCGATGACCACCGTGTAGTACAGGCCGATCACGAAGGCGACCGCCACCTGGAACCAGCCGAGCCCCTCGAGCCAGCGCCCCGAGATGCGCCCACCCAGACGGCGGAAGGCCGTGGGTGCGGATCCGCGAAACCGGTGGCCGATCGCGTAGTCGAGGAACAGGATCGGGATGCCAACCGTGATCAGTGCGACGAGGTACGGGATGAGGAACGCGCCGCCGCCGTTCTCGTAGGCGACGCCGGGGAAGCGCCAGATGTTGCCGAGCCCGACCGCCGAGCCGATGGCCGCGAGGATGAACCCGACCTGGCCGGTCCATTGCTCACGGGGCGGCGCTGCAGTCTGGGGTGCGGATCCTGTCGTCATTGGGGACCTCCTCGAGCCTCGGCTTCTGCGTGCGGCGCTCGCGCCATTCGCCCCAGATTAGACAGAAACTCGCGCGGCCCCAAGGGGCCCGGCGAGAGCGGCCCGCGCTTCGGTCGGGTCTGCGCTCGCCGAAACACAACTACGCTGAGTCTCGATGTTCTACTGGTTCATGAAGACGATCGTTGCGGGCCCGCTGTTGCGCACCCTCTTCCGCCCGCGCCTCGAAGGCGTCGAGAACATTCCCGGCACGGGGCCGGTGATCCTGGCCAGCAACCACCTGTCGTTTATCGACTCGGTGATCCTGCCGCTCGTGATCAAGCGACGCATCTACTTTCTCGCCGCGAGCACCTACTTCGAGGGCAAGGGGCTGGGTAAGTGGTTCGTCGCCTGGTTCCTCCGCGCGACGGGCATGATTCCCATCGACAGGTCGGGCGGCAAGGCATCCGAAGCTTCGCTTAAAGCGGGTATGAGCGTTCTCACCAAGGGCGACGTGCTCGGCATCTACCCCGAGGGTTCGCGCACCCGCGACGGCAAGCTGCACCGCTTTCGCACCGGGGTCGCCCGTATGGCCCTCGAGTCGGGTGCGGCCGTCGTGCCCGTCGCAATGATCGACACCGACAAGGTGATGCCGTCGGAGGGCGACGGTCGCGTGCGCATCCAACGCATCGGAATCTCGTTCGGACCCCCGCTCGACTTCAGCGAGTTCTATGGCAAGGACCGCGACCACGCGATGCTGCGCACAATGACCGACCGCATCATGGACGCCGTACTCGCCATGAGCGGCCAGGAGTACAGCGACGAGTACACGCCGCCGTCGCGGAAGCGCGCGAAGGACTAGGGGCCGTCAGACCGCCGCCACCGCGAATACCGAGGTGCCGAGCCAGCGCGGCACATCCGCCCGAACGTCGGCCGGCCCGGCAATCGAAAGATCGCCCACCGCCAGCGCCGCCTCCCACGACACCTCGCCGCGCCACACCCGAACCATCGTGCGCAGCCCGCCCGACATGGTCGCGGCGACCTCGTAGCCGGGGTCGAAGTCGCAGATCTCGATGCTGTCGCCCGACGCGACGATCCACCAGTGCGTCGCCTTCCCGGCGCCGTCGACGAGACGCACCGCGAGCGTCGTGCGCTGCCGCGGCCACTCGGCGAGGGGGATCGTGCGCTGCATGTCCCACATCAGCAGATGCGGATCGAGGTCTTCGTCGCCGAGATCGGCGATCCAGCGCATGCCCCACGAGCTCAACGACTCGACGAGCGGACGCAGCTCCTCGCCCGCCGCCGTCAGCGTGTACGAGGTGCGGCCGCCGACGGCATCCCGCCTCACGACGCCGACCCGTTCGAGGCTGCGCAGCCGCTTCGACAGCAACGCCGGTGACATCTTCGGCACACCGCGTCGCAGGTCGTTGTAGTGCCGGCTGCCCAGGAGCATCTCCCGCACGATGAGCAGCGTCCACCGCTCGTCGAGAATCTCCATCGCCTTGGCGACCGGGCAGAACTGTCCATATGACGTCATGTCGTCCTCCGTCCACCTCAGGTCTACGCCTCGAAGCGTCCGCTGACCAGTACAGATTCTGTACCGCGATCACTACAGACAAGGCACTGGATGGCGCGGCCGACAGCCACGATCATGGACGCAAGACCACCGATCCAACCGGGATCGCCCGATCTGAAGGGAAGACAACCATGACCACCACCGACACCAGCGCGACCGACGACGCCGACCGCGCACTGAAGAGCCGGCACCGCGCCATGTGGGCGTTCGGCGACTACCCGAAGGTGGTGGACGACCTCGTCCATCCCCTCGGCCCGGAGCTCGTGCAGCTCGCCGGGGTCGGACCCGACGACGTCGTGCTCGACGTCGCGGCCGGCACCGGAAGCGCCGCGATCCCCGCCGCTCGGCTCGGAGCACGCGTCACCGCCTCCGACCTCACACCCGAACTGCTCGACGCCGGCCGTGCGTCGGCGGGCGACCTGGCGATCGACTGGATCGAGGCCGATGCTGAGAACCTGCCCTTCGGCGACGAGTCGTTCGACGTGGTGCTCTCCACCATCGGCGTGATGTTCGCCCCGCACCACCGCCGAGCAGCCGACGAGCTCGTGCGGGTCTGCCGGGCCGACGGCACGATCGCCGTCACAAGCTGGACGCCAGAAGGCTTCATCGGTCAGTTGTTCGCGACGATGAAGCCGTTCGCGCCCGCGCCGCCGCCCGGCGTCGAGCCGGCTCCGGCCTGGGGGTCTCCCGCTCACCTCGACGAGCTCTTCGAGGGACGAGCGGAGATCCTGCGGCAGGAGCGACGGATGCTTCCGGTGACACGGTTCGGACACCCGGAGGAGTTTCGCGACTTCTTTCGTGAGAACTACGGCCCCACGATCGCGGTGTACAAGTCGCTCGCCGACGACGCCGACCGAACGGCGGCGCTCGACGATGCGCTGGTCGCGCTCGCGCGGGATCACTCCGTGGCGACCGACCCGTTCCGGCTCGAGTGGGAGTATCTCGTGACGGTGATGCGTCGTGTGTGAGGGTCTACCCCTCTCGGGGCGCTGTCTCTACTCGCAGCCGACACCGTCTCCGTCGCGGTCAAGGTGTGAGCCGTATCCCGGGCCGCCGAGGTAAACCGGCGCTCCACCGGCTTCACGTGCTGCAGTGCAATTCTTGTAATAGGGAGCGGGAGCGGGAGCGGGAGCGGGAGCGGGAGCGGGTGCCGGGGCCGGCACAGGGACCGGAGCGGGCGCGGGTGCTGGCGCTGGAGCAGGTGCTGGAGTAGGTGCTGGAACCGGGACCACTGCAATCGGGGCCGGCGCAGGAGTGAAAGTGGAGTTGATCGTGGGTTCGCCTTCGCACGAAGCAAGAACGCCGCTCATGGCATCGTGTTCGGACTGCGTCACCCATAGGCCATAGGTCGCCTTGACTGAGATCTGGCGCGCGACGTAAGCACACCGGAAGGCCTTGTTTGAGGGCAACCATGTCGCCGTGTCGCCGTCGCCCTTTTGAGCGTTCGACTTGCCGTCGACCGCGAGCAAGTTGAGCGGGTCGTTCGCTAGGGAGATGCGCTGAGCCTGAGAGAGCTGCTGCGCGCCCGTCTGCCAAGAATTCGACAGGGAGACGACGTGGTCGATCTGTACGAGCGCCGACGTCGTATTGCCTCGAACGAAGGCGACCTCTGCCCCGGTGAACGGAGACACCAACGTGCCGTTCACAACCTTGCAGGAGCCGGAGAAGCCCGCGGCTGTGAGGTCGCGCCTCAGAATGTCGTTGCGTGTATCGCAGCCGTTGCGGTCGACATCCACCCAAGCGGTTCCGAAGAGAGCCGTGCGGTCGTAGCCGGTCTTCGGTGATTTGCCTTTGATAGTAAGGGCGGCGAGCAGGGAAAGCGCGGTTCCCGTCGTGGCAGTGGTGTCGACCGCGGCAACGCTGGCCGGTTCCTCGGCGGCGACCGCGGTGTCGGGATCCATGGGCGCCTCGACGGTGAAGGCGTAGGCTGGTTCATCGACGACTTCTTCTGCGGGCTCGGCAGTCTCGACAGCGATCAGCGCCGACTCACTGATCGAAGGTCTTTCTGCGGTAGGTGCTGCCACGGCGCCGCCCGCGAAGGTAAGCACGAGACTCGAAGCCAACGCAATTGCGGCAACTTTTCGGGTCGGTATCGACGCCCACGACCGCCGGCCGGTGACGACGGCGTAAAGCGCGGTGATGATCCCTGCGAGGCCGAGCATGATCAGGAATCCGGGAAAGCCGCTCGTGGCGGTGCCGACGATGAGAAAGAATGCGACGAGCGCGCCAACCAGCCAGGTGCTGAGGGTCGGCCGGAACCATCGTGACTTCAATGGCACCGTTCGGGTCTCGGACCACGCCGAGCCGTCCCACCATCGTTTACGCCCAGCACCGTCGTCGTACCAACCGCCATCGGTCCGGCGAGGGCGGGCTCGGTAGGGTTCGCGGAATCTGTCGGGTGAGTCATTGGGTCCTCTCGGGGCGGCAATTGAGCGTACGGCGTAGTCGAGCAATAGTCGCGCCCCAATTCGGGGAATCTGACCGGCCGACGATCTACCCCTCCCCGGGCCCCGTCGCTACCCTCGATGTATGTGTCGGAACATTCATCCACTCCACAATTTCGAGCCCGCCGCCACTGACGACGAGGTGCACGCCGCCGCACTGCAATTCGTGCGCAAGATCAGCGGATCGACGAAGCCGTCGAAGGCCAACGAAGAGGCCTTCAACCGCGCCGTCGACGAGATCGCCCACATCTCCAGGCATCTGCTCGAGGACCTGGTGACGACCGCGCCGCCGAAGAGCCGCGAGGTCGAGGCCGAGAAGGCCAAGGCCCGGTCGGCCAAGCGGTTCGCCGCGGCGTAGCGAGCGGCCTAACAGGCGCCCGGCAAGCGCCCGGGCAGGAGTCGCCCAGCGGGCTCCTGCTTGACTGGCGCCATGGCAACCTCCGACGATGCACTGGCCCGCTACGACCTCGACGCCCTGGACCGGCGCCTGCGTGACACCGAAGGCGGCGAGGTCGACGACAGCATCCCCGAGCTCGCGGCAGCCGACCCCGGTCTTTTCGGCATCGCCACGGTCACAGCAGACGGTCAGATCCGTTCGGCCGGCGACGCCCGCATCCCTTTCTCCCTGCAGTCCGCCGTGAAGCCGTTCGTCTACGCACTGGCTCTGATGGACCGCGGCGACGAGGTGCTCGACGCCGTCGGAACCGAGCCGACCGGGCAGGCGTTCGACGCGATCGTCTTCGAGTCGGAGACCGGGCGACCGCCGAACGCGATGGTCAACGCCGGCGCGCTGCTCACCGCCAGCCTCGTCGACGGTTCCGACCCCGAAGAGCGCACCGCGCGCATCCTCTCCGGCCTCTCGCGGATCGCCGGCCGCGACCTCGAGATCGACCAGGATGTGGCGGGCTCCGAGCGTCTGCTCGGCGACCGCAACCGCGCCCTCGGCTACCTCATGCGTTCGGCCGGCACGCTGCACGTCGAGGTCGACGACGCGATCGCGGTCTACGCGCGGGCCTGCTCCGTGCTCGTCGACGCCGAGGTGCTCGCGATCATGGGCGCCACGCTCGCGCTCGGCGGCCGCAATCCCGTCACCGGCGTGCAGGCCATCAGCCCCGAGGTGGTGACCGAGACGTTGAGCGTGATGGCGACCTGCGGAATGTACGACGGGTCGGGCCGCTGGCTGCGCCGGGTCGGGCTGCCCGCGAAGTCGGGCGTCGCGGGCGGACTGGTCGCCGCGGCGCCCGGCCGGCTCGGCATCGGCGTCTACAGTCCGCCGCTCGACGAGGAGGGCAACAGTGTGCGGGGCGTGCTCGCCTGCGAGAAGCTCGTCGACGACCTCGGCCTGCACATCTTCGGCTGAGCGCCAGGCGCTGACCGCTGACCGCCGGGCAACCGGCCGGCCGCGCCTACGCGGTGACCAGCCGCCGCTGGGCCGCGCCCTCGGTGAGACCGAGCCGCGCGAGCGCCTCCGGGCGGAACCCCTTCACGATCAGGTAGAACGCCAGGCACAGCTCCCACGAGAAGATCGGCACGACGGCGAGGCCCGCCCACGGCATCATCTGCTCGGAGAAGCCGAACAGCTTCACGACGTTGAACGCGAAGACGAGCGGCCCGCCGACGAGGCCGAGCACCGCGATGAAGCGCGGCACCAGGCCCGACCTGTACATGATCCAGGCCATCAGCACCGTGTTGGTCCCGCAGATGAAACCGGGGCCGACGACGAACGACAGGTCGACGAACGCGACCAGTGTGTCGATCAGAGGGGCGACGGATGAATCATCCGCGAGTCCTGCGACGCTGGCGCGCAGCGACACGAGGGTGAGTATCCCGACCACGCCGACGAGGATGACGCTCGCCTCGAGCGTGCGCAACGCGACGTAGCCCACGGCGAGCCCGGCGTCCTGACGCTTGGCCACCGGGTACAGGGCGATCGCGGTGCCCACGACGGTCAGCGCCAGGATCACCTCGAGCAGCGCACCGAACGTCACCGCGCTCGCATCGCCCGAGCCGTCGATGAGAAAGGGGCCGTAGAAGATGCGCGGCACGATCGCGGTGACGTGTGTGATGAGAAACAGCACGCCCACGGCGATGGCTGTCTTGCGGTACGAGTTCATGGTCGGGTTCCGTTCGGATCAGTGAGAGGTGTACGGCGTACACCTGCGGATGACACTAGGTGTACGCTGTACTCCTGTCAAGACCGGTCGAGAAACGGATGCCACGGATGCCCGAGAAGCGCGTGTACCTCAATCGCGACCGCGTGCTGCGCGCTGCGGTCGCCCTCGCCGATGAGATCGGCATCGACGCCCTCAGCATGCGCCGGCTCGCGCAGGAGCTCGGCGTCGTTCCGATGGCGCTGTACAAGCACGTGCAGAACAAAGAAGAACTGCTCGACGGCATGGTCGAGGTCATCATCGGAGAGATCGACGCGCCCGTCGTCGACGCCGCGTGGAAGACCGTCGTGCGCGAGCGGGTGCTCTCGGCGAGGCGTGCTCTGCAGCGGCATCCGTGGGCCCGGTCCGTTCTCGAGACCCGCACCAGGCAGACGCCCGCCGTTCTCGACTACATGGACTCGTTCACCGGCATGTTTCTCGCCGGCGGGCTCTCGGTCGACCTCACCCACCACGTGATGCACGCCATCGGCGGCCGCATGTGGGGCTTCACGCAGGAGCTGTTCGACGACTCGGCCGCGCGAAAAGCCGCGCCGCCGATGCCGCCCGAGGCGCAGGCCGCGATGATGCGGCAGATGGGGGAGTTGTATCCCAACATCCTCGCGGTGGCGATGGCGAGCACGCACGACGAGGGCACCGCCGTCGGGCATGGCTGCGACGATCAGTTCGAGTTCGAGTTCGCCCTCGACGTCATGCTCGACGGTTTCGAGCGGCTGCACGAACGCGGGTGGTCGTCGAGACGGGCCGCTGTCTAGCCCTCAACCAATACAACACATGTCGCGCATAATTGAAACTGCGGATTCGACTGCTTCCTGCCTACCGCATACCGCGGCAGACCACTCGGTCCGCAAGGAAGAAGACGCAATCATGAAAGCACTCCGCTACGTCGCCATCGGTCAGGCACCCGAGGTCGTCGACATCCCGATTCCCAGCCCCGGTCCCGGTCAGGTTCTGCTGAAGGTCACGGCGGGCGGCGTCTGCCACTCCGACGACTACGTCATGAGCCTGCCCGAGAAGGACTACTTCGAACAGAGCTACCCGCTGCCGCTCACGCTCGGCCACGAGGGCGCCGGCATCGTTCACGAGATCGGCGAGGGTGTCGACTCGACGCTCAAGGTCGGCGACGCCGTCGCGGTCTACGGGCCGTGGGGCTGCGGTCGCTGCCACAACTGCTCCACCGGCCAGGAGAACTACTGCACGAATGCCGCGGCTGAGGGCATCCGTCCTCCCGGACTCGGCAGCCAGGGTTCGATGGCCGAGTACATGATCGTCGACAACGCGCGCCACCTCGTGCCGCTCGGCGACCTCGATCCGGTGCAGAACGTGTCGCTCACCGACGCAGGACTCACCCCGTACCACGCGATCAAGCGCTCGCTGCCGAAGCTCGGCGCCGGCACGTTCGCCGTCGTCATCGGAACCGGTGGCCTCGGCCACGTGGGCATCCAGATCCTCAAGGCGCTCTCGGGTGCCACGGTCATCGCGCTCGACGTCAACGACGAGAAGCTCGAGCTCGCCACCCACGTGGGCGCCGACCACGTGCTGATCAGCGACGCCTCGGCCGCGGAGAAGATTCGCGAGATCACCGGCGGGCTCGGCGCAGACGCCGTGTTCGACTTCGTGGGCGCGAATCCGACCATGGCGCTCGCGCAGAGTGTGGCGGCGCTCGACTCCGACGTGACCATCGTCGGGATCGGCGGCGGCACCATGGCCCTCAGCTTCGGCAGCATCGCCTTCGACGCCGCCGTGCGCATGCCCTACTGGGGCAGCCGCAGCGAGCTCATCGAGGTGCTCGACCTCGCCCGCGCGGGCAAGATCTCGGTCGAGGTCGAGACCTACAGCCTCGACGACGGACCCAAGGCCTACGAAGACCTCGCCGCCGGCCGCATCCGGGGTCGTGCGGTCATAGTTCCGTAGCGGATGTCGCGGGGCCGGTCGCTCTCGAGCCGCTGGCCCCCGCGGCCTGCACGATGTCGGAGCGTGCCGATAGCGTCGGGCTTATGAACGAACTCACGCTCGAAGGCATCACCCTGCTCGCCGACGACGTGGCCGCGATGGCAGCCTTCTACGAAGACACCCTCGGATTCGCGGTCGTCACACGCGAGACCGACTACGTCGCGCTCAACAGCCGCACGGGCGTGCGTCTCGCCATCTTCCGGCGTGCGGGCATGGGGCAGCACACGCACGACCACCCCTCGTTCCGCTCGCCGCGCGCCGGCCAGGCGGTCGAGCTGAACTTCGAGTGCGCCACACCCGAACTGGTTCGGGCTCGCTTCGCCGCACTGCTCGAGCGCGGTGCCGTCGCGATCGCCGAGCCTGTTGAGCAGGACTGGGGGCACGTGACCGGGTTCTTCGCCGACCCCGAGGGCAACATCCACTCGCTCTTCGCGGTGATGGAGCAGCGCTAGTCTCAGCTCACCGCGAGCGACCCGTCGTCGTTCAACTCGAACGCGCCCCAGGCGATCTCCCACAGGTAGCCGTCGGGGTCGGTGAAGTAGCCCGAGTAGCCTCCCCAGTCCGTGTCATCCGCGGTCTTGACGATCGTCGCCCCGGCCGCGACCGCGGCGGCCAGCACCTCGTCGACCTCGTGCCGTTCTCGTACGTTGTGCGCCAGGGTGATGCCCGGAAACCGCGAGCGCGGCTCGTTCCAGCCGGGGCCGACGTCGTCGGCGAGAGAATCGTACGGGTAGAGGGCCAGCGTGGCCCCACGAGTCTGGAAGAAGACGATGCCCTCGCTCGCCTTCCGCGTTGTCGGGAGGCCGAGGCCTTCTGCATAGAAGCGGTACGACCGGTCGAGGTCGGCCACGCCGAGGGTGATCACAGAGATGCGGGGTTCCATGCTTCACGATCCCACGCGGTCGCTTCGGTCGACAGCGGGTAGCGCGGCGGCCGCGTCTGCCAAGAGAATCTCATATGACCTCTTTTCCCGAAGCACTCGACCACACCTTTGTCGCGCCGATCGGCGTCGATGTGAAGGGGGAGATCTGGGCGTGCGTCGAGATGCCCGGCTCGGCGGAGTTCTTCGGCACCGGCAAGTCGGTCAAGGTGGACGCGACCGTCGACGGCGTCCCCGTCTCGTCCGCGTTTATGCCTACCGGCGCGGGGAGCCACATGCTCTCGCTCAACGCGAAGCTGCGCAAACGGCTCGGCAAGGACATCGGCGACGCCGTCACCGTTCACCTCGAGCAGCGGCTCAGCTAGGCGACGCCGCGGGAACGCGACGCCACCCCGCGGCTCATGCCGCGTTGACCGCCTCGAGGATCGTTGCGGCGACGGCATCGGGCTGAGAGACGCCGACCGCATGCGAGGCGCCGGCGATCTCGGTGGTCCCTCGCGACGAGGCGCGTTCGGCACCCGCGCGGTGGACGGCCACGGGGATGTTCAGATCGGCGTCGCCGAAGACGAACCACGAGGGGATGTTCGACCACCCCGGAGTCGCGGCGGCGAGGCCCTCCGACAACGCGACATCCGTCACCGGACGCTGGGTCGCCGCCATCAGCCCGGCCTCTACCTCGGAGACGTCGGCCGCGAACTGGTGGTGGAACAGCTCCTGCCGGATCACCAGGTCGTTGCCGCCGGTCGCCACAGGATAGGCGCTCAGGGCGTCGCCGAGGGTGCTGCCCGGCTCGCTGCCCGACAGCTCCAGGGCACTCTGCCCCTGCCCGGGCACGAATGCCGCGACGTAGACGAGGCCCACGACGGACGCATTGTCGGCGGACGCCTCGGTGATGACCATTCCGCCGTAGGAGTGGCCGACGAGCACGACGGGGCCGCCGATAGACGCGACGACGTCGCGCACGTAGGCCGCGTCGCCGGAGAGGCTGCGCAGCGGGTTCGCCGCGGCGACGACCGCGAGCCCCGACTGCGTGAGTGCGCGGATGACGCCGTTCCAGCTCGACGACTCGGCGAAGGCGCCGTGGACGAGAACGACGGTGGGGTTCGTGTCAGACATGTGTTCTTCTCTCTAGTCAGATTGCGGTGGGAAACGCTTCGTACTAGGTAGGACAGATCACGCGCCATTCCTGTGACGGACGGGGCCGGCGACTACGTGGGCGACCAGGGGCCGTCGACGGAGGCGTCGCGCTGCCAGTGCGCCGACGCGCCGGCCGGCTCGAGCACGTCGCCCAGCCAGTAGGTCTCGTCGGGATCCCAGCCCGCGAGCATCGTGGCCGCCTCGCCCACGGGCAGCGCGCGCCCCGCCGTAGCGAGATAGCCGGCGACGGTGAGGTGCACCGCATCGAAGTCGGATGCCACGGCCTGCCAGTCGGGGACGACCCAGATCCCGTCGCGGCCGGTCACCTGCCACCATTCGTGGCGGCGGGAGAGCGTCACCTCGAGCGGGTACCGGCCGGCGAGCTCGACCCAGGCACCGGGACCGGTGATCTCGAACGTGCGCGTCGCGGCGAGAGGGCGCAGCGGCGTGACATCCGCCCCGGTCCAGCCGAAGCCGTCTTCGACCAGCCGCAGTTTCGCCGCCCCGAGCCCGGGGAGTGCCCGTGTCGTCGTGATCAGCTCGGCGTGCGCGGGTATCGACCACCATTCGCCGCCGTGCAGCGCGGTGACGTCGGCCGGTCGTTCCGCCGCACGACGCTCGTCGGCGAGGGTGTGCGCCTTCCACCTCGCGAGGCGTTCGGGGGTGCTGGTCGGGGTGGGGAGCGGCCGGGACGAGACATCCGTCCACTGCACCCGGTGCTGATCGTCCACGGCGACCGGCGTCGACCACCACGCCGTCTCGGCGGCGCCGGCGACCAGCCGCGCGACGGGCTCGAGGGCGGCGATCAACGACGGGTGCTGCAGCAGTACGTCGGTCTCGTCGGGCGGCTGCCAGTACATGGCCGTCGACACCGCGATCTCGAGCGCGTCGAGCAGCGAGGCGGCGTCGAGGGGGACGGATGCCTCGGCGACGGCACCGATGAGCGCCGGCAGCTCGGCGGGGGACCGCGCCGCGTAGTACGCGAGCGAGCCCAGCGGCTGCGACGTGTCGAGCAGTCCGAGGCACAGTCGACGGCCGCGCGGGCCGTCGAGCAGGGAGTCGAGCGGCGCGTCGGTCATCGATCGCGCTCCGCCGGCTCCTCGGGCACGAGCGGCAGAAGCAGCTCGTACGCCGCGCGCAGATCGTCCGGGGCGACCGGCGGCACGACGACCGTCGCCCCCACCCCGATGAGAAAGGGGAGCAGGGCGGCCGCGTGCGCTTCCCCGTCGGTCGCGACGAAGGGGCGCCAGGCCGCCTGCAGCGCGGCCAGCCGGGCGTCGTCGATGCGGGCCTGCATGGCCGCGACCTCCGTGTCGGACGACGCCCACGCGCGCACCGCGACGTCGAGCCGGGGCGAGTAGATGCCGGCATCGTCCGCATTCACCAGCCGGCTGAGCTCGGCGAGCCGAACGCGCAGGTTCTTACCGTCGGTGCGGGCGATCGCGCCCTCGAGCGACTCCACGGAGATGCGCTCGAAGTGCTCGAGCAGCGCCGACTTGTAGCCGGGAGCCCCGGCGAAGTGGTGGTGGAACGACCCCTTCGACAAGCCCAGCCTGGCAGCCACCCGGTCGATGCGCAGCCCCTGCGCGCCCTCCTCGGCCAGCAGAGCGAGCCCCTCGGAGATCCAGCGGGCCTTGGTGTCCTTCATTCCGCGACGATACCAAACGGTATGGGTTGATTGCGCGCGAGAGTGGACATACCATACCGTATGGTCTCGATGGAGGGAGCGGGCGGATGACTGTGGGGCGAACCGATGTGCACTTCGAATCCGCGGGGGTGACGCTGCGCGGATGGCTCTACTCGACGCCCGACGCGGGCACCCCGTCGCCGGCCGTCGTGCTCTGCACGGGCTTCGCCGGAACGCAGGACACCCCGTCGATCGTGGCCGCCGCCGAGGCGTTCGCACGGGCCGGGCTCGCCGCGCTCACCTTCGACTACCGGTCGTTCGGCCGCAGCGACGGCGAGCCGCGGCAGCTCGTCTCGATCGAGGGCCAGCGCGCCGACATCACGGCCGCCCTGCGCTTTCTCAAGGCGCGCGACGACATCGACGCAGACCGGATCGCGCTCTGGGGCACCTCGCTCGGTGGCGGCCACGTCGTCACCGTCGCCGCCGACGAACCGTGTGTGGCCGCCGTCGTGAGCCAGATCCCGTTCAACGGGTTTCCGCGCAGGGTCGAGGGCAGGCCGGCCTCGGCGAACCGCCGACTGCTGTGGGCGATGATCCGCGACGCGCTGCGGGCGCGGCTCGGCCGGCCGCCGTTGTACATCCCGGCGGTCGGTGGGGCGGGGGAGCTGGCGGTCATGGCGTCGAGTGAGGCGAGCCAGACCGTCCGCGGGCTGCAGAGCGAGATGTGGCAGAACCGCACGGCACCGCGGGCCCTCTTCGAGATGATGCGGTACAAGCCGGGTGCGGTCGCCGGCAGGGTGCGGATGCCGCTGCTCGTGTGCGTCGGCGGGCGCGACAAGGAGTCCCCCGAGGCATCCGGCAGCGAACTGGGCGAGAAAGCACCTCTCGGCCGGGTTCTGCGCTACGACGTGGCGCACTTCGACTTCTACGAGCCGGAGGTTCGCGAGAAGGTGCTGGGCGACCAGGTGCGTTTCCTCGACTCGGTGATGTTGACGGGGGAGCGCACCCCGTGACCGTGCTGCCCGATCCGGTCTGGCCGGTACTCGTGCTGGCGTTCGTCACACTGGTCGACGGCGTGCTCTGCATCAAGCCGGTCGCCTTCGTGGCGCAGTGCTGGGACGACGTGCACTGGCCGAGACGCTACTGGCGGCTGATGGCGCCGGTGAAGTTTGCGGCCGTGCTGGGTCTCGTCGCCGGCGTCTGGGTCCCGTACCTCGGCGCCGTCACCGCCGCCGCTCTCGTGCTCTACTTCGTCGTGGCGATCTCGATGCACATCAGGGCGCGCGACTTCGGGCGCAACCTCTTTCTCAACGCGACGGGCATGCTGCTCATCTGCGCGGCGACGCTGGTCTTCTCCTTTCTTTTGTAACGTCGCGACCGGTCAGCGGGCGGGCGGCACCTCGACGCGCTGCAGTGTCGCGATCTTCGGCAGTCGGCCGTCGCCGGACGAACGGCCGGTGATGCGGCGCCCGATCCACGGCAGAACGTACTCGCGCCAGTAGGCGGCCGTGCGCTGCGAGTGTTCGAACGCGGCCGCGCCCGCGCTCCAGTCGTCGGGCAGCTCGACGCCGAGGGCGGCGAGAACGTTCGCGGCGACGCGCTCGTGGCCGAGCGGTCCGAGGTGGAGTCGGTCGGCCGACCAGTAGCGCAGCTCGGTCAGCTCCTCGTCGGCCCAGTTGTCGACGAACGTGGTGTTCTCCATCGGCAGGCGGTCGCGGATGCCGCGCGCGAACTGGTTGCCGCGCGACTCGACCAGCCGCCCGAGCGGGATGTGCCGCGTGGGGTTGGCCCCGCTCACGAGCAGCACGTGCGACCCGCTCTCGGTGGCTCGCTCCACGGCACCGAGCAGCTGGTCTGTGATCGCGGCCACCGACACCCGCGGGCGCATGATGTCGTTGCCACCGCCGTTGATGCTGATCAGCTCGGGCCCGAGCGCGATTCCTGCGTCGAGCTGCGATCCCACGATCGGCGTGATCTTGAGCCCTCGGATCGCCAGATTCGCGTAGGTCACCGGCTCGGGCGATGCGAGCGCCAGCCCGACGGCGACGAGGTCGGCCCAGCCTCGAACCCCGCCGTCCGGGGTGTCGTCGCCGACTCCCTCGGTGAAACTGTCCCCGACTGCGACGTAGCTGCGATATGCGGATGCCATGGGTCGAGTCCATCACATCGGCGTGGGTGCGCGCCGCTCGGCTCCCCGATCAGGCAGGCCCTTCCGTGCGCCGCGCGACAGCTGGACACTGGAGACCACGCGAGCCGAATCATCCGCTCAATCGAAACCAAGGAGCAAGTCGCATGGATATGAAACTAGAGGTGCTGGTTCTGCCGGTCTCCGACGTCGACGCGTCGAAGGCCTACTACGAGAGGGCGGGATTCCGGCTCGACGCCGATTTCGACATCAGCGAGGAACTACGCATCGTGCAGTTCACTCCACCGGGATCGGAGATGTCGATCATCTTCGGACGCGGGATCACCGACTCGGCGCCGGGATCTGTGCAGAACCTGCACCTCGTGGTGACCGACATCGTGGCCGCTCGGGAGGAGCTGGCCGGCCGCGGCATCGAGGTGAGCGAGGTGTGGCACGACGCCGACGGCATCTTCCACCGCGCCGGCGGTGAGAACCGGGTCAGCGGTCCCGCGCCCGACCGCGCCGACTACGGTTCCTTCGTCTCGTTCGAGGACCCGGACGGCAACGGCTGGTTTCTGCAGGAGATCGTCAAGCGTCTGCCGGGGCGCTGATCATGGACGACTCCACGAAAGAGCTCATCCACGACCTCCTGGTGCGGGCGGCGACGGCGCACGGCGTGCACGAGGCCGAAGAACTCGGCGGCGTCTACGACGAGGAATGGCCGACGTGGTACGCCGACTTCATGGCGCGCGCCCTGGCCGAAGACGGGTACCGGATCGTGAAGGTGTGACCCGCAGACGACGAGAAGCCGGCGCGAATCGCGCCGGCTTCTCCTTCGTCCGTGCTCAGGCGGCGGCGGGCTCGACCGCGTTGAGGGGGGAGAGGGCGGCCGACCATGACTCGAGCTGAGAGAACAGCGACGTCAGGGGTGCGTCGTGCTGCGGGCCGGGCGTGAAGGTGCTCATCGCCTCGAAGTCGGTGAACAGCGACAGTGCGACCTGCGAACCGACGGTGGCCATGTGCATCGTGGCGAGCACGAGGCGCAGGTGCTCGACGGCGCGCACGCCGCCGACGACTCCGTAGCCGACGAAGCCCGCGGCCTTGTTGGTCCACTCGGCGCTCAGGTAGTCGATCGCGTTCTTCAGTACGCCGCTGGTGGAGTGGTTGTATTCGGGTGTGACGAAGATGTAGCCGTCGAACTCCGCGATCTTGGCGGCCCACTTCTTGGTGTGGTCGTTCGCGTACTGTCCCATCGCCGGCGGCATGGCCTCGTCGAGGTGCGGAAGCGGGTAGTCGGCGAGGTCGACGAGCTCGTACTCTGCGTCGGAGCGCGACGCGGACTGCTCGAGGACCCACTGGGCGACGGCGGCACCGTTGCGTCCGGGACGGGTGCTGCCGATGATGATGGCGATCTTGGTCAAGAGAGTAGCTCCTACGAGTCGGGGGTGAGGCAGACGTCAACGGACGTCCACCCCACCACCCAACGCGCCGGGGATGCCCAATAGTCCCGCCCGCCAATTCGCACTCTGGTGTGCGTAGGGCACGTCGATGTACGAATTGAGCGATATCGGGGGAGTGCGGTCAGAAGATGCGCGGCAGGTGCGTGGCCATGTAGTGGTCACGTTCCCGCTCGCGCTCGAGACGCACTCTCTGCACCTCGGCGTAGACAGCGAGCTGCTCCCGGGTGTCGATCTTGACGGGGCGGCGTCCCCACTTGATGAGCGCTACACCGATGTGCAGGGCGGCCCGGTCGAGCACGCCAACGCGACGCACGCTGTGCGGCTCGTGACTGACGACCGGTTGGGGCGGATGTTCGTGGCGACCTGTTGTGGTCACCAGTTGGCTTTTCATGGTGGTTGATTCCTTCTTGCGTGAATACTCGACGGCGAAAACGAGCGCGCCGAAGAGCGTTCGGGGTCGCCGAATAGAGGGGTGGCCGCGAGAGGCGGCGGGACGGGACGCGAAAGACGTCTCGTGCGGGGTGGGTGACCGAGGGCAGGCGGGTACTGACTGCTGCGGATGCTGCCTGGTCGAGCTTCGAGAGCGTCACCACCGTCTGGACCGGTGGGTTACGAGCTACCGATCAGGCGGAGAGGACGCCGACGAAGCCGGCGGTGATGCTGAATGCGTCTGCATTTGCGTTGTCGAACACGTCGGGCTCCTTTCGTCGTAGTGGCGTTTGCCCACCGTAGCGGTGGTGGCGATTAGTGCGCAACCCTGAATTTTCAGCCGCGGTCGTGTACTGTTCCTAGTTGGGCATCGAGAAGTCTGCCCCCGCCGCCGATCTGACACCACGGCCGCACCTCAGATTTCAATCAGAACCGCCGTCTCGGTATCAGCCGGACAGCGTGACACCCTCGCCGAGACATCGGCTAATCCTCGTGGTCTCCACGCGCGTTTCGAACGCCGCCCGGGCCACGTGAGCGGAGCATCCGCCTCATAATGACGCTGCGAATCAGCGCACCAAACGAAAGCACCACAGCATGACTAACACCACTACCCTTACCCGCAAGAACGTCGACTTCATCGTCGGCGGCTACTCGATCCTCGCCACCGACCCGATGTTCTACTCGCGCTCGCGCGAGCTCTCGGCCATCCGAGACAACGCGGCGATCCACGGCATCTACGACATCAGCGACGCCGACTTCGACTTCGCCATCTCCGAGCGTTTCGGCAACGGCGCGACCTACGAATTCCCGACTGCATAGCGCCTGAGCGCGGGTGTACCCTCGTGCCATGACCCCGCTCGAGCTCGAGAATCTGGCGCACCTGCGCCGGGCACGCGACCTCATCGACCGGGAATACGCCCGACCCCTCGACGTGCCGACGATGGCGCAGCGCGCGCTGATGTCGCCCGCTCACTTCTCGCGAAAGTTCAGGGCCGCGTACGGGGAGACCCCGTACGGCTACCTCATGACCCGTCGCGTGGAACGTGCCATGGCGATGCTGCGCGGGGGCATGAGCGTGACCGACGCCTGCATGGCGGTCGGCGCGACGTCGCTCGGCTCGTTCAGCACGCGTTTCACCGAGCTCGTGGGCGAGACGCCGAGTGCTTACCGGGCACGCGCGCACGGCGCAGTCGAGGCGATGCCCGCGTGCATCGCCAAAATCCAGACGCGGCCGTTCTATCGGATCCCGCCGGCGCACGACCAGCAGAGCAGGATTCGAGAAGCGGTCGGGGTCGCCGCTTCCTAGGGTGACGGTATGACTATTTCACTGCAGTACGCGAACATCACCGTCAACGACGTCGACGAGGCCGTGGCCTTCTACCGCGACGGACTCGGGCTCGAGGTGCGCAATGACGTGGCGAACGGCGGCTTCCGCTGGGTGACGCTCGGCAGCGCCGACCAGCCGGGAGTCGAGATCGTGCTCAGCGAGCCTCACGCCGGCCGCTCCCAGCCCGACGGCGACGCGATCCAGGAGCTCGTGGCGAAGGGCATGATGCCCATGCTCGTCTTCCGCACCGACGATCTCGACGCCGCCTTCGAACGGGCACGCCAGTCCGGGGCCGAGGTGCTGCAGGAGCCCATCGAGCAGCCGTGGGGGCCACGAGACTCCGCCTTCCGCGACCCGTCGGGCAACATGGTGCGGCTCTCGGAGGGCTGACCCCACGGATTCCGTCTCGCGCGCGTGCCCGTGTACCGTCGAGGGTGCTGGCACGTCGCGCAGCGGGAGCAAGGGGCATTCATCGTGGAGAACAGAGTCGTACGCCAGCGGGTCAGGGCGGCGTTGCTGCTCGCGGTGGTCGGGTCGCTCCTCGCCGGATGCGCCGCCAACGAGACCGGTCAGACCGACAGCGACCTGGTCGGGACCCTCGACGGGGCCGGCTCCTCGGCGCAGTCGGCCGCCCAGGATGTCTGGATCTCCGCCTTCCAGCGGGCGAACTCCCGCGTGACCGTCAACTACGAGCCCTCGGGGTCGGGTGCCGGCCGCGAGCAGTTCATCGCCGGTGGTGTCGACTTCGCCGGGTCGGACGCGGCGCTCAGCGACGACGAGCTGGAGAACGATTTCGGGTCGTGCGCGCCCGGCACCACGGGCATCAACTTTCCCGTCTACGTCTCGCCGCTCGTTCTCGTCTTCACCGTCGAAGGCGTCGACACCCTCCGGCTCGACGCGGCCACGATCGCCGGCATCTTCTCGAACCAGATCACCCGCTGGAACGACCCTGCACTCGTGGCCCTGAACGAGGGCGTCACGTTGCCCGACGCCGCGATCACAGCCGTGCACCGCTCCGACGACTCGGGCACGACGAAGAACTTCACCGACTACCTCTACCAGAACGAGCCCGAGATCTGGGGTACGGAGCCCGCCGACGCCTTCCCGTTCAGCGGCGAGGCCGCGCAGGGCAACGCGGGCGTCGTGAACGCGGTCGCCGACGGCACGAATGCGATCGGCTACGTCGACGCGTCGCGCGCGGGAGAACTCGACGTCGCCGAGCTCAGGGTCGGGGGCGAGTTCGTCGTCTACTCGGCCGAAGCCGCCGCGGCGATCATCGACGCGTCCCCGCTCGCCACCCGTGACAACCCCAACGACATCGTGGTGAACATCGACCGCACGAGCACCGCCTCCGGGGTGTATCCCCTCGTGCTCGTGAGCTACCTCATCGCCTGCCAGGAGTACGCCGACTCCGAGACGGGCGATCTCGTGCGCGAGTACTTCGAGTCGGTGGCCGATGAAGAAGGCCAAGCCGCTGCGGCGACGGATGCCGGGTCGGCGCCGCTCTCGTCGGCGACCGCCGAGCGCGTGTTGGCCGCCATCGCGACCATCGAGTAGGCGCCGAGCGCCCTTCTTCAGCGGCCGCTCGCAACGGATCTCTCGCCCTCTGGTGATAATGCGCATTAGCAGCAATTTCCTGCTATGGTAATACGCATTACCTCTCCCAAAGACGAGAAAGTGGTGTGGGCAATGTCGCTACACAAGTCGCAGCGGGTCACGCAGCGCACGATCGCCGAGCTGGCGGGCGTCAGTCAGGCCACCGTGTCGCTCGTCCTGAATGGGAAGACCGACGCGGGTACCCGCATCCCGGAGAGCACCCGCCAGCGCGTCCTCGACGTCATCGCGGAGACGACCTACGTGGCAGACCCCGCGGCCCGCAGTCTCGCCGGGGTCGGCAACAACCTGGTCGGCATCTTCACCTACGAGCACGCCTTCCCGAACGAGAGCTCGGACTTCTACACGCCGCTGCTCACCGGAGTCGAGAGCGCCGCGGAACAGATCGGCGTCGACCTGCTGATGTTCACGAGCGCCCCGGTCATCGACGGACGTCGTCGCGTCTTCCACGAGAAGAACAGGCTGCGCCTGGCCGACGGATGCCTGTTGCTGGGTCGCGAGATGGACGCCGACGAACTGGAGCGGCTCGTCGACAGCGACTACCCGTTCGTGGCGATCGGTCGCCGCGATGCCGCCGACGGCCGCATCCCGTACGTGGGAGTCGACTACGTCACCGCGACGGCCACCCTCGCGCGGATGGCGCTCGACGCCGGACACACCGAATTCCTCTACCTGCACCTGCCGTTCGCCGCCGAGTCGACGCGCGACCGCAAGAACGGGCTGACCCGCGAGCTCGACGTCGCCGGCGTCACGGCGTCGACGCTGTCGTCCGACGGCAGCGACCTCGAGAACGTGTGGGCGCAGATCCGTGCCGCGGCACCGACGGTGCTCTTCGTCGAAGACCCCGCGCACGCCCAGTCGATCTACGACCTCGCCGCCGCCGACGGCGTCTCCATGCCCGGCGACCTCTCGATGGTCGTGCTCGGCGAGCGCACGCGGCCCACCGACAACGCCGCGGACTACACGCGGCTGAGCGCACCGCGTCAGGAGCTGGGAGTGGTCGCCATGAGACTCCTCGACCAGATCATGAACGGCACCCGCGGGGCCGAGCAACTACCGCACCAGCGACTGCTGGAGTGCGAGATCATCCGGGGCACCACACTGGGCGCCCCGAGAGCCGGGAGCCTCACGTGAACCACCTCGATTCCGACGTACTGATCGTCGGCGGCGGACTCGGAGGCGTCGCTGCCGCGATCGCAGCCCTGCGCGGCGGCAAGACCGTGATCATCACCGAGCAGTACGAGTGGCTCGGCGGACAGCTGACCAGCCAGGCGGTGCCGCTCGACGAGCACACCTGGGTCGAGCAGTTCGGCGTCACGGCCTCGTACCGGGAGCTGCGCGACGGCATCCGCGACTACTACCGCGCCCACTATCCGCTCACCGACGCCGCACGCTCCGAGCGTTACCTCAACCCGGGCGCGGGGCTCGTCAGCCGGCTCTGCGCAGAACCGAGGGTGGCCGTCTCGGTCATCGACTCGCTGCTCGCTCCGTACCTCGGATCCGGCGCCCTGCGCATCCTCAAGCCGTACGTTCCGGTCAGCGCCGCCGTCGACGACACGGTCGTGCGATCCGTCGTCGTCGAGAACCTCGTCACCGGCGAGCGGCTCGAACTCGCCGCCGCCTACGTGCTCGACGCCACCGAGCTCGGCGACCTGCTGCCGCTCACCGGTGCCGAGTACGTGACGGGTGCCGAGAGCCGTGCCGACACGGGGGAGCCCAGCGCGCCGACGGAGGCCCAGCCGCACAACGTGCAGGCGTTCTCCTGGTGCTTCGTCGTCGACCACCGCGAGGGCGAGAACCACGTGATCGAGCGGCCCCGCGACTACGAGTACTGGAGAGCCTACCGGCCGGAGTTCTGGGGAGCGCCGCTGCTCAGCCTGACCGCGCCGCACCCGCGCACACTCGAGATCGTCACCCGCAGCTTCACCCCGACGATCGACGACGACCCGTTCGAGCAGCTCGCCGACCAGCGCGCCGACGGGGGAGACAGCGAGCTGTGGATCTTCCGCCGCATCCTCTCGAAGAAGATGCTCGCCGACGGGCACCTCGACAGCGACCTCGTTCTCGTCAACTGGCCGATGATCGACTACCTCGACGGCTCGCTCATCGACGACCCCGACGCGGCGACGCACCTCGAGGCGTCGAAGCAGCTGTCGCTGTCGATGTTCTACTGGCTGCAGACCGAGGCCCCGCGCCCCGACGGCGGCACCGGCTGGCCCGGGCTGCGCCTGCGCGGCGACGTCACCGGCACCGACGACGGACTCGCCCAGGCGCCCTACATCCGCGAGTCGCGCCGCATCGTGCCGGAATACCGGGTCGTCGAGAGCGACCTCTCGATCGAGCTGCGCGGCCACGGCCGCCCGGCCACCTTCGACGACAGCGTCGGTATCGGCATGTACCGGATCGACCTGCACCCCTCCACCGGTGGGGACAACTACATCGACGTCGCATCCGCGCCGTTTGAGATTCCGCTCGGAGCACTCATCCCGGTTCGCCTGGACAACCTGCTCCCTGCGGGAAAGAACGTCGGTACCACCCACATCACCAACGGGGCCTTCCGGCTCCACCCGGTGGAGTGGAACATCGGCGAGGCAGCAGGCTGGCTAGCGGTCTTCTGCCTGGACCGTGCGACTGATCCCCGCACGGTCCGCCACACTCCCCGGCTGCTCGAGGAGTTCCAATCCCTGCTATCCCGCCGGGGCGTCGAGCTGCACTGGCCCGACGTCACCGGCTATTAAACGAGGAGAACGATCATGAGATCAGCAAAGTGGCTGACCACGGCTGGACTGCTAGCTACCGCATCACTGGTACTCGCGGGCTGCTCCAGCGCGGCGGAACCCGCGGCGACGGCGAAGAACGTCGAACTGCGGATGACCGTCTGGACATCGAACGAAGACCAGCTCGCCCTGTTCGACGCCATCGCGGCCGAGTACATCGACGCGCACCCCGAGGTGAAGTCGGTCACCTTCGACCCGCTGCCCTTCGAGGACTACACGACCACCCTCACCACGCAGGTCGCCGGCGGCAAGGCGCCCGACCTCGCCTGGATACTCGAGAACGCGGCCCCCGACTTCGTCGACTCCGGCGCGCTCGCCCCCATCCAGGACACCCTCGAGAAGACCGAGGGCTACGAGTTCGACGACCTGAACGCCGCCGCCACGAAGCTGTGGAAGACCGACGACCAACTCATCGCCTACCCGTTCTCGACGTCGCCGTTCGTCGTCTTCGCCAACGACGACCTGCTGGCCGCCGCCGGGCAGCCGACCGCGGCCGAGTTGCAGGCGGCAGGGAAGTGGAACTGGGAGGACATCTCCGAGGTCGGCTCGGCGGTCAACGCGGCCACCGGCAAGGCGGGCTTCGTCATCCGCGACTTCGACTACACGACGTGGGACAACCTGGCCACCGTCTGGCTCGGCTGGGGCGCCGCGCCATGGAGCGAGGACGGGGCCGGATGCGAGTTCGCCTCCGACGAGATGGTGGACGCGTTCACCTTCCTGCACGAGGCCGCGTTCGAGAAGAAGTCGATGCCGGGGCCGGGCGCCACGGCAGACTTCTTCGCCGGCGAGTCGGCGTTCACGGTGACGCAGATCTCGCGTGCATCGCTGCTCGCCGAGGGCGGCTTCGCCTGGAACCTGCTGCCGCTGCCTGAGGGACCGGCCGGTGAGTACTCGATGGTCGGCCAGGCCGGCATCGGAGTGATGGCGCAGGGCGAGAACGCGCAGGTCGCGACCGAATTCCTCGCGTTCTTCACCAACCCCGACAACTCCGAGAAGCTGGCGCAGTGGTTCCCGCCCGCCCGCGACTCCCAGCTGAACGCCGAGACGCTCGCCGCCGCGAACCCCGTGCTGACCGCCGACCAGATTGAAGACGTGGTCGTGCCAGGCATCTCCACCGGCGTCGTTCGTCCCAGCCACACCGACTCGGCCAAGATCGGCCAGACCGTGCGTGCCTCGCTCGACGCGATGTGGACTCCGGAGGCCGACGTGGCCGCCGTTCTCGACGGCGTCTGCGAGTCGGTCGAACCGATCTTGGGCAACTAGGAGCCCTGTGACCAACGAATCCACAGTACTGCCGGACCGGGCCGTCGCCCGGTCCGGCGGCACCGGCCCGCGCAAGCGCCGGCTGACGCACAAGCAGCGCGACGCCGTGGCCGGCTACATCTTCGTGGCGCCGCAGGTGCTGGGCATCGTCGCCTTCGTGCTCATCCCGCTCGCCCTCGTCGTGTACTTCAGCTTCCACGAGTGGAATGTGCTCGCGAACTCGTTCACCTTCGTCGGCGTCGACAACTTCGAGCGCTTCCTCGGCGACCCCCAGATCGCCCCCGTCATGCAGGCCACCGGCATCTTCTCGGTCTTCCTCGTCTTCTTCAACATCACCATCGCGCTGCTGCTCGCGGTGATGCTCAACCGCTCCCTGCCCGGGATCACCTTCTTCCGCACCCTGTTCTTCTCGCCCGTCGTCGTCTCGCTCGTCGCCTGGACGATCGTGTGGGGCTTCCTCTTCCAAGACAACGGCGGCATCAACGGCGCTCTCGAAGTGATCGGAGTCGACGGTCCCAACTGGCTGCGTGAGGGACCCACCGCTATGGCCAGCGTCGTCATCGTGCAGGTGTTCAAGAATGTCGGGCTCAACATGGTGCTCTTCCTCGCGGCCCTGCAGGGCGTTCCGCAGGAGCTCCAGGAGGCGGCGCGGATCGACGGCGCCGGATCCCGCACCATCTTCACGCGCATCACGATCCCGCTGATCTCCCCGACCATCCTGCTCACCTTTATCATCACGATCGTGGGCTCCCTGCAGGTCTTCGCGCAGATCGCGGTACTCACGCAGGGAGGGCCGGGCATCTCGACGACGGTGCTCGTCTACTACCTGTTCCAGCAGGCGTTCCTGTTCGGCGAGTTCGGCTATGGCTCGGTTCTCTCGATCGTGCTGTTCCTCATCGTCCTGTTGCTCACCGTGGTGCAGTGGCAGCTGCGCAAGAAGTGGGTGTTCTATGAAAACTGATGCCGCGACCCTCGCCCGGCGAACGCCGCCGAACCCGCAGACGAAGGTCGTCGTGCGACGCGTGATCTTCTACGCGGCGCTGGCCGTTCTCGCCATCCCGTTCGTGCTGCCCACCTGGTGGATGATCACCTCGTCGCTCAAGCCGATCAGCGAGATCTTCGCCTTCCCGCCAACCCTCTGGCCTGCCAACCCCACGCTCGACGGCTACACCAAGGCGTTCGAGATGCAGCCGTTCGTGCAGCAGTACTTCAACTCGCTGTACATCTCGTTCTTCGTCACGGTGGGCACAATGTTCATCTCCTCGCTCGCCGGCTACGCATTCGCGCGCATCCGTTTCCGCGGGCAGAACCTGTTGTTCCTCATCGTGCTGATCGGCCTGCTCATCCCGAGCGAGGTGACGATCGTGCCGCTGTTCCAGATCTTCAACGAGATGGGGCTGATCAACACGCACTGGCCGATCCTGCTGGTGTCGACGTTCGGAGCCCCCAGCGTGCTCGCGACGTTCATCATGCGGCAGTTCTTCATCTCGCTGCCGATCGAGCTCGAGGAGGCGGCGCGGCTCGACGGCCTCGGCCGCTTCGCCATCTGGTGGAAGATCGCCATGCCGCTGGCCAAGAGCGCGCTGGGCGCGGTGGCGATCTTTACCTTCTTGCACATCTGGAATCTCTACCTCGAGCCGACCGTCTACCTGCAGTCGCCCGAGCTGTTCACCCTGCCGCAGGCGCTCACCCGCTACACGGACGCCTACGGCGGGCAGCTCTGGAACGTGCAGCTCGCGGCGGCCACGATGACCGCCCTCCCGGTGCTCGTCGTGTTCGTCATCGCCCAGAAGCAATTCGTGGAAGGCTTGGCTCAAACCGGTCTCAAAGGATAGGACGCCCCGTATGTTCACCGACCTCGCCGAAGCCCAGCTGCGCGACTACCGCAGCGCACAGGTCGACCCTGCCGACTTCGACGAGTTCTGGGCGGCGACCCTGGAGCAGAGCAGGGCGTTCGACCTCTCGGTCTCCGTGAAGCCGGTCTACACCGGTCTCGTCACGGTCGACGTTTTCGACGTGACCTTCGCCGGCTACGACGGGCAGCCGGTGCGCGCCTGGCTGCGCGTCCCGGCGGGCACGACCGAGCCGCTGCCGACGGTCGTGCAGTACGTCGGCTACGGCGGCGGACGGGGCGAACCCACC
>Ga0247803_1000217_pt1 | contig 33506 bp, 30 predicted proteins | sample UWRJL014104B1_FD_180928 | JGI IMG/M metagenome (GOLD analysis project Ga0247803, IMG submission 180928) | Plant litter microbial communities from Arlington Agricultural Research Station in Wisconsin, United States - UWRJ-L014-104B-1 | ecosystem: Environmental > Terrestrial > Plant litter >... | reverse complement strand
CGACGAGGCCGAAGAGGCCGAGGAAGCCGAGGAGGTCTACAGCCCGGTCGTCATCCGTCGCAAGGTCTTCTCTGCCGCCCCCATGACCGTGGACGACGCCCTGTACTTCATGGAACTTGTCGGCCACGACTTCTACCTGTTCCAGGACGCGGAATCCCACCGGCCCAGCGTGGTTTACCGGCGCAAGGGCTGGGACTACGGTGTCATCGAACTGGACCCGAACTCCGACGAAGCGAGGGAGCTGGCGTCAGTGTCCAGCGGGTCCAGCTCCTGACCAACTAGCATTGCTATAGTTGCCGGCTAGGTCGGCGCTACGTGCGTCCGACCGGACGACAGGCGTGTTCGCACGCCGTGACGACTAGTGGAGTGCATTCGTGGCCGGAATACTGGAAAAAGTTCTTCGTGTTGGCGAGGGGCGCATTCTGCGTCGGCTCGAGAGCTATGCAAAGGCCATCAATGCGCTGGAAGACGACTTCAGCACCCTCAGCGATGAGGAGCTGAAGAACGAGACCGTGCAGTTGCGTGAGCGTTACTCGGGCGGTGAGTCGCTGGACGACTTGCTGCCCGAGGCGTTCGCCGCCGTGCGTGAGGCCTCGACCCGCACCCTGGGCCTGCGGCACTTCGACGTGCAGCTCATGGGCGGCGCGGCCCTGCACCTGGGCAACATCGCCGAGATGAAGACCGGTGAGGGCAAGACCCTGGTCGCCACGACGGCGGCCTACCTCAACGCCATCACCAGCCGTGGTGTGCACGTGATCACGGTCAACGACTACCTGGCCAGCTACCAGAGCGAGCTGATGGGCCGCGTGTTCCGCGCCCTGGGCATGACCACCGGCTGCATCGTCTCTGGCCAGACCCCCGCGCAGCGTCGTGAGATGTACGCCTGCGACATCACCTACGGCACCAACAACGAGTTCGGCTTCGACTACCTGCGCGACAACATGGCCTGGCAGGCCAGCGACATGGTGCAGCGCGGCCACTACTTCGCCATCGTCGACGAGGTCGACTCGATCCTCATCGACGAGGCCCGCACCCCGCTGATCATCTCCGGACCCGCGTCGGGCGAGGCGAACCGCTGGTTCACCGAGTTCGCCAGCCTCGCCAAGCGCCTCGTCGTCGACGAGGACTTCGAGGTCGACGAGAAGAAGCGCACCGTCGGTGTGCTCGAACCCGGCATCGAAAAGGTCGAGGACTACCTCGGCATCGACAACCTCTACGAATCCGCGAACACCCCGCTGATCTCGTTCCTGAACAACGCCATCAAGGCCAACGCCCTGTTCAAGAAGGACAAGGACTACGTCGTGATGAACGGCGAGGTGCTCATCGTCGACGAGCACACCGGCCGTATCCTGATGGGCCGCCGTTACAACGAGGGCATCCACCAGGCCATCGAGGCCAAGGAAGGCGTCGCGGTCAAGGCCGAGAACCAGACCCTGGCCACCGTGACCCTGCAGAACTACTTCCGTCTCTACTCGAAGATCTCCGGCATGACCGGAACCGCCGAGACCGAGGCCGCCGAATTCATGAGCACCTACAAGCTCGGCGTCGTCGCCATCCCCACGAACAAGCCGATGCAGCGCATCGACCAGTCCGACCTGATCTACAAGAACGAAGAGGCCAAGTTCGGCCAGGTCGTCGAAGACATCGTCGAACGCCACGCCAACGGCCAGCCGGTCCTGGTGGGCACGACCAGCGTCGAGAAGAGCGAGTACCTCTCCCGCCTGCTGGCGAAGAAGGGCGTTCGCCACGAGGTCCTGAACGCCAAGAACCACGCCCGTGAGGCTGCCATCGTCGCCCAGGCCGGTCGCCTCGGCTCGGTCACCGTCGCTACCAACATGGCCGGCCGTGGCACCGACGTGATGCTCGGCGGCAACGCCGAGTTCCTCGCCGTCGCCGCGATGAACGCCAAGGGCCTGAGCCCGGTCGAGACTCCTGAAGAGTACGAAAAGGAATGGGACGACGTCTTCGCCGCCGTCAAGGCCGAGGTCTCGGAGGAAGCCGACAAGGTCATCGCCGCCGGCGGACTGTACGTGCTCGGCACCGAACGCCACGAGTCGCGCCGCATCGACAACCAGCTGCGCGGACGCAGCGGCCGCCAGGGCGACCCGGGCGAGAGCCGGTTCTACCTCTCGCTCACCGACGACCTGATGCGCCTGTTCAACGCCGGTGCCGCCGAGAGCCTGATGGGCCGCCAGGGCGTTCCCGACGACATGGCCATCGAGTCCAAGGTCGTCAGCCGGGCCATCCGCAGCGCCCAGTCGCAGGTCGAGGGCCGCAACGCCGAGATCCGCAAGAACGTCCTCAAGTACGACGACGTGCTCAACCGCCAGCGTGAAGCGATCTACGGCGACCGCCGGCACATCCTCGAGGGTGACGACCTGCACGAACGCACCCAGCGGTTCCTCGAAGACGTCATCGACGAGGTGCTCGACGTGCATACCGGCGAGGGCAACGGCGACGACTGGGACTTCGACGCCCTGTGGACCGAGCTGAAGACGCTCTACCCCGTCGGCCTGACCATCGACGAGGTCATCTCCGAGGCCGGCAACAAGGGCAAGATGAACCGCGACTTCATGCGCCGGGAGATCATCTCCGACGCCAAGGTCGCCTACGGTCGCCGCGAAGAGTCGCTCGGCTCACCCGCGATGCGCGAACTCGAACGCCGCGTGGTGCTGTCGGTCATCGACCGTCGCTGGCGCGAGCACCTCTACGAGATGGACTACCTCAAGGACGGCATCGGCCTGCGCGCGATGGCCCAGCGCGACCCGTTGGTCGAGTACCAGCGCGAGGGCTTCGCCATGTTCCAGCAGATGATGGGCCAGATCCGCGAAGAGACCGTCGGCTTCCTGTTCAACCTCGAGGTCGAGGTCTCCCAGCCGGCCGGCGCCGTCGACGCGCCGATCGTCGCGGCCAAGGGACTGACCCCGCCGGCCGAGTCCTCGGAGGAGAAGCTCAGCTTCACCGCCCCGAGCGACTCCGGTGGAGTCGAGGTGCGCAACCAGCGCGGCCAGATCCAGCAGGCCGCGACCGACCGTGCCCGCCGGGCCGCCGTCACCGCCGCGCCCACCGACGCCGAACCGGCCGCACCGACCGGCCCGCCGCAGCGCGGCGCCTTCGGCCAGCGCGCCGAGTCCGACAAGCCGGCGGCCAACAACCGCGCCGAGCGTCGCACTCAGGGCAAGAAGAAGTAGACACCACGCACCATCGCGAAACCGGCGGGCCGGCGTCGTTGACCTGCTCTGGACATCCGTTCAGAGCACGTTGATGGCGCTGGCCCGCCAGCGGTTGTCCAGTCCCTCCAGCCGAACGGCGACGGCGCGCACCCGCACCTTGCTGTGCACGATCACGACGGCCTCGATGATGCCGTCCCTGGGCTCGTTGATGCTCACCCGGCCGATCGTGATGGCGGGGCGTTGGGCGCGCTGCCCCTTCACCGCGCGGGCCCTGGCCGAGAGCACCACCCGTTTGAGCAGGTGCCGGTAGACATCGTCGCTCACCCACCTGGCCAGCTGGTCCAGCTCCCTGGCGCCGGCCAGGACTTCGATGACGCAGCGGGTGAGGTTGATCAGCAACGGCTCCGGATCGGGCAGGGTGGCGCGGGAACTCGGCTGGTGGTCGAAGAAATCGTCGGCCTGGTAGCCCTCGGCGGGCTCGACCCCGTCGGGCCCGGCGGCGGCGCCCGGTGGCGGGGCCTCGTGGTGGTTCGGCCCGTTCGCGGGCGGCGAGCGGCGCGGGTCTGGCACGGCAAGTGGATCGCTCATGGGTTGCTCCAGATGCATGGATCCGTGGTGTCGGCGAGGAGAGCAGGCTGGTGTGGCTGTCGAACGGGTGGAACACCGGATCGACCCCGAGGACGCTGAGGCCTTGGCCGACACTCAACCACCCGAAATCCAGTCTGTCTAGGCTTGTCCCGGCGGCTGTGGATAACGTCAGCGTCGGGCTCGGCGGCCGACTACCGTCGGGGTGTGCGCTGGGACAATCTGTTCGACGACCTCGAAGGTCAGCTCGAAAACGAGTTGAACGCCGAGGACCTCGAGCTGCGCGCCGAGGAGGAACGGCTGCGGCTGGGCCGGCTGGCGCTGCGGCAGCGGCTCACCGGCGTGGTGAACGGCCCGGCGCCCTCGCGGGTGCTCAGGGTGGTGCTCGTCGACGGCCAGATGCTCACGGTGCGGCCGACGACGTTCGGCCGGGACTGGCTGGCCGCCGACCTGCTCGAGGCCGGTACCGGCAGCCCCCAGTGCATCCTCCCGTTCGCGGCGATCGGCGCGGTCGTGCTGCAGCCGGACCAGGTGCCGGAGTCGCTGGCGCCGGAGACCGGGGCGCAGGCCAGGCTGGTGGACCGCATCGGCTTGCCGTTCGTGCTGCGCGACCTGTGCCGGCGTCGCAAGAGTCTTCAGATCCAGACCGGGGTGGGGCCGGTCACCGGGACCATCGACCGGGTGGGGCGCGACCACGTGGACCTGGCGGTGCACGCGGCGGGCACCCTCAGACGGGCCGGTGAGGTGCAGCAGTACCGGATCGTGCCGTTGAACCAGATCCACCTGGTGCGCCTGGACTGAGCGGTGCCCGGGCTGAGCGGTGCCCGGGCTGCGCGGGGTCAGGGCTGGGAGTCGTCCGGCCCGGTCGGGTCGGCCGACGCATCCGGGCGCAGGATGCGGCCGGCAGACAGCTCCGGGATATTCGCGAAGTCGGATTGCTCCCAGAGCGACAGGCGGCGGGCCTCCTCGTACTTCGCGTCGATGTAGGACTCGAGCACGACCCGCTCCACCCGCCAGGCGCCCGTCGAGCCGATCCGGATGGCCGGCAGCTCGCCCGTGCGCACCAGATCCAGGGCGGCGGCGAGGGAGAGGTTCAGGATCTGCGCGGTGTCGGCGAGGGTCAGGAATCGGCCCACGGATGCGGAGGAGACGGGATCGCTCATGCGAACGATTATCCGTCTTGTTGGCGGATCCCGCCCGGCCACCGGACGACCTGTGGATAACTTCAGCGCACACCGGCCGCGCCCGTCACGATGGTAGCCAGCCCGAATGGACGAGACGGACAGTGGACGAGGTGCGCGCATGAGACGAGGACAGCCGGCCGGATCCGGCAGGCCGACGACACCCACCAAGACCCGATTCTGGTTCGACCCGCGGTTCGGATTGGGCCTGGTCCTCGTCGTGGCCTCCATCGTGGGGGTCAGTGTCGTCGTGGCCGGCAGCGACCGGACCGTCGCGGTGTACGCGGCGCGGGTGTCGCTGGCCGTCGGTGACCGCCTGGATGCCGCCGACCTGGTCGAGACCGACGTGCGGCTCGGGGCCGCTGGTGAGCTCTACCTCACGCCCGCCCGCATCCCGGCCGACGGTCTGGTGGTGACACGCACGGTCACCGCCGGCGAGCTCGTCCCGGCCGCCGCCGTCGGCTCCCGGGCGGGCGAGGCCGTGACGAGCCTGGTCCTCGAACTGCGGGGGAGGCTCTCAACGGGGCTCGAGGCCGGCTCCGTCGTGGATGTGTGGTCGGCCGGCGAGGTCGAGAGCGGGGTATTCGGCCCTCCGGCCGTGCTGGTGGGTCGCGCCGCCATCGTCCGGATCCTGGAACCGACCGGCCTGATCCAGTCCGGCGGCGGCCGGGCGGTGGAGGTGCTGGTGCCCAAGGACAAGGTCGCGGCCGTGCTCGAGGCGATCGCCAACGAAGACGCACTCTCGCTCGTGGCCGTGAACGCGCCGATCGGAGGGTGACGGTGACCCTGCTCGCTCTCGCCCTGGACAGGGACACCGAAGACCGGTTGCTCGCCGACATCATCGAGCACGGGCACGTGATCGTCGCCCGTCCGGCGACGGTGCGCGAACTGCTGGCCGCGATCGAACGGCATTCCCCCGACGCCCTGATCGTGGGAGCCACGGCCGGCACCCTGACCGCGGAACTGCTCGCGGCCAGCGACGCGAACGGCATCCGCGTCGTCGCCCTCGCCGCGACCGAGGCCGAACGTCGCTATGCGGCCGACCTCGGGCTGCACGAGGTCGTCGCCGCTGACGCCCCCTGGACCGAGATCGACCGGGTGCTGACGCTGGGCGGCGAGATCCCCCTGCGCATCGACGACGACCCGCCCGCCGACGCCGCGCCTCCGGCCGCCCCCACCCGGTCACGGCCGGGCCGACGGGCGAAGGAGCCCAGACGGACGCGCCGGCCGGTGGCCTCCGACGCCGAGGCGTTCGCATCCACCGCCGCCGACGAAGCTGTGGCGTTCGTGCCCGACGAGCCCGCCGCGGGGCTCACCGGAACCGGCACCGTGATCGCCGTTTGGGGTCCGGCCGGGGCTCCCGGCCGCACCACCCTGGCAATCAACATCGCCGCCGAGATCGCGGCCGCCGGACACACGGTGGTGCTCGCGGACGTGGACACCTATAGCGGCTCGATCGCGCCGAGCCTGGGCCTCCTGGACGAAGCACCCGGCTTCGCCGCGGCCTGCCGGTTGAGCGGCTCCGGCACCCTGACGACGGCGGAGCTGGAACGGATCGCCCACCGTTACAACTCGCCGCGCGGCGCGTTCTGGGTGCTGACCGGAATCGGGCGACCGTCCAGGTGGCCGGAGTTGTCGGCCGAGCGGGTGAGCGACACGATCACGGCCCTGCAGCGCTGGGCCGACTACGTGGTCCTCGACACGGGGTTCAGCCTGGAGAGCGACGAGGAGATCTCGAGCGACCTCTTCGCGCCCCGTCGCAATGCGGCGACCCTGGCCGCCCTGGGAATCGCCGACCGGGTTGTAGCCTGCGGACTGGCCGACCCGGTCGGCATGGCCAGGTTCCTGCGCGCCTGGGGGGACCTCGCCGAGGTGATCACCACCGATCGGGTGCACGTCGTGATGAACCGGGTGCGCGCCAGCGCCGTCGGCCCGGGGCCCTCCGCCCAGGTGAGCAGTGCGCTGCGCCGGTTCGGCGGCATCGACGCGGCCGTCCTGGTGCCGCACGACCAGGCCGGCGTCGACGCCGCGGTGCTGACCGGCCGCACCCTGCGGGACGCGGCCCCGCGGTCCCCGGCCCGGCTGGGCATTCTCGGCTTCGTGCGCGACGAACTGCTGCCGGTGCCGGATGCGCACCCCCGGCGCCAGTGGCGCCGCGCGTTCGACTGGCGACGACCGGTTCAGGCCACCTGAGCCGGAACGAGACCGATCACTGTGAGGGCGCCGTCGTCGCCGACGATGAGCAGCACCCGGTCTCCGCTGACGCCGGCCAGGGCCTGCACGACCTGGCTGGGATCCGGCAGGGCCGTCGCGGCACCGGCCCGCTGCCAGTAGTCGACCCGTGCCCCGGTGAGCTGGCGCAGGTGATCCACCACCGGCGCCGCGCCGGGCCCCATGACCAGCACCACCTCGCCGATCGCCGGCACGGCACCGGCGGGCCGGAGAACCGCATCATCGCGTGCGGGCGCTGATAGGGGTGCGGCCGCGGCCACCTCGGCCCGATCCCGGCGCCAGACGCTGAAGTGATACGCCGCCACCAGCCCGGTGGCCACGAGCAGGCCCAGGGGAGCGCGGATGCGGTCCAGCAGCCCGGGGTTACCGGCGAGAACCGTGTCGAAGAGCCGGAAGCCGATGACCAGGAGCGTGATCAGGGCGACGATGGCGCTGATGCCGAACACCACCACCAGGTAGACGCCACGACCGGCCCAGGCGCGCCGGTCGGGCGCCGGCGCGGTCGCCGGCCGCCAGGCGGCCCACCAGAGCGGCCCGCCGACGAGCAGCGAGCTGATGCCGGCGAGCAGCAGGGTGCGGGGGTCAGACCCGGCCAGCGGCGTGGTCAGGGTGGCCAGCAGGGCGTTCACGATGACACCGATGCCGGTGGCCGCGAATATCAGCGCAATCCCGCTGGTCACCAGGGTGTTCGCCTGACGGACCGCACGGCTCCGCCCCCGCACCACCCCGCGGTGGTAGACCCAGATCAGGCTGCCCACGAGGGCCCCGGCGATCGCCGGGGCCAACGGATCGAGCAGCACCGGCAGGGTCTCGGACCGGTCCACGGCCAGCCGCAGCAGCACGAACAGCACGGTGCCGGTGCCGGCCAGGGCCAGCAGCGCCCCGCCCAGCACGGCGACGCCGACCAGGACCACGGCGGCGAGGGCGGTGCGGGCCGTGCGACCGCCACCACGCAGCCACAACCACGACCAGACCAGGGCGCCGCCGGCCGCCCAGACGAGCGCCTGCAGAGCGCCGGACCACCAGGGCGACCCGAGGGACGCGGCGGCACCGTCCGTGAGCACCGTGAGCGCCTCGTCGACGAGCGCCGTCAGCGCCGCTATCGCACCGGCGGCGCCGAGCAGCAGCCCGAAGGCTCCGCCCAACAGCGCGGCCGTGCCGGGCAGCCGGGTGGGCCGCCGGTCGGTGCGGCGCAGCACGAACCAGTGTCCGGCCCAGACTCCGGCCCAGACCAGGCCGGTCGCCGCCTCCGCGGTGAACGTGTCCGCGGTGACGGCGGCGGCGATGGCCGACAGCGACGCCGTGGTGCAGACCACCAGGGCCACCGTGCTCATGCCGACCAGGTACAGGGCCCACGCCAGGGAGTCCCGCTCGGCCGGATCGGCCAGGCGGCGCCAGGAGAACCAGCCCAGGATCGCGGCCAACGGCCCGGCGATCAGGGTGAACGTCAGCGACACGGCGAGCCCGCCGGTGCCGCTGCCGGCGAGCACCTCGTCGCCGAACACGTCGAACAGGCGGCCGACCAGGTCGGCGGCGCCGCTCGCCGTGAGCACCACCAGCACGAACAGGATCGTGTGCACCACAACCCGGCGCACGATCGGTGCTGCGGATGCCCGCGCGGGGCCCGCCGACGGTGCCACGGTCACGAGGCCTCTCCCTGGCTGCTCGGCGGGCACACCGCAAGCTGCCACGGTGCCTCGTCGATGAGCCAGTCGCCGCCGACCTTGACCAGATCGAAGGCATCCTCCGATTCGTACTCGGACGACCCGAACGGGCCGCCGCCGTACGACGTGACGATCAGCACCCGCACATCGGCGCTCGCGTCGCGTTCGGTGGTGTCGACGAGCGTGATGCGGATGTCGTCGGTGGCCGACGAATCGACCGAGGTGTTGCGGTCGCATTCGGCCAGCGCCGCCGCACTCAGGTAGCCGGCCGCCGCCGTCTCGTCGCCGTCCAGCACCGCCGCCGAGTACCTCTGCACCACCCCGCCTGGAGTGTCGGCGTCGAGTTGGGCCGGCTCGCCGCGGGTAAAAACCACGATGAGGGCGACCACGACGAGCAGGCCGATCAGGCCGACGACGACCAGCAGCGCCGGGTCCCGCCGTGCGGGAGAGGCCGGAGGCGGGGAGGATTCGGGGGCAGGAACCGCAGAGGTCATATCGCGAGCATGACCTATCCGGAGCCGCGGCACCAGACGGCCCGCCGCGGCCGTAGGCTGGTCTGGTGTCGACGCTCAGTGATCTCGTACTTGCCCAGGGCCGCAATAGTGCGGAGGACGTCGACTGGCTGCACATGCTCGTCGCCGACGGTCAGCTGCTGGCCGACCTCGCCTTCGCCGACATCGTGGTGTGGGTGCCGACCCTGGGCGGCAGCTTCGTCGCCGTCGCGCACGCCCGGCCGTCCAGCGCAGCCACCCTCTTCTACCGCGACTTCGTGGGTCAGGAGATCAAGGCCGAATGGCGCAAGCAGGTGACGGAGGCCTTCGACACCGCGAAGATCATCGACACCACGGCGCCGGACTGGTACGAAGAGACCCCCACCCGGGTGCGGGCCATCCCGGTGCGCCGCCGCATCAGCTCCAGCGGCGCCGAGATCACCCCTGAACCCATCGCCGTGCTCACCCGGCACACCAACCTCAGCGAGACGCGCACGCCCGGCCGGCAGGAGCTGACCTTCAACGACTGCGCGAACGACCTGTTCGCGATGATCGCCTCCGGGGACTTCCCCGACCTGGGCGCGCCGACCGGCCCGCGCCGCGGCGCACCCCGCGCCTCGGACGGCCTGATCCGGCTGGACCTGGACGGTGTCACCACCTTCGCCAGCCCCAACGCGCTGTCCGCGTTCAACCGGATGGGCTTCGCCGACGAGCTCGAGGGTGAATCGCTCGCCGAGGTCACCACGAGCCTGCTCAGCGGCAAGGCCGTCGTCGACGAGTCGCTGCCCCTGGTCGTGACCGGCCGGGCGCCGTGGCGCACCGACATCGAGGCCCGCGGGGTGACGGTGTCGCTGCGCGCGATCCCCATCCGCAACCGCGGCGAACGCATCGGCGCCATCGTGCTCTCCCGCGACGTCACCGAGCTGCGGCACCAGGAGCGCGAACTGATCACCAAGGATGCCACCATCCGGGAGATCCACCACCGGGTGAAGAACAACCTGCAGACCGTCGCATCGCTGCTCCGGATCCAGGCGCGGCGCACCCACTCCGACACCGCCCGTGAGGCGCTCAACCAGGCCATGCGCCGGGTCGCCGCCATCGCCGTGGTGCACGACACGTTGTCATCCGGCCTCAGCCAGAACGTGGACTTCGACGCCGTGTTCGACCGGGTGCTGCTGCTGATCGCCGAGGTGGCCTCCGCGCACAACACCACCGCGCACCCCACCTCATCCGGCAGCTTCGGCATCCTGCCCAGCGCCTACGCGACACCGCTGGCCCTGGCGCTGACCGAGCTCGTCACGAACGCCGTCGAGCACGGGCTCGCCGGCCGGGAGGGCGAGGTCGCCATCGAGGCCGAGCGCAACGAGGAGACCCTCACCGTGCGCGTCCGCGACAACGGGTCCGGCATGCCGGAGGGCAAGGTCGGGTCGGGGCTCGGCACCCAGATCGTGCGCACCCTGATTCAGGGTGAACTCAGCGGCACCATCGACTGGCACACCATGATGGACAGCGGCACAGAGGTCACCATCGAGATTCCGTTGCGTTTCATGGAATTCGACTGATCCGCACGGCCCGCGCCCCACACAGCAAAACGGGCGAGCAGCCGAGGCTGCTCGCCCGTTTCGAAGCGAGAGAAGAACGTCTCTAGGAAGCGCGGCGGGCGCGAGCGGCGCGGCGCTTGAGGGCGCGGCGCTCGTCTTCGCTCAGGCCGCCCCAGACTCCGGAGTCCTGCCCGGTTTCGAGAGCGTACTGAAGGCAAACCTCCGTGACGTTGCAGCGGGCGCACACGGACTTGGCCTTCTCGATCTGGTCTACTGCGGGACCAGTGTTACCAACCGGGAAGAAAAGTTCCGGGTCGGCGGTAAGGCAGGCTGCTTTATCGCGCCAATCCATAGGGGTGCTCCTTTATTGCGGGGGGATGCCTGGCCGATCGGCCGAAGATGCGGGGGAAGGCCAGGTTTCAGGAAGGTCGGATCTGCGAAGAGATCTGCTCACCACCCTGTGAGCGTCAACCGGGCCTCAAATATGGTCCCATAATAGGGAGGTCAAATCAATAGTTTTGTATGGGATATCGCTGTGAGACAACCGTTCGACCCCAGCCAGGACGGCCTGGACGAGCCCCGGCCCGCCCGCCGGCCCCGCGCGCTCATTGCCCTGGTGCTGCTCCTGGCCGCCGAAGCGGCGCTGCTGTGGGTGGCCGTCGTCTGGCTGATCCTCGAGCTTCTGACCGACCAGCCGACCTCGTTCGCGAGCGCAGTGGCCATCCTCGTGCTCACCATCGTCGCGGCTGTCTGGGTGTCCACCATAACGGTGGCGACCCTCCGTGCACGGTCCTGGATCAGGGCCGCCGCCGTGACCTGGCAGCTGGTGCAGGTCTTCATCGCCATCGGCTGTTTCCAGGGGCTCTATGCCAGGCCGGACCTCGGCTGGGCGCTGCTCGTGCCGTCGGTGCTCGTGATCGTGCTGCTCTTCACGCGCAGCGTGCTCGACGCCACCCGGCCCGGCGAGCCCGGCTAGATCCCGAGCTTCTTGCGCAGGCTGGCGACGTGCCCGGTGGCCTTCACGTTGTACAGGGCCAGGGTCACCAGGCCGGCCTCGTCGAGCACGAAGGTCGAACGCAGCACACCCGTCACGATCTTGCCGTACAGGTTCTTCTCGCCCCAGGCGCCGTAGGCGCGGTGCACGGCGAGGTCCTCGTCGCTGAGCAGCGGGAAGGTGAGGTGGTCGTTCTCGGCGAACTGTGCGAGCTTGGCCTGGGTGTCCTTCGACAGGCCGAGCACCTGGTAGCCGGCCGCGCCGAGCGAGCCGAGGCTGTCGCGGAAGTCGCAGGCCTGGGTGGTGCAGCCGGGCGTCATGGCGGCCGGGTAGAAATACACCACGACCTTCTGGCCGCGGTAATCGGCCAGGCGGACCGGGGCGCCGGTCTGGTCGGTGAGGGTGAAGTCGGGGGCCGTGTCGCCGGCTGCGAGCCGGATGGAATCAGTCATCCCACCACGCTACCCGGTCAGTTCTCACCCGGCCGGTGCGCCGGCGCGGCCGCGAACGTCGCCAGGAGGCGCTGGAGCGAGTCCAGGCGCGCCTTCCCGGTGTCACCCAGGGTTCCGGCCGCCACGGCCTCGTTGATGGCGCAGTCGGGCGAGGAGGGCAGGTGGGTGCAGCCGCGCGGGCATTTCTCGGCGATGGCGGCCAGGTCGGTGAAGGCGCGCAGGATGTTGTCGGTGTTGATGTGGCCCAGGCCGAAGGAGCGCACACCGGGGGTGTCGATCACCCAGCCGCGGCCGGCGTCGGTTTCCAGTCGCAGCGAGATCGTCGAGGAGGAGGTGTGCCGGCCGCGCCCGGTGACGGTGTTCACCACGCCGACGGCGCGGTGCGCGTCGGGCACGAGGGCGTTCACCAGGGTGGACTTGCCCACTCCGGAGTGGCCGACGAAGACGGTGTCGTGGCCGACCAGCGCGGCCGAGATGGCCTCGAGCGGCATGGCGTCGTCGCGGCTCTGGAACACCGGCAGGTCGAGACCGGCGAAGTTGTTCAGGAACTCGGCGGGGTCGGCCAGGTCGGTCTTGGTGATGCAGAGGATGGGGGAGACCCCGGCGTCGTAGGCGGCGACGAGGTACCGGTCGACCAGGCGGATGCGCGGCTCCGGGTTCGCCGCGGCCACCACGATGAGCATCTGGTCGGCGTTGGCGACGATCACGCGCTCCACGGCATCCGTGTCGTCGGCGCTGCGGCGCAGCAGGGTCTCGCGGCGCACGATGCGCACGATGCGGGACAGGCTGCCCTCGGCGCCGGTGGTGTCGCCGACGATGTCGACGCGGTCGCCGGTGACGACGGCGTGCTTGCGCAGTTCGCTGGCCCGCGCGGCCGTGACCCGGCGTTCGGTGGGTTCGTTTTCGTCGAGCATCACCGTGTACCGGCCGCGGTCGACCGACAGGATGCGTCCGGTCAGCGCGTCGCCGTGCTCCGGGCGGGTCTTGGTGCGCGGCTTGGTGCCCTTGCGGCCCGGGCGGATGCGCACACTGGACTCATCGAACTCCGGCTCGTCGTCGTCCGGGCTCGACCACCACGTCACGCTGTGCCCGTCACTGAGTGACCGGTCCGGACACCAGCGAGTGCCACAGCTCGGCGAACTGGGGCAGGGTCTTGGCGGTCGTGCCGATGTTCTCCACCTCGACGCCGGGCACGACCAGTCCCAGCAGGGCGCCGGTGGTGGCCATCCGGTGGTCGTCGTAGCTGTGCCAGGTGCCGCCGTGCAGCGGGCGCGGCTCGATGGCCAGGCCGTCCGGCAGCTCCGTGACGTGGCCGCCGAGGTTGTTGATCTCCGTGGCCAGGGCCGCGAGCCGGTCGGTCTCGTGGTGGCGGATGTGGCCGATGCCGGTGATGGTGCTGGGCGAGTCGGCGAGGGCGGCGAGGCCGACCAGGGTGGGGGCCAGTTCGCCGCCGGTGGACAGGTCGAGGTCCACGCCGGTGATGCGGCCGGTGCCGGTGACGGTGAGCCTGTCGCCGTCGAAGGTGACGGTGGCGCCGAAGAGCGGCAGCAGCTCGGCCAGGTGCGCGCCGACCTGGGTGGTCGTGGCCGGCCATCCCGTGATGGTCACGGTGCCGCCGGCGACCAGCGCGGCGGCCAGGAACGGTGCGGCGTTGGACAGGTCGGGCTCGATGTCGACCTCGGTGCCGCGGATCGGGCCGGGCGTGACGTTCCAGACGCCGACCTCGGGGCTGGTGACGGTGACGCCGCGCTGGGCGAGGGTATGGATCGTCATCTCGATGTGCGGCAGGCTCGGCAGGCGTTCGCCGGAGTGGCGCAGTCGCAGGCCATTCGCGAAGCGGGCGGCGGCGAGCAGCAGCCCGGAGACGAACTGGCTGGAGGAGGACGCGTCGATGGTGATCTCGCCGCCGTCCAGGCCGCCGGTGCCGTGCACGGTGAACGGCAGCGCGCCCAGGCCGTCGTCGTTGATGTCGGCGCCGAGGGCGCGGAGGGAGCTGATCGTGGTCGCCATCGGGCGGCGGCGGGCGCCGGCGTCGCCGTCGAAGGTGGTCGGGCCCAGAGCCAGCGCCGCGACGGGCGGCAGGAACCGCATCACCGTGCCGGCCAGGCCGCAGTCGATGGTGGTGGAGCCGAACAGCTCACCGGGTGTGATGCGCAGGTCTGAGCCGTATTCGCCGTCACCGTCGACGGACTCGATGGTGGTGCCGAGCTGCCGCAGCGCGGCGACCATCAGGTCGCTGTCGCGCGAGTGCAGCGGGGAGCGCAGCAGCGACGGAGAGTCGGCCAGGGCTGCCAGGACGAGTTCCCGGTTGGTCAGCGACTTGGAGCCGGGCAGCGACAGAGTGGCGGCCAGCGCGCCGGGCGCGACGGGAGCCGCCCAGAGGGCAGCGGTCTCCTCCGGCGAGCTGTCGCCGTATGGATCGAACTCCGGCTTGGAATATCTCGAGATCAACATCGGTTATCAGAATAGTCGGGAATACCGATTTACAGGATCGCACCCAGGAGGTCATCAGTGGCAGCAGCCATGCTCATGGAGCGCACCCTCGCGGCGCCCGTCGATGTCGATCGCTTAGAATTGTCCGTGATGACAACAGATACGACTGACATGCGGGACCTGTTCGAAGCACAGGCCATGCCGTTCATCGACCAGCTGTACGCAGCGGCGATGCGCATGACGCGAAACCCCTCAGACGCCCAGGACCTGGTGCAGGAAACCTTCGTCAAGGCGTTCGCGTCGTTCAAGCAGTTCGAACAGGGCACCAACCTCAAGGCGTGGCTGTACCGGATCCTCACGAACACCTTCATCAACACCTATCGCAAGAAGCAGCGCGAGCCCTACCAGGGCACCATCGACGACCTCGAGGACTGGCAGCTCGGCGGCGCGGAATCCACGACGGCGACGTCGAGCCGCTCCGCAGAGGCCGAAGCCATCGACCACCTGCCGGACAGCGCCGTCAAGGACGCCCTGCAGTCGATCCCGGAGGACTTCCGCCTGGCGGTGTACTTCGCCGACGTCGAAGGCTTCTCCTACCAGGAGATCGCCGAAATCATGAAAACACCCATCGGCACGGTGATGAGTCGCCTGCACCGTGGCCGCCGACTGCTGCGCGAGCTCCTGGCCGGTTACGCCCTCGAGCGCGGCCTCGGCACGGGTCAGAGCGCACCGAGCAAGAAGACATCCGGGAGTACAGGAAAATGACCGATTGCGGTTGCGAGAAGGCCAAGGCCGAGCTCGAAGAGTATTTGCACAACGAACTCCGCAAGGAGGACGCCATCGACATCCGGGAGCACCTCGAGCACTGCCCGGACTGCCGGAGCGAGCACAACGTGGGGCGCACCCTCACCGACGTGATGCAGCGCGCCTGCAAGGAGACCGCACCTGAGGACCTGCGCGACCAGGTCCTGCTGCGGCTGCGCGCCATCCAGTCAGCGCACTAGCCGACCCGCGCACGCGCCGAATCGCGCACTAGCCGATTCGCGCAACTTTCACTTCGATCGACGTCACGGCAGGGTCGCCGGACGCGACGAAGTACTGCTCGATCGTGTCGTAGACCCTGCGGCACACTTCCGTCGCCGCATCCGCGTCCGAGATCCCGATGGCGACGGATGCCGTGAGGCCCTCGTCGGTCTCGGTGAGCGTGATCAGCTCCGGGCTCGTCGGCTTCGCCGTGAGCGCCCCGACCACCTGGTGAACGACCGTGGTCAGGATGGGCGCTGCCGGGTACAACTCGTCGACGCCTGGAACCTGCTCGACGACGGCGGCCAGTTCCTCGGTGGGCTTCGTGGTGGTGCTCATGGCGTCTCCGGTCTCGGGAACGGGTGGGACCAGATCAGTGTAGATCTTTACGGCTCAAAAACTTTCCTGCCAATTCCGTGACGAACCCGCGGGTGGCTGCGTCATAACTAAGACGATGCAGATTCTGCCCTCATCGCGGTTGACCAAGGAGACCCCCAGATGTCCAGCAACACCCCCGAACTGCCGAACGCGGCGACCACTCTGCCGGCGAACGCCGGCGAGGTCACCGACGGTGCCGGCGACCGGGTGGGCGAGGGCGTCACGACCATCAAGGACGGCGTCATCGCCAAGGTCACCGGCCTCGCGGTGCGGGAGATCCCCGGCGTGCACTCCCTGGGCAGCGTGCCGACCCGGGCGCTCGGCGCGATCCTCGACGCCGTCGGCAACGCCGACGTCAACCCCGGCATCTCCGTGACGATGGGCGACAACGACGTCGCCGTCGACATCACCCTCGTCGCCGGCTACCCGGTACCCCTGACGGCCCTGGCCGATCAGATCCGCGCCACCGTGACCGGCGCCATCGAAGGCCTGGTGGGAATCGCGGTGTCAACCGTGAACGTGACCATCACAGATATTTACGTGGCCGAGGAATCCGACGACAATGACGTCGCCTAGGTTCCCGGCCGCGTAATCAAGCCCGGCTCGCCAGAGCCAGGTCGGACTGCACAGCCAGTTCCGAAACACCAGCAGTACCCACACCAACAGAAATGAGACACTCCATGGGGTTCTTCGGATTCCTTCTTCTCGGCCTCCTCGCGGGCGCCATTGCCAAGCTGATCCTCCCGGGCAACCAGGGCGGCGGATGGTTCATCACGCTTCTGCTCGGCGTTGTCGGCGCACTGCTCGGCGGTTTCCTCGGTAGCGCGCTCTTCGGCGCACCGCTGGAAGACTTCTTCTCCATCCAGACGTGGCTGCTGGCCATCGGTGGATCCATCATCGTTCTCCTGATCTACGGCTTCGCCGTAGGCCGTCGCAAGGCGTAATCCCCCCGGGATTCCCGTCCGCGAAAGGCGGCACGCCGCACCCTCGGGTGCGGGTGCCGCCTTTCGGCGTTTGTTCAAACTTTCGGACGACGACCGCGCTGCCCGACTGGCCTACTCTCGGGATTGTGATGAAGACAACTGACCCCGGACCAGACCAAGACACCGGACGCCCCAGGGCCCGATCCGGCTCCGGAAGCCGGGTGCCGCTGTGGTTGCGCATCCTGATCCCGACGGCTCTGATCCTGGTCTGGTTCGTCATGTTCGGCGCCGGCGGCGCCTCGTTCGGCCGGATCAGCGACGTGTCGACCAACGACCAGGTGCAGCAGCTGCCGGCCAGCGCCGACGCAACCAAGGTGCAGGCGCTGCAGGCCGAATTCCGCGGCGACGACGTACTGCCCGGTGTTCTCGTCTATGAGCGCGCCGGTGGGCTCACCGAGGCCGATCAGAGCGCCATCAGCGCCCAGGTCGCCGAGCTCGCCCAGCTGGACGGGGTCGTCACCGACAGCGTGTCACCGGCCATCTTCTCCGAGGACGGCGAGGCCGCCGAGGCGATTCTCACCCTGGACACCCAGATCAAACCGGCCGACACCGTCGAGTCCATCCGCGGGTATCTCGCCGACAACCCGATCGCCGGCGTCGACACCTACGTGACCGGCCCCGCCGGGCTGATCGCCGACCTGACCGGTGCGTTCGCCGGCATCGACGGCATCCTGCTGCTCACAGCGCTCGCCGCCGTCCTGGTGATCCTGGTGATCGTCTACCGGTCGCCGCTGCTGCCGCTCATCGTGCTGTTCACCAGCCTCTCCGCCCTCTGCGCGTCCGTGCTCGTGGTGGTGGCCCTGGCCAGCGCCGACGTACTGATCCTGACCGGCCAAACGCAGGGCATCCTGTTCATCCTGGTGATCGGTGCCGCGACGGACTACTCGCTGCTCTACGTCGCCAGGTTCCGCGAGGCGCTGCGGGACACCGAGAAGAAGTGGGATGCGACCCTGGTCGCCCTGCGCGGCTCGTTCGAACCGATCCTCGCCGCCGGCGGCACCGTGATCGTGGGTCTGCTCTGCCTGCTGTTCAGCGACCTCAACTCGAACAAGGCGCTCGGACCCGTCGCCGCGATCGGGATCGGCTTTGCACTCCTGGCCGCCCTGACGCTGCTGCCGGCGCTGATGCTGTGGGCCGGCCGTGCCGCCTTCTGGCCGGTGCGCCCCAAGCTGGGCTCCGCCCACCCCGGCCTGGACGGCGCGAACGCCAAGGGCGTGTGGCCGTGGCTGGCCCGGCTCGTGAGCCGGCGGGCCAGGCTCATCTGGATCGCCTGCACGGTGTTGCTGGCGATCGCCTCGATCGGGGCGCTCCAGTTCAAGGCGGATGGCGTCTCGCAGAGCGAGTTCGTGCTCGGCACCTCGGAGGCCAGGGACGGCCAGGCCGTGGTCGGCGAGCACTTCCCCGGCGGCTCCGGCACCCCGGCCGTTGTGATCGGACCGGAGTCCGAGCTGCAGGCGATGACCGACGTGCTGCTCGCCAACGACGGGGTCGACTCCGTCACGGTGCTGTCCGCGGACTCCGTCAGCGGGTCGTTGCCCGTGACCGGGGACGGCGTGCAGGCGTTCGGCCCTCCAGGCACCCCGGCGGGCGAACCCACCGTGATCGACGGCGACGTCATGCTGCAGGCCACGCTCACCGACGTGGGCGACTCCGCCCCCGCCGAGGCGACGGTGCGTGAGCTCCGGGTCTCCCTCGAGGACGTCGCCGGGACCGTCCTGGTCGGCGGTACGACGGCCATCGCCGTCGACACCACCGACACCGCGATCCACGACCGCAACCTGATCATCCCGATCATCCTCGGGGTCATCCTGGTCATCCTGATGCTGTTGCTGAGGTCGATCCTGGCCCCGGTGCTGCTCGTGGCCACCGTTGTGCTGTCGTTCGCCGCCGCGCTGGGCGTGTCCTCCTGGGTCTTCGACGGGGTGCTGGGCTTCCCTGGCGCCGACCCGGTCGTTCCGCTCTACGGGTTCGTCTTCCTGGTCGCGCTCGGCATCGACTACAACATCTTCCTGATGACCAGGGTCCGCGAGGAATCGATCCGGTTCGGCACCCGCACCGGAATCTTGCGCGGACTCGTCGCCACCGGCGGGGTGATCACCTCGGCGGGCCTGGTCCTCGCCGCCACGTTCGCCGCGCTCGGAGTGCTGCCGATCCTGTTCCTGGCCCAGCTGGCGTTCATCGTGGCATTCGGTGTGCTGCTGGACACCTTCGTGGTGCGGTCGCTGCTCGTGCCGGCGCTGGCCCACGACATCGGCCCGAAGATCTGGTGGCCGAGCAAGCTCGCCAAGTCCTGACACCCTCGCGAACTGTGAGAAAAGCACCTAAATCCGCGAATTTTGGGTGCTTAACTCACAGTTCGCGGGCATGAAGAAGAAGGGCCGCCCCGAGGGGCGGCCCTTTTCGTGCTCGGCGCCCTGGCGGGCGACGCCCTAGAGGGTGAGCGCGTTCTTGATCAGCTCGGACTGCTCGGCGGCGTGCCGCTTAGCCGAACCCGCGGCGGGGGAGGCCGACGCGGCCCGGGAGAACAGGCGGATCGGGCGGGTACCGAGCTTGTTGGTCTGCAGGTAGAAGAACGGCCAGGCGCCCTGGTTCTCCGGCTCATCCTGCACCCAGGCCAGTTCGGCGTTCGGGTACGTCTCGGCGACCTGCTTCAGCTCGGCGCCGGGAAGCGGGTAGAACTGCTCCAGACGCACCAGCGCGATCTCGGGGTTGGGGTTCTTCTCGAGGTCGGCCAACAGGTCGTAGTAGAGCTTCCCGGCCATGAACAGCACCCGCTTGACGGCGGTCTTGTCCTGGATCCGCGCATCGTCGATGACCGGCTCGAACTTGCCGCTGGTGAAGTCGGCGACCGGGCTGGTCGCCCCGCGCAGGCGCAGCATCGACTTCGGGGTGAAGACGATCAGCGGACGCCGCGGGCGCATGTACGCCTGGCGGCGCAGCAGGTGGAAGTACGACGCGGGCGTGGACGGACGGGCGACGGTCATGTTGTTCTCGGCGCACATCTGCAGGTACCGCTCGATCCGGGCGGACGAGTGGTCTGGGCCCTGACCCTCGTAGCCGTGCGGGAGCAGAAGCACGACGGATGACCGCTGGCCCCACTTCTGCTCGGCCGAGGAGATGAACTCGTCGATGATGGTCTGGGCGCCGTTGGCGAAGTCGCCGAACTGGGCCTCCCAGAGCACCAGGGCGTCCGCCCGCTCCACCGAATAGCCGTACTCGAAGCCCATGGCCGCGTACTCGCTGAGCAGGGTGTCGTAGATCCAGAACCTGGCCTGGTTCTCGCTCAGGTTCGCCAGCGGCAACCATTCCTGGCCGTTGACCCTGTCGTGCAGCACAGCGTGGCGCTGCACGAAGGTGCCGCGGCGGGCATCCTGGCCGGCGAAGCGCACCGGGGTGCCCTCGAGCAGCACCGAGCCGAGCGCGAGCAGCTCGCCGAAGCTCCAGTCGATGTTGCCGTTCCGGCTCATGTCCAGACGCTTCTGCAGCAGCTGCTGCAGCTTGTTGTGCACGGTGAACCCGGCCGGCTTGTTGTTGAAGGTGTCACCGATCAGGTGCACGACGCTTTCGGGCACCCCGGTGGTCTCGGGTTCGCCGACGGCGTCATCCGTCACGCCGGCGCCGGAGAGGCCGCGGTTGGCGGCCGCGGCCGCAGCCGAGTCGCCGGTGATGATCGGGATCGACGAGGTCTGGGCGGCGTGCGTCTCCATGAACGCCCGTTCCAGGCGGTCCTGGAAGTCGGCGTGCGCCGCCTCGAACTCCGCCTGGGTGATGTCACCGCGACCGACCAGGGCCTCGGTGTAGAGCTTGCGGACGCTGCGCTTGGCCTCGATGAGGTTGTACATCAGCGGCTGCGTCATCGACGGGTCGTCGCCCTCGTTGTGGCCGCGCCGGCGGTAGCAGACCAGGTCGATGACCACGTCGCGCTTGAATTCCTGCCGGTACGCGAACGCCAGTTCGGCGACCCGGACGACGGCCTCGGGGTCGTCGCCGTTCACGTGGAAGATCGGCGCCTGGATGGTCTTGGCCACGTCGGTGGAGTACACCGAGGTGCGGCCCTCACCGGGAGGCGTGGTGAAGCCGACCTGGTTGTTGACGACGAGGTGGATGGTGCCGCCGGTGCGGTAGCCGCGCAGCTGCGACATCTGCAGCGTCTCGAGCACCACGCCCTGGCCGGCCATGGCCGCGTCGCCGTGCACCAGCACGGGCAGGGTGGAGAAGGTGCCGATGGGCTTGCGGTCCTGCTTGGCCCGCACGATGCCCTCGAGCACGCCGTCGACGGCCTCGAGGTGGGACGGGTTGGCGGCCAGGTACACGGCCACCTCCTCGCCGTTGGTGCCGCGGAAGGTGCCCTCGGTGCCGAGGTGGTACTTGACGTCACCGGAGCCCTGCACGCTGCGGGGGTCCTGGGTGCCCTCGAACTCACGGAAGATCTGGCCGTAGGTCTTGCCGGCGATGTTGGTGAGCACGTTCAACCGGCCGCGGTGGGCCATCCCGATGCAGACCTCGTCGAGGCCGGCATCCGCGGAGCCCTGCAGGATCGCGTCGAGCAGGGCGATGGTGGACTCGCCGCCCTCGAGGCTGAAGCGCTTCTGGCCGACGTACTTGGTCTGCAGGAAGGTTTCGAACGCCTCGGCCTCGTTGAGCTTGCCGAGGATGCGCATCTGCTCGTCGTGGGTGGGCTTGACGTAGGTCTTCTCCATCTTCTCCTGCACCCACTTGCGCTGGGCCGGGTCCTGGATGTGCATGTACTCGATGCCCGTGGTGCGGCAGTACGAGTCGCGGAGCACGCCCAGGATGTCGCGGAGCAGCATCGTGCGCTTGGTGCCGAAGCCACCGGTGATGAACTCGCGGTCCAGGTCCCAGAAGGTGAGGCCGTGGCTGGCGATGTCGAGGTCGGGGTGGGTGCGCTGCTGGTACTCGAGCGGGTCGATGTCGGCCATCAGGTGCCCACGCACGCGATAGGCGTTGATCAGTTCCTGCACCCGAGCGGTCTTGTCCACGGCGCTGGCCAGGTCGACGCTGATGTCGGGGGCCCAGTGGATGGGGTCGTACGGGATGCGCATCGCCGCGAAGATGTCTTCGTAGAAGTTGTGCTGGCCGATGAGCAGCTCGTGCACGATCTTGAGGAACTCGCCCGACCCGGCACCCTGGATGACCCGGTGGTCATAGGTGCTGGTGAGGGTGATGGTCTTGGAGATGGCCAGGCCGGTGAGGGTCTTGACGCTGGCGCCCATGAATTCGGCCGGGTAGTCCAGCGCGCCGGCGCCGATGATGCAGCCCTGGCCCTTCATCAGCCGCGGCACGGAGTGCACGGTGCCGATGCCGCCGGGGTTGGTCAGGGAGACCGTGGCGCCGGAGAAGTCGTCGGCGGTGAGCTTGCCCTTGCGGGCGCGGCCGACGAGGTCTTCGTAGGAGGTGAGGTACTCGCCGAAGGTCATGGTGTCGGCCCGCTTGATGGCCGGGACCATCAGCGACCGGGTGCCGTCGGGCTTGGGCAGGTCGATCGCGATGCCCAGGCCCACGTGGGCCGGGGCGATGACGGAGGGCTTGCCCTCGAGCTCGTCGTAGTAGACGTTCTGGCTGGGGAACATCTTCAGCGCCCGGATCAGCGCCCACCCGATCAGGTGGGTGAAGGACACCTTGCCGCCGCGGGCCCGCTTCATGTGGTTGTTGATCACGATGCGGTTGTCGATCAGCAGCTTGGCCGGGATGGTGCGCACGCTGGTGGCGGTGGGCACGGTGAGGCTGGTGGCCATGTTGGCCGCGAGGCTCTTGGCCATGCCGCGCAGGGGGGTGATGACGTCCTGCGGCACCGCGGGCGCCACATCCGAGACCACCGGCTGCGGGTTGGTGATCGGCGCGTCGGCCGGAACCGGCTCCGGCTTGGGGGCGATCGACGTGGTGCGGGCCGTGCGCGGGCCGCCCAGAACGGGGATCGGCGCGGTGATCGGGTGCGCTTCGGCCGTCGGGGTCGCGGGCTCCTCCGCCAGCGGGGGCACCTCCGCAGCAGCGGGCGCGGCCGGCGCGGCGGCACCGTCGGACGCCGGGGTGGCGTCATCGGCCTGCTTCAACGCCGTCGCGGTCTGGTGGTAGCTGTCCAGGATCGGCCACCAGGACTGATCCACCGAGTTCTTGTCGATGAGGTAACGTTCGTAAAATTCGTCTACGAGCCATTCGTTGGCTCCGAATTCAGCAGAGGCCGTTTCTTCGGACCCACCGCCGGTCAACTGGTTCGACACAGCTGATCGCCCACTCTCTTCGTTGATTCTGATTGTCCATGGCGATCACAACCGCCGGGTCAGTGTGTTGATATCAAGACTAATCCCATCGAGGTGCTGCACCGGTACGGCTTTGCGGGGACTAGCGTTAAAAACATGCAGTTCTATGGAGCGGTACCTCGCCACGATTTGACCTATTCCGACGTTTTCCTGGTGCCCAGCCAGTCGGCGATCAACAGCCGTCTGGACGTGTCACTCGCACCAGGAGACGGCACAGCGGCCACGATCCCGATCGTCTCGGCCAACATGAACTCGGTGACCGGACCCCGTCTGGCGGCATCGCTGGCCAGGCGTGGCGGTCTCGGCGTGTTGCCGCAGGACATGCACCTGCAAGACCTGGACGCGGCGATCCGCTGGGTGAAGTCCCAGCCCGTGCAGTTCGACACCCCGTTCGTGTTCGCGCCGGACGCCACCGTGGCCGACGCGCTGCGCCAGGTGCCCCCGGTCGAGGGCCAGGGCCTGGTCATCCACGACGGCGACGACACCTACCTGGGCTGCATCGACGCGGCCAGGCTCGCGTCGGCGCTGCCGGATGCCCGCCTGGGCGACCTGCTGCACGGCCCGCTCGCGTCGCTGGACGCCGAGGACATCGACGGTCCGCGCCGGGCGTTCGACGTGATGACCGCCGCCGACCTCGACTTCGCGCCCGTGCTGCGGCGCGGCAAGCTGATCGGCACCCTCAGCCGCAAGAGCGCCCTGCGCGCCACCCTGTACCAGCCCGCCGTCGACAGCTCGGGACGGCTTCTGGTGGCCGCCGCCGTCGGCATCAACGGCGACGTCGCCGCCAAGGCCCGTGCCCTGGCCGCCGCCGGGGTCGACGTGCTGGTGCTCGACACCGCGCACGGCCACCAGGACGGCATGATCCGGGCCCTGAAGACCGTCTCGGCGCTGAAGCTCGGCATCCCCATCGTGGCCGGCAACGTGGTCACCGCCGACGCCGTCGAGCATCTCGTCGGCGCCGGCGCGAACATCATCAAGGTGGGCGTCGGACCCGGCGCCATGTGCACCACCCGCATGATGACGGCCGTGGGCCGCCCGCAGTTCTCCGCCGTGATCGAGACCGCGGAGGCCGCCGGCAAGCTCGGCGCGCACGTCTGGGCGGATGGCGGGGTGCGCTACCCGCGCGACGTGGCGCTCGCGCTCGCCGCCGGGGCCGCCTCGGTGATGATCGGCTCCTGGTTCGCCGGCACCATCGAAGCCCCGGGCACGCTGGACACCGACGCATCCGGCGCCCTCTACAAAGAGAGCTGGGGGATGGCGTCGACGAAGGCCGTGCGTGAGCGCTTCGACCGCCTCGACCCCTACGAGCTGGCCCGCAAGACCCTGTTCGCCGAGGGCATCTCGTCGTCGAAGATCTACCTCGACCCGCTGCGTCCCTCTGTCGAAGACCTGCTCGACATGATCACCTCCGGGGTGCGCAGTTCGTTCACCTACGCGGGAGCGGCCAGCGTGGCCGAATTCCACGACCGGGCGAAGGTCGGAATCCAGTCCGCGGCGGGCTACGAAGAGGGTAAGGCGCTGGTGGTTTCCTGGTGACTCTCACATGAAATCGCACAGGCACTGCCGGTATAGTTGACCCTCTAATGGACGACCCCCCTTCTGCGAATTCACCCGACCATAAACCCTCGCCCGTGACCCGCGGCGGTGCTGCCCGTGTATGAGTGGATCATGCTCGGGATCGGCCTGATCCTGACGCTGGGCACGGGCTTGTTCGTGGCCAGCGAATTCGCGCTGGTCAACCTCGACCGTTCCGATCTCGAGGCGCGCCGCGATCGCGGCGAGACCCGCCTGGCGATGACCATCGCCGCGCTCAAGATCACCTCGACACACCTCTCCAGCGCGCAGCTGGGCATCACCCTGACCACGCTGCTCACCGGGTACGCGATGGAGCCCGCGATCAGCTCGCTGCTCGCGCCGCCGCTCGGCCTGGTCGGCATCCCCGCCGCCGTGGTCCCGGTCGTGGGATCGACCGTCGCCATCGTGCTCGCCACCCTGATCTCGATGATCATCGGTGAGCTGGTGCCCAAGAACTTCGCCCTGGCCCTGCCGATCCAGACCGCCAAGTTCGTCATCCCGTTCCAGACCGTGTTCACCACGGTGTTCAAGCCCGCGGTGACGGTGCTGAACGAGAGCGCCAACGGCCTGCTCCGGGCGGTGGGCATCGAGCCCAAGGAAGAGATCTCCGGGGCCCGCACCGCCGAGGAGCTCTCCTCGCTCGTGCGCCGGTCCGCCAGCGCCGGCCTGCTCGAAGAAGACACCGCGACACTGCTGCACCGCACCCTGCTGTTCTCCGGGCACACCGCCTCCGACGTCATGACACCCAGGCCCCGCCTGGCCAGCATCCAGCGCAACGCCAGCGCCCAGGCCGTCATCGACCTCACCCGCCAGACCGGCTACTCCCGTTTCCCCGTCATCGACGAGAGCGCCGACGACGTCGTGGGTATCGTCCACGTCAAGCAGGCCGTGGCCGTTCCCCGCCAACGACGCTCGGATGTGCCGGTGTCGGCCCTGCAGTCCGAGGCGCTGCGGGTGCCGGAGACCATGAAGCTGGACGGCCTGCTCGGCGAGCTGCGTGGCCGCGGGTTCCAGATGGCCGTCGTGGTCGACGAATACGGTGGTACCGCCGGCGTCGTGACCCTGGAAGACCTGGTCGAAGAACTCGTCGGCGAGGTCGCCGACGAGCACGACCGCACCAGGGCGGGCATCGTGCGCTCACCCGGCTCGCTGACCTTCCCCGGCATGCTTCGACCGGACGAACTCCACGAGCGCGCCGGCCTGATCGTGCCGGAAGACGGCCCGTACGAGACCGTCGCCGGCTACGTGATGAGCGAACTCGGCCGGCTGCCCGTCGTGGGCGACATCGTGCGCATCAACACCGGCGAGCTGCGGGTGGAGCGGCTGGACGGCCGCCGCATCGACCGGCTGCGCTACACCCCAGACCCCGTCGAGCCCGGCGCACCCGCGACCGGCGCCGTGCGCACCATCCAGAAGGCAGCAGTGACCACTTCGTCCCAGACCAAGAGGGAGGGCGGCCGATGAACGACTGGGCCGGACTCGGCTGGCTGTTCGTGCTTCTGCTCGGCAACGCGTTCTTCGTGGCCGCGGAATTCGCCGTGATCTCCGCACGTCGCTCCCAGATCGAACCCCTCGCGGAAGCCGGTAAGCGCAGCGCCAAGACCGCGCTGTGGGCGATGGAGCATGCCACCCTGATGCTGGCGACCTCGCAGTTGGGCATCACCGTGTGCTCCCTGCTGATCCTGAACGTGTCGGAGCCGGCGATCCACCACCTGCTGGAGATCCCGTTGAACCTCACCGGGCTGCCAGAGGAGGCCATCGGCACCATCGCGTTCATCATCGCGCTGCTGATCGTGTCGTACCTGCACGTCGTCTTCGGCGAGATGGTGCCGAAGAACCTCTCGTTCTCGATTCCCGACCAGGCCGTGCTGATCCTGGCCCCGCCGCTGGTGTTCTTCGGCCGGCTGGTCAAGCCGGTCATCGTGGCCCTGAACTCCACCGCGAACGGGGTGCTGCGCCTGTTCGGGGTGGCCCCCAAACACGAGGCGACGAGCACATACACCCTCGACGAAGTCGCGACCATCGTCACCCAGTCCACCAGGGAAGGTGTGCTCACCGACGACTCGGGGGCCCTCACCGCGGCGTTCGAATTCACCACGCGCAAGGCCAGGGACATCGCGGTGCCACTGGACCAGCTGGTCAGCCTGCCCGAATCGGCCACCCCCGCCGACGTGGAGAAGGCCGTCACCCGGCACGGCTTCTCCAGGTACGTCCTCGACAACGCCGGCGGCGAACCGGCCGGGTACATCCACCTCAAAGACGTGCTCGGCCTCAACGTGGACCCGGTGGAGACCGGAACCAACGGCTACACGGACCCGATCCCGGCCAAGCTCATCCGCCAGCTGGTGTCGATCTTCGAGGACACCGACCTGGAGGACGCCCTCGCCACCATGCGCCGTTCCGGCGCGCACCTGGCGCGCACCTTCACCGCGACGGGCGACGCCACCGGGGTGCTCTTCCTGGAAGACATCATCGAGGAGCTCGTCGGCGAGGTGCAGGACGCCACCCGGCGGCTCTAGGTCAGGGCCGGTGCCAGCGCCGGCAGTGCGGTGAGGATGCTGGTGATGACACCCTCGTCCAGGTTCGACGGGGCCTGGTGTCTGGCGCGGGCGCGGATGCTCGGGTGCGCGTTGGCGACGGCGTAGGAGTGCCCGGCGGCGTCGAGCATCTCGGCGTCGTTCAGGAAGTCACCGAACGCCATGGTCTGCTCCCTGCTGATGCCCAGGTGCTGCTGCAGGTGGAGGAGCGCCTTGCCCTTGTTCACGCCAGGCCGCATGATGTCGACCCAGTTCGCACCGGAGATGACGACGTCGGCCGGCAGGCCGAGGGCGAGCACGGCCGGTCCGGTGCGGGTTTCGGCGCGGCCGGCGTCGAAGATCGCCAGTTTGAGCACGTCGTCACCGGCAGCGGCGATCGTGACGTCGTCGACCGTGGTCAGAGCCGCGTAGTACGGGCGCACCTGGGCGACGAAGGCCTCGTCGGCACGTTCGATGTACGCGCTCCTGGCGCCGCAGACCACCATGCCGAGGTCGGCCCCCGCGGCGGCCTGCCCCCGCACCCACTCCACGATCGGCGTGATGATCGAGCCGACAACGGGTTCCAGGGCGATGCTGACACCGTCCCGCACGATGTTCGTGCCGTTCTCCGCGATGTAGACCAGGCCGTCCCTGTCGCCGAACACGGCCTGTAGCGTCTGGTACTGGCGCCCGCTCGCCGGGGAGAACAGGATCCCGGCCGCCAGGATGTTCTCCAGCAGCGGCCAGAAACTCGCGGGAACGGCCCCGTCGGCGTCGAGCAGGGTTCCGTCCATGTCGGAGGCGATGAGGCGGATGTCGACCGGTTCCGTCGGGTGGATCATGGGGACGCAGTCCATTTCGTGGTGTGCGGCGGGGAATACACCGGGCGGCGGCTCCACTTCGATGGTACGCCGTGGCCGTGGCCCCTCGCTGGCGGGCGACGCCCGGCGTACCCTGTTCGGCAGAAAGGAATGAGGTGTCTCATGTTGAGTCAATTGGAAGCCGCCGCGGTACTTCCGGCCAAAGACCTGAAGCGGGCAAAATCGTTCTACAAGGACAAGCTGGGCCTCGAGCCGGCCGAGGAACGCGAGGGCGAGTTGCGCTACCGCACTCCCGCCGGCGCGGCCGTGCTGATGTATGAAACCGAGAACGCGGGAACGGCCAAGAACACCGCGCTGCTCTGGGTGACCCCCGATGTGCAGGCCGAGGTCGCCAAGTTGCGCCAGGCCGGGGTGGTCTTCGAGGAGTACGACATGCCCGGGCTGAAGACTGAAAACGGGATCGCCACCACCGGCGGGGAACGTGCGGCCTGGTTCAAGGATTCAGAGGGCAACATCCTCTGCGTCGCGCAGGACGGCTAGGTCCCAACCGGCGGGCGCCTGGCCGGGGGCCGGTCAGGCCTCCGGCCAGGTGGCCCGCAGGTACGGGCCGGGCCAGTAGTCCAGGTGCACGCCCAGCTCGTGGGCGGCGCGCAGCGCGAAGTGCGGGTCGCGGAGGAACTCCCGGCCGAGCATCACGGCATCCGCCGCCCCGGAGGCGACGATGTCGTTCGCCTGCCCGGCCGTCGTGATCAGGCCGACGGCGTTGACCGGCACGGCGGCGTTGTCCTTGACGAACCGGGCCAGCGGCACCTGATAGCCGGGGGCGAGGGGGATCTGCACCCCGGTGACATTGCCGCCGGAGGACACGTCGAAGAAGTCGGCACCGGCCTGGGCGGCCCATCCGGCCACGACCGCGGTCTCGTCCACGGTCCAGCCGTCAACCGCGTAGTCGGTGGCGGAGAAGCGCACCAGCAACGGAACGCTCTCGCCGACCTCGGCCCGCACCGCCTCGACGACACGCAGCAGCAGCCGGGCTCGGTTCTGGAGCGACCCGCCGAACTCGTCGGTGCGCTGGTTGCTCAGCGGCGAGAGGAACTGGTGCAGCAGGTAGCCGTGCGCCGCGTGCAATTCGAGCACGTCGAATCCCGCGGTCACGGCACGGCGGGCGGCGGCGGCGAAATCGGCGATGACGGTCTGGATGCCGGCCAGGTCGAGCGCATCCGGCTCCGCGTAGCCGGGGAAGGCGATGGCCGACGGTCCCAGCGCCGTCCAGCCGCCCTGGTCGGCGGGCACACTGCCGCGCTCCGGGGTGCCCCAGGCGGGCCAGGTGGACGCCTTGCGGCCGGCGTGGGCGAGCTGGATGCCCGCGGTGGCGCCCTGACGGTGCAGGTAGTCGACGATGCGAGCCCACGCGGTGGTGTGGGTGTCGTTCCAGATCCCGGTGTCCCGGTCGGTGATGCGGCCCTCCGGGCTCACGGCGGAGGCCTCGGTGACGATCAACCCGGCGCCGCCTGCGGCCATCGAGCCCAGGTGCACCAGGTGCCAATCGGTGGGCACGCCGTCGCGGTCGTCGACCGAGTACTGGCACATGGGCGCGACCCAGAGCCGGTTGCGGATGCTGACCCCACGGAGGCTGATCGGGTCGAAGAGTGAAACCGCCGGGGCGGAACCGGGTGCGGCGGGGGCGACTGCTGCGCTGATATCGAACACCGAAACAACCTATCGTGAGTGCATGGCGAAACCGCGACGATGGCTGGAATGGGAGGCCGCCCAGGCCCGCGACTGGATCGCGGTGCCGCAGGCGACCGATGACAAGTACAGCCGCGGTGTGCTGGGGGTGCGCACCGGGTCCACCGAGTATCCCGGCGCCGCCGTGCTCGGTATTGAGGCCGCCAGCCGCACCGGCCTGGGCATGCTGCGGTACCTCGGACCCCGCCGGGTCGGCGCCCTGGTGCTCCAGCGCCGCCCCGAGGTCGTCACGGCCGACGGCCGGGTGCAGGCCTGGTTGCTCGGCTCGGGGATGGATGCCGGCAGCCGGAGCGCAGAGACGGCCAAGCAGCTGCAGAAGGCGCTCCGGCAGGGTCTGCCGACGCTCCTGGACGCCGGCGCGCTCGACCTGGTCGGTGCCGGCACCGGTGCCAGGGTGATCACCCCGCACTACCGGGAACTGGCCGGGCTGCTGGGCGGGTCGGGGGAGACGATCGCCGTGGAGCAGATCGCCGCAGACCCGGGGGAGTGGGCGGTCCGTGCCGCCGGCCTCCTCGGCGTCACCGTGCTGCTGAAGGGCAGCACGACCCACATCGCCTCACCATCCGGTATCCGGCTGACGGTGTCCGGCGCCCCGGCCTGGCTGGCGACGGCGGGCTCCGGAGACGTCCTGGCCGGGATCCTCGGCGCCCTGCTGGCCACCAACGCCGCGCGCGTCGACGCGGATGCCGACGCGCTCGCCGCGCTCGCCGCCACGGCCGCGTTTGTGCACGCGGCCGCCGCGCACCGGGCGTCCGGCGGTGGCCCGATCACCGCCCTGGACATCGCCGAGGCCGTTCCGGCGACCATCGCCGAGCTGTTGGCCTGACGGTCCGTGCCGACCACGGAGGACGCTGTGCCACAGTGGAGCGTGCCCGAATCCCCGCGTCAGCCCGTTGCCCTGCGCCCCGTCGCGCTGTGGTGCGGCTTCGCCCTGGTGCACACGATCCTGATCCTGCTCAACCTCAGCGGCATCGGCTGGCCGCTCGGCGACGTGGAGCGGGTGTACCTGGGCTGGGCCGAGTCCACCGCATCCGGCGCCGTCAGGCTGGGCATCGACACCGACTTCGTCTACCCGATCCTGGCCCTGGCCCCGATCCTCGCGGCCCTGGTCTTCGGCGCACCGCTCTACGCACTGAGCTGGCTCGGCCTGGTGAGCCTGCTCAACGGAGTCGCCTTCGGCGTGCTGATCGGTCGTCGGCCGAGCCGGGCAGCGGCCATGGCCGCCTGGTGGTGGTTGCTGTTCCTGTTGTTGCTGGGCCCGATCGCGCTGGCCCGGATCGACTCGGTGACCGCGCCGCTGGCGATCATGGGGCTGCTGTGGCTGCGCAGCCGGCCGGTCTGGGGTGCGGTGCTGCTCACCGTTGCCACCTGGGTCAAGGTCTGGCCGGTCGCGGCGATCATCGCGCTGGTGGTCGCCTCGAAGCGGCGTTGGCAGGTGCTGTCCGCCTTCGCCGGCACCTCGGCGCTGATCATCGGGGTGGCCCTCGCCGCCGGCAGCGGGCTCACCATTCTGAGCTTCGTGACCGAGCAGACCAACCGGGGCATCCAGATCGAAGCGCCGGTGGCGTCGTGGTGGTTGTGGCAGTCGGCCCTGCGCATCCCCGGCACCCTCGTCTACTACGACCAGCAGATCTTGACCTACCAGGTGATCGGTGCCGGCACCGACGTCGCCGCCGCGGTGCTGACCCCGCTGCTGGCCCTCTGCGTCGCCGCTGTGCTGCTGCTGGGCTGGCGGGCCCAACGGGCCGGTGCCGCAGCCGACCTGCTCTTCCCGCCGCTGCTGCTCGCCCTGGTGCTCACCCTGATCGCGGTCAACAAGGTGGGTTCGCCGCAGTTCATGATCTGGCTGGCCGCACCGCTGATCCTCGGCCTGGTCGCGGCCCCGCGCGACTGGCGGGGTCCGGCGCTGGTGGCGCTCGGCATGGCGGCGCTGACCCAGATCGTCTACCCGTACTTCTACAACGACCTGCTGGCCACCACCCCGGTGATGGTGCTGATCCTGTCCCTGCGGAACCTGCTGGAGCTGGTGCTGCTGGGCTGGATGGTGCACCGCATCTGGCGGCTCGGGTCGTCCTCGGCGACACTGTCAGAAACCCCCGACGCCAGACCCGGAGCACTCACGCACCGGTCGATTCTCAAGGAGTAACCATGCTTGTCGCTTTCTCCGTCGCCCCCTCCGGCGGCCCCACCGATTCGGTGCACGACGCCGTCGCCGCCGCCGTGCGCGTGGTGCGGGACTCCGGCCTGCCCAACCACACCGACTCGATGTTCACCACCATCGAAGGCGACTGGGATGAGGTCTTCGCCGTCGTCAAGGCGGCGACGGATGCCGTCGGCGCCTTCGGCTCCCGGGTGTCGCTGGTGCTCAAGGCCGACATCCGGCCCGGCTACTCCGGTGAGCTGACCGCCAAGCTGGAACGCCTCGAAGCGGCCATGGGTGAGGCCGGCGAGGCGGTCTGACCCCGGCCGGCCGCCGCCGCGTAACACGACCGACACGACCGGCCCGTATTCTGGGGGGATGCCCTCACTCACCGACGATTCGGCGCGCCTGTCGCCGGCTCGCGTTCGCCTCGCCCTCCTGGCCCTCGCCCTCGGCGGTTTCGCGATCGGCGCCACCGAGTTCGTCGCCATGGGGCTGCTGCCCAATCTGGCCGCCGACCTGCTGCCCGGCCTCTACGCCTCGTCGCCGGATGCCGCCAACGCGCAGGTCGGCTGGCTCATCTCCGCGTACGCGCTCGGCGTCGTCGTCGGGGCGCCCACGATCGCGGCGGCCGCGGCCCGGTGGCCGCGCAAGCAGCTGCTGCTCGTGCTGCTGGCCTGTTTCACCCTCGCCACGATCGCCTCGGCGCTGCTGCCCAGCTTCGGCCTGGTGCTCGTGGCCCGGTTCGTCGCCGCCCTGCCGCACGGCGCCTATTTCGGCATCGCGTCCCTGGTCGCCGCCGAGCTGATGGGTCCGGGCAAGCGCGCCCGCGGCGTAGCGATCGTGTTGTCCGGTCTCACCATCGCCAACGTCATCGGTGTGCCGTCGATCACCTGGCTCGGCCAGGTCGCCGGCTGGCGCACGGCCTACCTGGCGGTGGCGGCGCTGTTCGCCGTGACCTTCGTCGCTGTGATCGTGGCGGTTCCGTTCCAGAAGGGCAATTCCGGTGCCACGATGCGCAGCGAACTGCGCGCCTTCGGCCGGCTGCAAGTGTGGCTCGCGCTGTTGATCGGCGCCGTCGGCTTCGGTGGACTGTTCGCCGTCTACACCTATGTGGCTCCGCTGGTGATCGAGGTCACCGGTCTGCCTGCCCTCGCGGTGCCGCTGGTGCTTGTGGTGGTCGGCCTGGGCATGACCGCGGGCAACTTCGTCGGCGGCGCCCTCGCCGACCGCAGCGTGCGGCGCACGATGTACCTGTTCTTCGGGGTGATGCTCGCCGCGCTGCTGCTGCTCGCCT
>Ga0247803_1000216_pt1 | contig 33592 bp, 35 predicted proteins | sample UWRJL014104B1_FD_180928 | JGI IMG/M metagenome (GOLD analysis project Ga0247803, IMG submission 180928) | Plant litter microbial communities from Arlington Agricultural Research Station in Wisconsin, United States - UWRJ-L014-104B-1 | ecosystem: Environmental > Terrestrial > Plant litter >... | reverse complement strand
TGGCCGGCCGTGAGGTCACCATCGTTCTGGGCGCCGTCGACGAACGGCTCGACGAGCACGGCTACATCGTGCCCGGCCTCGGCGACGCCGGCGACAGGCTCTACGGCCTGGTCTGATCCGGCCCGGCCCGATCTGGCCGGCCGCGGGCTTCGTCACATTCGGCGCGCCCGCCGCACGCAGATCCTGCGACGCGCGACGCGCCGATCGCAGTTAGATTCACAAAACTTTGAAATATTCGATTTCAAGGTTGACTTCTTTGATGAAACGCACTTTTGTGCGAGATCCTCCGATTTCGCACATTCCCCGTGAACGTGGTGCAGCTCCTCCCACGCTTTCCGCCGTCATTGAATTGACACACCTCGTCATAGTCGGCTTTACTCGCATTCATGACTTCCACCACACGCATCCCGACCTCCATCGAGGCTTTGGGGACTGCCGGCATGATGATGCCCGGCAGCGTGATGGCGTGTTGCCGAATGTGCCGCTAGACCAGACAGGCATTCACGCCGAGTCGATCGCCCCTCACCCGCTGATCTGCAGCCGCTGAGGACGCCGCCACCGCGGCAGACCGACTCCAGGGCCCTCCTCACCGAGGCCGCCCGCCCCACCGGCCGCTGCGGCCGACCTTTTTCGAACCCATGAGCGCGGATGCGCCGGGTTCTTTGCGCATCATCACCCCCAAGGATTCCCCTCATGTCACTCGCACACATCGACTCCGCCCGCTCCGTCCAGTCCTACCGCCCCGAGCTCACCCTGGCGCCGGCGCCGGCACCGGCCGCACCGCGCATCCGCGCCGTGCCCGACGGCACCCAGGCCCGCGGCTTCGTGCTCTACGTGGGCATCGACGAGGCCAAGGCCGCCGCGGCCGGCACGAGCCTGCACCGCATCGTTGAGGAACTCAAGAAGCTGACCCAGGCGATCGCCCCCTCGTCGGAGACGCACGCCGCCGTGGCGCTGGCACCCGATGGCGTCGGCGGCCGGGACGTGGACGTCGTGCGCCTGGCCCTGCAGGACCCGGCCGCCCTCGCCAAGCACCGCAACACGCCCGACGACGCCGACCGGGCACCCGGCGGCGTGGTCGTCGACATCTCCCGCAAGCGCGTCATCCTCGACAACGAGACCGCCGCGCTCACCTACAAGGAGTTCGAGCTGCTGCAGTACCTGGTGCTGCGCGAAGGCCGCACCATCGAGCGCGCCGAACTGATCTCCAAGCTGTGGGATGCCGACAGCGAAGAGGATGCGCCGAACGAGCGCACCATCGACGTGCACGTGCGTCGGCTGCGCGCCAAGCTGGGCCGCTACGAAGACATCGTGCGCACGGTGCGCGGCGTTGGCTACCGCTTCGACCGTCACGCCGACGTGTCCATCCGCCAGGCCAGCACCCCGAGCCCCGACCGCTTCTAGGCCACGCTTTCAGGTCCGATCGCACCACCGCTGGTCGAGCCTGTCGAGACCCGGTGACGCGCGTGCGTGTCGCACCCCGTCATCGCGTTCGCAGGTCTGCTCGCGGGGTCTCGACAAGCTCGACCAACGAGATGGTTGCGTTCGCAGGTCTGCTCGCGGGGTCTCGACAAGCTCGACCAACGAGATGGTTGCGTTCGCGGGACCCGGGCGCGCCTACCGGCCGTTAACGTGATTGAGGGCCGGTCGTAGAGGCAAACGACCGACCCTCTTCCCTTGCACCAAGAGTGTCCTGCAATCACATTCGCGTCTTCCGCCACAGCAAACGGTTGACGCACTACGAATATATAACGAAGAGGTAACGGAGCGCCAGTTATCCAATCGTTATTTTCCTGCGAGTTCACCTAGCGTTCGCTTGGACCGAGCTATGTGCCAGCTCCCGGCCGACTCCCCTGGCCGCTATCGGCGTAGGTTGTCACCCATGACGCGCGCTCCGATCGCCCGGAACGACGCCTGAGATGAAGGAGACACCGTGGAGATCACCCGCTTGCAGCCCGACCGACTCGTCCTGAGCCCGGCCTTCAGCCACGTCGCGATCGTTCCGGCCGGCGCCACCACCATTTACGTGGGCGGCCAGAACGGCGTGGACGCCACCGGCGCCGTTGTGTCGGCCGACATCGCCGAACAGTCGAGCCGGGCGATCGACAATGTGGCCATCGCCCTCGACGCCGCGGGAGCAGCCCTCACCGACGTCCTGCAGTGGACCGTGTTGATCGACGCGGATGCCGACCTCGGCGCCGCCTACGGCGCCATCGCTCCGCGGCTCGCGGGTCCCGGCGCCCCACCACTGGTCACCGCGGCACGAGTCGCCGGGCTCGGCGTGCCCGGCGCCCTCATCGAGGTGAGCGCGATAGCCGCGGTGCTCCCGGCGTACGACCGGCTGCCCTGAACCTTCCGAAGCACCAGGTCGATGCCCAGGCCGCCGACCAGTGCGACCGCAACCGCGACCAGGGCGCCCAGAACGGGTTGGTCCCGTAGCCAGGCACCGGCGAAGACGCCGACCAGAACCGAGTAACCGGCCCACGCTGCACCGGACACGGCGCTGAGCGGCACAAACCGGCGGCGCGGGAACCCGCTCGAGCCGGCCATCACGTTCACCGCGACCCGGCCGACCGGCACGAATCGAGCCGTGAGGATGACGGATGCCGCGCGGCGGTCGAGAGCGCTTCGCGCACGCGTGAGCAGCCGCGCCGCCTTCGGGCCCCTGGTCCACCGGAACCGGTCCAGGTCGACCCGGCGTCCGGCCGAGAAGGCCAGGTTGTCGCCGACGAACGAGCCGATCGCCGCCACGAGCAACACCGCCCACGGATTCGGGGTCCCGGTGGCGACCCCGATCGCCGCGACCGCCACCACGACGGACTCACTGGGCATCGGGGGAAAGAACCCGTCCAGGGCCACCAGCAGCAGTACGACGACAAGAACGAACGGCGATGCCGCCCAGGAAACCACGAGCTCATTGAGCGCTTCCACGAGGATCCGATCTGTCGGGAAGGCCACCCCAGCCCACAACGGTGAGGCGAAACTTCGTTGTCTCCGACGCTACGGATGCGCTCCGGCGGGCACTAGCGAGCTGGCTCCCGTACTCGCAGGCGGGCTAACCCCCGCATGCCTGCGCCTGGGTTGGACGCGGGATGCCGTCTAGCGGCTCCTCGGGATCACCAGCCCGGTGTCATACGCGGCGATGACCAGCTGGGCGCGATCCCTGGCGGCGAGCTTGCTGAGCAGGTGCGAGATGTGCGACTTGACCGTCTTGATCGAGATCGTGAGCTGCGCCGCCAGCTGATCGTTCGACAGGCCCCGGCCGATCAGCGCCAGCACCTCGACTTCCCGCTCGGTCAGGCGTGCTGCGGCTCCCGCCCGGTCGGCTCCCCCGGCAGCGCGAGGTGCGCCGCCTACGTAGTGCGCCACCAGCCGGGTGAGCACGGACGGTGCGAAGAGCGCCTCGCCGCGACTGGTGCGCCTGATCGCGTCGATGAGGTCGTCCGGTTTGCTGTCCTTGAGGAGGAATCCGCTGGCCCCGGCCTGCAGCGCTTGGAACACGTATTCGTCGAGTTCGAACATGCTCAGCACCAGCACTCTGGTGCCCTGCAGCGACGGGGCGGCGCAGATCCGGCGGGTGGCTTCGATTCCGTCGAGCTTGGGCATCCGCACGTCCATGACGACCACGTCGGGAGCGGTGGCGAGGACGACGTCGACGGCCTCGACGCCGTCCCCGGCTTCACCCACGACCAGCAGCCCATCTGCGCTGTCGATGACCTGCCCGAGGCTCCGGCGGAGCAGGACGTGATCGTCGACCAGAACCACCCGGACGGGCGGGGCGACCGCGCTCACGGGGTGTCCTCGTCGGGCAGCCGGGCACTCACCCGGTAGCCCGACTCGTGCGGCCCGGTGGTCATCGTGCCGCCGAGGGCGTGGATGCGTTCCCGCAGGCCGATGAGCCCGTGCCCCGCGCCGGGCGCGGCCTGCCAGTCGGGCACTGGACCTGCGTCGGTGATGGTTGCCGTGAGCAGTGGCCCCTGGCGGCCCAGGCGCACCAGGGCGCGGGTGGGACCGGCGTGCCGGACGGTGTTGGCGAGTGCCTCCCGCACGATGCTGCTGATCACGAGCTGCACTCCCGGCGAGACCTCGCCGAGGTGTTCGGCCTGAAGGTCCACCTGCAGGCCGGCGCGGGTCGCCGCCTCGATGATCCCCGGCAGCGACTCCAGGCTGCCGGTGGGCCCTCGGGGCGCGGGGTCGTCGGCGTTGCGCAGCACCCCGAGCATGCGGCGCAGCTCCACGGTCGCCTCCCGGCTGGCCGCCTCGATGTCGGCCAGCGCCTGCACCAGGTCCGCACGGCTCGCACCATTGGTGTCGAGGTGCCGGGCCGCGGCGGCGCGCACGGTGATCATGCCCAGACCGTGGGAGACGATGTCGTGCAGGTCCCTGGCAATCTGCAACCGTTCGGCCAGGACCGCCCCGGTGGCGGCCCACTCGGTGAGGGCGTCGTCGTGCGCGGCGCGTTCGGCGCGCAGGCGGATGACGGCCCACACCGCGACCGTGACCGTGGCGGCAGTGATCCCGATCGGGAGGGTGACCTCGAGCGCTCCCGTGACACCGAAGGTCAGCCCGACGAGGACCACGACCGCCATGGCGGCACCGGCCAGGGGCAGCACCCGCGATCGTCGGGCTGGACGCTCGCCGACTGTCATAGGCCCCACTCTACTTTTTGCCCGATGGGCCGTCATCGGACCTGGGTCTGACAGTCCGGGGGCCCACCCGGCACGAACTGTGCCGCCCTGGGTCGGATGCGGGCGGGGCCCGGGCGGATTTCACTGGAGGAACAACCGGATTCGGCATGGAGGCAGGCGTGATCAGTATCGATCAGATTCACAAGTCGCACGGGCGACGGGCGGTGCTGCACGGCATCAGCTTCGAGGCTCACCCCGGCAGGGTCACCGCCTTCCTCGGGCCGAACGGCGCCGGAAAGAGTTCGACGCTGAGAATCCTGTTGGGACTGGACCGGCCCGCATCCGGCCGGGCGCTGATCGACGGAACCCGGTATCGGGACCTGGAGAACCCGATGACCACAGTGGGCGCCATGTTCGACGGCCCCGGCGCGAGCCCGGGCCGGTCCGCCCGGGATCACCTCCGGTGGATGTGCCACAGCAACGGCATCCCGGTGAGCCGGGTTCCGGAGGTGCTCGAGCTTGTCCGGCTGAGCCGGAGCGCGAAGGACAAAGTCGGCACGTTCTCGCTCGGCATGGGACAACGTCTGGGCATCGCATCGGCCCTGCTCGGGTCACCGGCAACCCTGGTGCTGGATGAACCCACCAATGGCCTGGATCCCGACGGGCTGCGCTGGCTCAGGGGGTTCCTGACGAGCCAGGCAGCGACAGGGAACACCGTCCTGGTGTCCAGCCACCTGATCAATGAGATGGAGGACGTCGCCGACGATGTCGTCGTGATCGACGATGGGCGCATCGTCGCCAGCGGCTCCGTCGCCACCGTCCGGCGCGGCCACGCCTCGTTGCAGGATGCTTTCTTCGCGCTGACCGATGCCGGCCGCACCCGCGCGGGTGGCGCCTCATGAGCCCGGCCGGCAACCGCGTCAGGGTCGAACTCATCAAGTTCGCCACCTACAAACCCCTGTGGTTGCTCCCCTTGAGCACGGCGGCTCTCACCTGGTCGCTGACCTACCTCGCCGGTGTGTCGGAGGTGGCGGCCACCGGCGGAGACCTCGCCGGCGCGACGTCGGAGAACAACCCCATGCTCTACTCCGCCCAGCCCCTGCCGGTGGAATTCCAGGGCTTCGACATGATGAATATCGGCCTGGTCCTGGTCGTCGCGCTCGGCGCGCTGTACGCGGGCAGCGAGTACGGCAGCGGGCTGATTCGGAGTTCCCTGATCGCGGAACCGGCACGCCTGCGCCTCTTCATGACCAAGGCGGCCGTTCTCGTCGTGGTGATCACCGTCACCGCCGCCCTCGCGATGGGCGTCGGCACCGTGATCCGGCACCTCGCCCTCGGCGGCAGCGGGCTGGACCCGCTGGCCTTCCCGCCCCTGGTCTGGCGCAACCTGGCCGGGGTGCTGCTGTCCTGGACCGTGCTCGGCCTGGTGGCGTTCGGGATCGGCACGCTGGCCCGGCACCCGTTGGTGCCGCTCATCATCATCATTCCGTTCGTGGTGGGCATCGGCGACTTCCTTGTCACGCTCTGGGCGCCGGCCAGGTTTCTTCCGCCTGCCGCCGGGGCCGAGCTGTTCACGCCGGCAGACGGCACGCATCTTGATGCCGGCACTGGGGCCGTGGTGATGCTCGCCTGGGCGATCGGCGTCGTCGTGCTGGCCGGGTTCTCCTTCGCGCGGCGCGATGCATAGCCGGGGCAGACGCTGATGCGGCGAACCATCACGGCGGAGCTGACCAAACTCCGCACCCTGCCGGTCGCCCTCGGGGCCATCGCTGCCGCCCTCTTCCTCCCGCCGGCCCTGGCCGTGCTGATGGGCCTGAACCAGCCGGCGGGGAGGAACCCCCAAGGGCAGGGCTTCGAGGCGGCGGGTTTCGGCCAACCCCTCGTCATCCTGCTTGCCGCTGTCATCGTCGGCAGCGAATACCGGAACGGACTGCTCCGCTCCACCCAGCTGGCCACCCCGCGACGGGTGCGACTCCTGGGTGCGAAGGTCATCATCATCGCCGGCCTCACCTTCACACTGGCTATCGTCTCCACCGGCCTGGCCGTGCTGCTGCGCCAGGCCGTCCTCGGCGACGACGGCATCCCACCGAGCGAATTCAGCTCCGGCATGTGGCTGAACCTCCTGAGCATCGGGATCAACTGGATGCTCATCGCTCTCATCTCCGCCGCCCTGACGGTGCTGGCCCGTTCCCTGCTGCTCCCGGTGATCGTCCTGGTGCCGTTGGTCCTGGGCCTGGGGGTCGCCCTGGTGTCGGTGCTCCCGTGGCTGAAGTACGCCCCAGACCTCGCCGGGCTGCAGCTCATCTCCCGCTACCCGGGGATCGGGCTGCTCGATCCGGTTCCCGGAGGGGTCGTCATGGCCGCCTGGGCCGTGGCGCTGCTGCTGCCGGCGTTCATCGTGTTCACCCGGCGAGACGCCTGACCCGACGGGCTGCGGCCCACCGGGCCAGCCGGGGTGCGCCGCGTTGGCCGATGAGCATCCCGGCGACGACGAGCGCCAGACCGGCGACCTGCCGCCCACCGAGCACCTCGCCGGCGGCGACCACGCCGAGCAGCACCCCGGACACCGGATTGAGCAGCCCGATCAGGCCAACGGTCGAGGCCCGCAGGTGGCGGAGCCCGGCGAACCACGCCGTGAAGGCCACCGCGGTGGCGATCACGCTCACGTAGGCGAAGCCGGCCAGCTCCGAGCCGGTCAGCGGCGGCGGCGCCCCCTCGAGCAGAATGGCGACGGGCAGCACGATGAGGCCGCCCGCGATCAGCTGCCAGGAGGTGAGCGCCACGATGTTCGTCGTGGGCGCCCACCGCTTGGTGAGCACAAAACCCACCGCGGAGGAGGACATCGCGGCGACCGATGCGAGCACACCGAGGGGGTTGACCGTACCGGCCGACGTCAGCAGCATCAGGCTGACTCCGGCGATGCCGGCCAGCGCCCCGACGATCGCACGGACCCGCGGGCGTTCCCCCAGCAGCGGCCAGGCGAGCAGCATGAGGGCGACGGGTGAGACCGCCATGACGATTGAGACGAGGCTGGACGGCAGCAGTTGCGCCGTCAGGTACAGGGGCACGAAGAACAACCCGACGTTCAGGGCGCCGAGCACCGCGGCCTTCCACCACCACGCGCCCCTCGGTCGCGCTCTCGCCACGAGCAGGAGCAGGATGCCGGCGGGCAGGGCGCGGATCACCGCGCCATAGAGCGGGTAGCCTGCCGGCAGGAACTCCCGGGTGACGAAATACGTGGTGCCCCAGGCGATCGGCGCAATCGCCGTCACCAGCACCCACATCGAAGTCGCTTCCATGGAAGCTACTATAGCTTCCGTGGAAGCGATATGCTCTAAGCGTGACTGAACCCGTTGATCGTGTCGGCCGGATCCAGGCGGAGTGGGCCAGGGAGCGCCCCGACCTCGACGTGAGCCCGCAGGGCGTGATCGGCCGCCTCCACCGGGTCGGCGCCGCGCTGACCGAGGAGCTGACCGCCGTCTATCGCGAGCACGGCCTGGGCGAGGGCGACTTCGATGTGCTGGCCACGCTGCGTCGCGCCGGAGAACCGTTCGAACGCACCCCCACCGAGCTGGCGGAGCACACGATGGTCACCACGGGAGCGATGACCAAACGCATCGATCGACTGGTCGGGCGCGGCCTGGCCACCCGGCGGGCGAGCGACACGGATGGCCGGGGCCGCGTCGTCGCCCTCACCCCGGAGGGCAGACGGCTGATCGACGTGGCGTTCGAAGCGCACCTGAGTAACGAGGAACGCCTGCTGGGCGGACTGAGCGCACCGGAGCGCACGCAGCTCGAGGCCCTGCTCACGAAGTGGGCGGCCCGGCTCCCTCCCCGGGACTGAGCGTCAGCCGAGCCTGGCGGGCACGGGCAGGCGTACCAGCAGGCCGCCCGGGTCGACGCCGAATCGACCGGCGCGGGTCTGGCCGACCGGGTCCCCATCGATCTCGGCGAGCACCGCCCGGTCGAGGTCGAAGCGGAACTCCCGGCCGGACCATTGGCCCAGGGAGGCCATGCCGTTGCGCATCCGGGTGGCAACGTCGATCGCCACCCCCACCCAGCCGGCCACCGCGTTCGGTCGCAGCATCACCAGTTCCAGATTGCCGTCGTCAACCTTGGCGCCGGTGGCGAGTTGGATATTGGCCACGACGGAGCTGCAGTTGCAGGCCAGCACCATGAGGCATTCGCCGCTGGTGTGCTCCTCGCCGTCGACCGACAGGGTCACCCCGAACCCGGCGCGGAACATGGTGGCTCCGCCCGCGACGACGTAGGCGCCCCAGCCCACCTTCTTCTTCAGGGTGCCGTCGGTCTGGTCCATGATGTCGGCGTCCAGACCCACACCGCCCATCACCATGAAGGCGCGTTCTTCACCGTCGTCGAAGGTCGCCAGCCCCACGTCGATGGCCCGGTTCTGGCCGAGGAACGCGATCTCCAGCGCGTCGGGGAGGGAATCCACCGGGATGCCCAGGTTGCGGGCGAGCAGGTTGCCCGTGCCGCTGGGCAGCAGGCCGCAGGGCACCGCGGTGCCGCGCAGCACACTCGCGACGGCCCGCACCGTGCCGTCGCCGCCCATGACGCACACAAGATCGGGGGCCTGGGCCAATGCCGACCGTGCGGCGGAGACGCCGGAATCCTCCTTGTTCGTCTCGAACCAGAGCGGGTCATGCCAGTTGAACCGGCGAGCCTCCTCCGTGACCTGGGCTTTTGTGGCCGGAAAGTCGGGGAACTTGGTCGGATTGATGATGACGGCGACGGTCGGGGAGCGACCCAGCGAAGCATCCATACGCGCACTATAGAACGGTCCGGCCGGGCGGGCGGAAATGCGCCATCGACCGGGCTAAGCTGCCGCGGGACGCAGCGCCCATCCCATATTGTTGAACACAGGATGCCCGGGGGCACGATGAGGAGGCAACATGGTCGATCGCGCGATAGCCGTCGGCGCATGGGAGTCACTGTTTCGCGCTCAGGTGGCCATCATGCGCAGCCTGGCCGAGGATTTCCCATCCCGCGAGATCTCGTTCAACGAGTACGACGTGATGTTCAACCTGTCCCGCCAGCCCGAGCGCAGCATCCGGTTGCGGGAGCTGAACAAGCACGTGCTGCTCACCCAGCCCAGTGTGAGCCGGCTGGTCGACCGCCTGGCATCCCGCGGGTACGTGCTCAAGCACGCCGACCCCGACGACGGTCGCGGCGCGATCGTCGAGCTGACGGATGCCGGCTTCGCGCTCTTCAGGCGCGTGGCGCTGGACCACATGGGCTCGATCACCACCCGGGTGGGCGACAGCCTGAGCGATGAGGAACTGCTGCAGCTCACGGCCCTGTGCGACCGGCTGCGGCTGGGCCCGGACCAGCCGGCCTGAGCAGCCCCCGGTTAGCGGCGAGGTAAGGGCCCTACCCCTCACCCCGCCATGGCACTCCCTTGCAGGACTGCCTTCTCGGTCAGGCGACCCGAACGCTGCCTGTCTGAGAATCAGGTGTCGTGCGCACGACGAAACTAAGGTTAGCTCAGTTTTGTCCCGGCTGCGGCCCGCCGTTCGACCATCGAGCAGCGCTACCCCTGTGCAGGCGGCGACCGCGAGCGTAGCCTCCCCGACAGGAGGTGAGCGTTATGCGCGCAACAGAGAACGACCGGATCATCATCCGGGGCAAGACCGATTCGACGCCCGACCGGCACGGAACCATCCGCGAGGTGCGGGGCCCCGAGGGTGAACCGCCCTATCTGGTGTCCTTCGACGACGGTCACGAAACCCTGGTCTTCCCCGGCACCGACTTCGTCGTCGAGCACGCCCGCTGACCGGCGCAACTGTGCCCGGTGCGGACAATTGGTCCCGGCGCACCGGGCGCAATTGTCCGGATGGGCAACAGTTGCCGGCGGCTACCCTCAGGTATGCCCGATCCCGCTTTTCGCTCCCCCACCGCCGACGACGCCGCCGCCCTCGCTGCCGCCGACACCGCCGACCCGCGCGCCGCCGACCTGATCGATCGTCTGCGCGCCTGGCTACCGCTGGACCCGGGGCAGGCCGCGTTGCGGGACGACTACCTCGGGTTCGTTCTCGGTGCGCCAGGGGCGGCGCTTCAACGCCACGGCGGCCCGGAGCACGTGACCGGGAGCTGCTTCGTCTTCACCCCCGACCTGGCGCAGGTGCTGCTGTGCTTCCACAAGAAGGGCCGGTTCTGGGTGCAATTGGGCGGTCACGTCGAGCCGGCCGACGGCTCCGTGGCCGACACCGCGCTGCGGGAGGCCCGGGAGGAATGCGGCATCGACGACCTGGTTCCGGTCGGCGGCGGCATCCTGGACCTGGACCGGCACGGTCTGGGCGGTGGCTTCAGCTGCCGTGCGCACTGGGACGTGGGCTTCGCGGCGATCGCCCGGCCGGAGGCCGCCGCGGTGGCCAGCGACGAGAGCGACGACGTCGCCTGGTGGCCGGTGGCGGCGCTGCCGGACAACGTGCCGCCGCAGTTCGCGCGCCGCCTGACCGGCGTGCTCGCCGAACTCGTGCACCGGCGCGGCTAGCCAGCGGAGCGCCGGCGGGGCGGTGGCGGGCGGCGGTCAGTCCGAGTCCGGCGTGGACCCGAAGGCGTGCAGGCCGAGGTCGGCGCTCAGCCGGTCGCTCACCAGGCGCCCGCGTACGCTCGTGCCCTGCGCATCGAGGGGCGGGCTGACGACGGCGGCACCGAGCCGGCCCGGTGCCGACAGGACGATGGAGCCCGAGACGCTGGATTTTGCGGGGATGCCGACGCTCTGCATCCACCGGCCCGACCCGTCGTAGACGCCGCAGGTGGCCATCACGGATACGACGTCGCGGGCGATCCCGGCCGGCACCACCCGCTGCCCGGTCACCGGGTTCACCCCGTTGCCGGCCAGGGTCGCGCCCATCACCGCGAGGGCCTCGGCGTCGACGAGCACCGCGCAAGCCCGGGCGTACACGGCCACGGCGTCGTCGGCGCTGACCTGCAGGGTGCCCTCCGATCGCATGAGGTGGGCGAGGGCGTGGTTGCGGTCGCCGAGCAGGTGCTCGGCGCGGGCGATCTCCTCGTCGACCTCGAGTGATCGCCCCGCGAAGGCCGACAGCCCTCGCAGGATGCGTTCGTTCCGGCCATCGACGTCGCCGCCGTCAACGAGGGCGGCGGTGAGCAGTGCCCCGGCGTTGACCATGGGGTTCGGCGGCCGGCCGGTGCCGCTTTCAAGTTTGATCGCGTCGAAGGCCTCACCGGTCGGTTCGATGCCGATGCGATCGAATGCGGCGCCGTCGGTGTCCAGCAGTGCCAGGGCGAAGAGGAACGGTTTGACCGCCGACTGCACGCTGAACGGCACGTCGGCCTGGGCGCTGCTCCGCACGGTGCCGTCCGGCAGCACGAGCGCGATTCCGCACAAACCAGGGTCGGCGTCGGCCAGCTGGGGGATGCTGTCGTTCACCGTGCCACCGTGTTCGGAGAGCACCTCATCGCGCAGCGCATCGAGGTCGTAGCTGCGGGGGTCGGCGGAGCGGCTCATCAGCCCATCCTGTCACGGCCGTAAAACAGAAAAAGAGTGCCGATCACCCGGCACTCTTTCTCATTTCCTGCTTCAATTCACTGTGCGCCCGAAGGGATTCGAACCCCCAACCTTCTGATCCGTAGTCAGATGCTCTATCCGTTGAGCTACGGGCGCAGTGATGACTTCAGGATCGAAACCCTCGAAGACAACTTAGAAACTATAACAGTTATTTGGAGCCCTCTGGTGCGCCAGGGGCCCTCCAACGGTCCAATTGCACCAGTTGGCGCTTGAGGGCGACCTGTCGGTACGAGGTTTCCACCAATTCGGCCAGCTCCACCCAGTCGGTCCGCGGCGAGTCGAAGTCGATCGCGAGCCAGCCGGCGGGCCCGAAATACGGCGGAATGAAGAACCGCGCGTCCTCGACGAGGGCCCGCCGCTCCTCGGGATCCGGCTTGAAAACCATACTGTGCGGCCGGTCCATGCTCGCCCCGGCAGTGATGAAGATCTTCTTGCCGGCGCGGAAGGTCGGCCGCCCCCAGGCGAGCACCTCGACCGCCTCGGGGAAGGCCAGGCACACGGTGCGTAACCGCTCCAGCGCCGCATCCGGCTCGTCGAACACGCGGGGATGCTCCATGGTCAGGCCGGCTCCCCGATGGCCGCGGCGGGCGCATCCGCGGTGGGCACGGCCGTGCGGATGCCCAGCCAGGAAACGATGCCGCCCACGAACATCAGTCCGGCCACCACCACCATCGCGCGTTGGAAGCCGGCGACATCGAGGGCGGACCCGACGATGGTGCCGGTCATCGCGATCGCGACCAGGCCCGCCACCCGGGCCACGGCGTTGTTGATGGCCGACCCGATACCGGCCTGGCCGGGGTGGATCGAGCCGAGCACCGCCGACGTCAGCGGCGCCACGGTGATGGACAGACCGAGACCGACCAGCACGATCCCCGGCAGCACGTGCAGCCAGAAGTCGACCGGCGGCACCGCGGTGAGCAGGACCAGGAATCCCGCGCCCGCCACGAACGGGCCCACCGTCATGAACAGGCGCGGCCCGTAGCGGCCGGCCAGGGTGCCGAAGGTCGTGGCGAACAGGATCATCATCACGGTGGCCGGGATGCCGGCCAACCCGGCGAGGGTTGCGGAGAAACCGCCCACCTCCTGCAGGTAGAGCGCGAAGATGAAGAAGCCCAGGTTGAGCGCGGCGTAGATGCCGACGGTGGCGATGTTGCCCACGGCGAAGTTGCGCACCCGGAACAGGCCGAGCGGCATCATCGGCTGCGGCGCCCGCGCCTCCCACCAGAGGAACGCGGCGAATGAGGCCAGCCCGACCGCCATCGGCAGGTACACGACGGGGCTGCCCCAGCCGAACCGGCCCTGTTCGATCAGGGCGAAGACCGGCCCGCCCAGCCCCACCACGGCCAGGCAGGCGCCGAGCACGTCCACCCGGGCCCCGGCGGCGGGCTGGGTCGGTTCCACGACCCGGCGCAGCAGGAGCAGGGTGAACGCGATCGGGATGACGTTGATGAAGAAGACCAGCCGCCAGCTCATCGAATCCACCAGGATGCCGCCGAGCAGCGGGCCGGCGATGCCGGCCACCCCGGTCCAGCCGGTCCAGGCGCCGATGGCCTTGCCCTGCGCGACGCCACTGAAGGTAGAGGTGATCAGGGCCAGCGAACTCGGCACCAGTAACGCCGCCGCGACTCCCTGGAGCAGCCGGGCGATGACGAGGATCTCCCCGGTGGGCGCCAACCCGCAGGCCAGCGACGTGATGCCGAACCAGACCAGGCCGGCCCGCAGCACCCGCACCCGGCCGAAGGTGTCCGAGAGCGATCCGGCCACGAGGATCAGTGCGCCCAGGCTGAGCAGGTACCCGTCGACGACCCACTGCTGTAGCGGCAGGCCGCCGCCGAGTTCCCTGGAGATGGCCGGCAGGGCCACGTTGATGATCGAACCGTCGAGAAACGCCACGAACGACGACAGGATGGCGACGATCAGAATGCGCCGCTGGACGGATGTCATCCCCACAGTTAACCCCCTTCCCGACCGAATCGGGAAGACGGGCCTCGTCTCAGCTGGCCCCGACGCGTGCGTTGTAGACCAGCACATCCGCCTCGCCGTACTCCCGGAACACCCGCAGGGCCTCGTCCCGGCCGATGTCCTGCACGACGGTGATGCCCCTGGCCTCGAACTGCTCGGCCCAGTCCTCACGCATGGGGCCCTCGTCGAAGCCGGTGAGAGTCTCCAGCTCGGCGCCGGAACCGGCCACGACCAGCCGGCGCACCCCGGACCACATGGTGGCGCCGTAACACATCACGCACGGACGCCAGTTGACCACGAGCTCGAGCGGCCGGGCCGGGTCGGCGCCGAGGTCCCAGGAACCGGTGGCGCGTTGCGCCAGCCCGAGGGCCATGATCTCGGCGTGGGCGCCGGCGACACCCGACGACAGCACCACGTTCACCCCCACCGACACCAGCTCACCCGTTCCGGCGTCCACCACGATCGCAGCGAACGGGCCGCCGTTGCCCTCCCGGTAGTTCCGGTCGGCCAGCGAGTTCACCAGCGCCATCCGCTCGTCGAGGGTCGGCAGCGTCTGCGGGAGTCCGGGCAGCAGATCGGTCAACCACGGCGGCAGCGACAGGGTGAACGTGGTTTCCATGGGGACCTTCCCGAAGAGGCGCCGCACCGTGCGACAGCCGAGATGCCACAGCGTACGAGGCGGATGTTTCCGGCAGGTTATCCCGCCGGCCGCGTCGGATCCCCGGCAGCGTTTCCGCCGGCGAACGGTTGTGTTTCGGGCCGGTAAAGCCCGGCCAGAGCGCTTGCGCACGGCCAGCGGGTGCGGGAGATTGAGCTAGTTGGACAACTGTCCAAGTCAATTGACCACTGGAGATCCCGTGCCCACCGCTGTTCCCCGCCGCGTCGTTCTCATCACCGGCGCCAGCTCAGGCTTCGGCAGCACCTTCGCCAGGCGCTTCGCCAAGCAGGGCGCCGACCTGGTGCTTGTGGCCCGCCGCCGCGACCGCCTCGAAACCCTGGCCCGCGACCTGACCGCCGCATTCGGCACGACGACGACCGTGATCACCGCCGACCTCGGCCTGCCCGGCGCCGCCCAGGCTCTCGTCGACGACCTCGGCGAGCGCGGCCTCAGCATCGACGCCCTGGTCAACAGCGCGGGCTTCGGTACCGCCGGCCCGTTCGCCGAGGAAGACCTGGACCGCATCACCGACGAGATCCAGGTCAACGTGATGGCGCTCACCCAGCTCAGCCTGCTGCTGTTGCCCCAGCTGCTCGCCTCCCCTGCCGGCCTGCTGCTCAACGTGTCGAGCACCGCCGCCTACCAACCGCTGCCCAACATCGCCGTCTACGCCGCCACCAAGGCCTTCGTCACGGCCCTCACCGAGGCCATCTGGCAGGAGGCCCGCGGCAGTTCGCTGCAGGTGCTGGCCCTGGCCCCCGGCCCGACCCAGACCGAGTTCTTCGCCGCCGCCGGGTCGGAGCGGTTCAAGGTGGGGCAGATGCTCACCGTCGACCAGGTGGTGGATGCCGCGTTCGCCGCGCTCGGCCGCCGGTCCTCACCGCCGTCGCTCGTGGTCGGCGGCCGCAACCGGGCCACGGCGCGCCTCGCCCGGCTCGCCCCGGCCCGGCTGGCCCTGCTCGTGTCCGCCCGGCTCACCGCCTAAGCCATGGCCCGCCTCGCCCTCGCCGACCGCCGCGCCGCCCTGATCGGCGCCGCCGTGCGCGTCATCGCCCGCTCCGGCCTGGCCGCGGCCACCACCCGCGCCATCGTCGCCGAAGCGGGCATGCCGCTGGGCAGCTTCCACTACGCGTTCGAGTCCCGCGACGACCTCATCGCCGCGGTCATCGACAGCGTCACCGCCCAGGAACACGATGCCGCCCTGTCCGTGCTGCCGACCGCCGGGCATCCGGGCGCCGACCTGGCCACCATCCTGCGGCGGGGCCTCGACCGTTACCTCGACCTGCTCGTGGCCGACCCGCAACGCGAGCAGGCCCTGCTCGAACTCAGCCTCTACGCGATGCGGCAGAAGGCCCCGGCCGCCGAGCCGACCGACCAGTACCGCGCCTACTACCGGGCCGCCGCAGACAGCCTGGAGCTGGCGGGATCCGCCAGCGGCACCCGGTGGACGGTGCCGCTGCCCCACGCCGCCCGGCTGCTGGTGACCCTCACCGACGGCATCACCAGCACCTGGCTCGCCGACCGCGACACCGCCGCGGCCCGCGACACCATCGTCTTCGCGGCGGATGCCCTCGCCCGGCTGGCCCGCCCCACCGACCGAGCCCTGTCCCCCACCCCAGATCCCCGCAAGGAGCAGCCCCGTGCTGATTGACACCGACCCGCGTGTGCACGCGCACATCAACCTGTTCGCCGTGCTCGGCACGCTGCCGCTGCTCGTCGAGCGGGTGCCCGCCGCCCGGGCCCTGCTCGCCGGCACGACCACGACGGTGGGCATCCGGTTCGTGGTGCCCGGCCTGCCCCGCGCCGTGCTCACCGTCGACGCGACCGGCGCGCGCTGGGGTCGTGAGCCGAAGACCCCGCTGGTCACCCTGGCCTTCACCTCGGTGGCGCATTTCAACCGGATGATCGACGGCGCCGCCCAGCCGATCCCGCTCGCGGCCCCGCACCGGCTGCGCTTCCTCACCGGGGTGTTCGCCCCGCTCACCGACCTGCTCGGCCGCTACCTGCAACCGGCCGAGGCCGACCTGGCCGACCCGGAGTTCCGCGAGACGAGCACCATCCTGACCCTGCATGTGGCCGCCTCGGCCCTGGCCCAGGTGGCCAACGAGGATCGCAGCGGCCGGTTCAGCGCCCAGCACATCCCCGACGGCGACATCGCCCTCGAGGTGACGGGCACCCTCGCCTACCACCTGGCCCTCCGCGACCACCACGCCACCTTCGTCGCCGCGCCGTCGCCGCACCCGCGCGGTGCGCTCACCTTCTCCACCCTCGAGGTCACCGGCGGCATCCTCGCCGGCGACCTCTCCGCCATCGCCTGCATGAGCGACGGCCGCCTGGCCATGCGCGGCATCATCTCCATGGTCGACAACGTCAACCGCATCCTCGACCGTGTCGGTCACTACCTCGGAAAGTAAGCACTATGACCCTCGTTCCCGCGCGCACCACCGCCACCACTCCGTACACCTTCGAGAAGAGCCGCGCCGCGTTCGCCCGCGCGCTGAACGTCATCCCCTCCGGCATCTACGGCCACCAGGGCCCCACCGAGGGCTGTTACATCCCGCAGACCTCGTTCCCGCTGTTCTCCTCCCGGGCGGAGGGCACCCGGTTCTGGGACCTCGACGACAACGAGTACATCGACTACATGTGCGGCTACGGGCCCAATGTGCTCGGCTACGCCGACCCGGATGTCGACGCCGCCGCCGCCAAGCAGGCCAGGCTCGAAGACGTGGTCACCATCCCGTCCGCCATCATGGTCGACTTCGCCGAGCTGCTGGTGGACACCGTGGCGAGCGCCGACTGGGCCTTCTTCGCCAAGAACGGCGGCGACGCCACCACCCTCGCGGTACTCACAGCCCGCGCCGCCACCCGGCGCAAGAAGATCGTCTTCATCAACGGTTTTTATCACGGCGTGGCGCCGTGGACCCAGAAGCTGGACTACCCCGGCGTGCTCGAGGAGGAGGTGGCGAACAACCTCTACGTGGACTTCAACGACCTGCCCGCGCTCGAGCGCCTGTTCAGCGAGCACCGCGGCAGCATCGCCGGCCTCATCGCCCAGCCGTACATGCACGGCAACTTCACCGACAACACCCTGCCGGAGGCCGGCTACTGGCAGGCCGTGCGGGCGCTCTGCGACGCCCACGGGGTGGTGCTGATCGTCGACGACGTGCGCGCCGGGTTCCGCCTCGACCTGGCCGGCTCCGACCACTACTTCGGCTTCAAGGCCGACCTGATCTGCTTCTGCAAGGCCCTGGCCAACGGGTACAACGTCTCGGCGCTCTGCGGCCGCGAATCGTTGAAAGACACCGTGAGCAGCCTGCACTACACCGGCAGCTACTGGATGAGCGCCGTGCCCTTCGCTGCCGGGATCGCCACCCTCACCAAGCTCAAGCAGCTGGATGCGCCGGCGCAGTTCCAGACGCTGGGCACCGAACTGACCACCGGACTCACGACGGCAGCGGCGGAGAACGGCTTCACCCTGATAGCCTCCGGGGCACCGGCCCTGTTCTACCTCCGCATCGCCGACGACGACTCGCTCATGCTGCACCAGGAGTGGGTGGCCGAATGTGTTCGCCGCGGGGTGTTCTTCACCTCGCACCACAACCACTTCCTGAACGCCGCCCTCACCAGCGGCGACATCACCCGCACCCTCGAGATCGCCCACGAAGCCTTCGGCATCGTGCGCTCCCACCACCCCGAACTGGAGCCGACCGCATGAGCGCACCGACGATCATCCACTCCCCGGTCAGCATCCGGCGCTCCCGGGTGGCGGTGAGCGCCAGCTACGCCGCCCAGGGCTTCGGCTACGCCGTGGTGGTCACCTCGCTGCCGAACCTCAAGACCCGGCACGGCATCGACGACACCGTGGTGTCGCTGATCGTGCTGCTGGTCTGCCTCGCGGCCGCCGGCGGCTCGCTGCTGGCCGACCGGCTCGCGCTGCGCTGGGGCAGCCGGGTGGCCCTGGTGGTGGGACTGCTGCTCGAGGCCGTTGCCCTGCCACTGATCGCCGCACCGGTGGGGCTGCCGGTCTTCATCGCCGCGTTCGCGATCTACGGCGCGGGGCTGGGCATCGTCGATGCCGCCGGCGCGATGCAGGGCGTGCTCGTGCAGCAACGGGTCGGCGTCTCGGTGATGGCCGGGTTCTTCGCCTGGTACACCGGCGCCGCGATCGTCGGCGCCCTGCTGATGTCGGCCGTGGCGGGCACCGCGGCCAACGCGAGCATCGCCCTGGTGGCCGGTGCCGTCGTCGCCCTCGCGATCGCGATCGTGGGGGTGCGCGGCTTCGACCCCCGGCTGACCAAGCTGGCCCCGGCGCCGGATGCGGCGCCGCACGGCAAACTGCCCGGTCGCGGCATCGCCCTGTTCGGCACCGTGGTGCTGGCCGCGTTCGTGGTCGACTCCGCGGTGAGCACCTGGAGCACCGTGTACCTGCACGACGTGCTGCTCACCGGCGCGGCCATCGCCCCGCTCGGCTACGCCGCGTACCAGGCCGCCATCCTGGTCACCCGCATCGGCGCCGACGTGTTGGTGCGCCGGTTCGGCCGCGTGGTCCTGGCCGTGTGCACCACGGTGCTGGCGATCCTGGGCTGCCTGCTCGTGGCGACGGTGCCCAGCACCTGGGCGGCCGTGGCCGGTTTCGCCCTGGCCGGCTTCGGGGTGGGTGCCCTGGTGCCGCTGGCATTCAGCGCCGCCGGCGAGCTGCACGAGGCCCGCAGTGATGAGGTGATCGCCAGGGTCAACCTGTTCAACTACGCCGGGGCGGTGCTCGGCGCCGTGCTGGTGGGCCTGCTCGCGGACACCACCGGACTGGCCCAGGCGTTCCTCCTGCCGATGGCGCTGCTGGTGCCGGTGCTGTTCCTGGCCCGCCGGTTCGCCCCGCGCGTGGCGCGCACCGCGCTGCCGACGTCCGCGCCCTGAAACGTTTCGTTTGCGGACTTCCCCCCCTTCGCAACCGAAACGACGGGGGAAGTCCGCAATTGAACGACTTGAACGCCCGGGAGGCATCCGCACCGGCCTAGACGGGGCAGGGGGCCGGTGCTTGACTGCCCTCATGGCGCACACGACCAGGAACACGCAGGCCTCGTTCGAATATCAGGGCCTGCGCGCCCTGTTCATCAACTGCACCCTCAAACGCAGCCCGGAGATCAGCAACACCCAGGGCATCATCACCCTCAGCGCGCACCTCATGCGGGAGCAGGGTGTGCACGTCGAGATCATCCGCGCCATCGACCACGACATCGCCACCGGCGTCTACCCCGACATGACCGAGCACGGCTGGGCGACGGATGCCTGGCCCGCGCTGTTCGACAAGGTCGCCGCCGCCGACATCCTGGTGATCGGCGGACCGATCTGGCTCGGCGACAATAGCTCGGTCACCAAGCGCATCATCGAGCGGCTCTACGCGATGTCGGGCGAATACAACGACAGAGGCCAATACATCTACTACGGCAAGGTGGGCGGCGCCATCATCACCGGCAACGAAGACGGCGTGAAGCACTGCTCGTCCAACATCCTCTACAGCCTGCAGCACATCGGCTACACGATCCCGCCGGCAGCGGATGCCGGATGGATCGGCGAGATCGGCCCGGGCCCGAGCTATCTGGATGCCGGCTCCGGCGGTCCCGACAACGAGTTCACCAACCGCAACACCACCTTCATGACCTGGAACCTGATGCACCTGGCCGCGATCCTCAAGGCCAACCGCGGCATCCCCGCCTACGGCAACCTGCGCCAGGAGTGGGATGCCGGCGAACGTTTCGGGTTCGAACCGAATCCGGAGTATCGCTAGGAGACGACAGGCCCCGAGCGAGGACCGGGGCAGGAGGGATACACGATGTTCCGCCCTCTGCCGGAAAACGCCCCGGCCCAGCAGTCAGCATCCGCCCCAGAGCACTGGCCCCTTCAGGTGCGCGTCACCGGCGGCCTGGTGCGCGGCAGCCGCCCTGCCGCCGGCGTGCAGACCTGGCGCGGAATCCCCTACGCGGCCCCACCGGTCGGGCCGCTGAGGTTCCGCGCCCCCCGGCCGGTGCTCCCGTGGACGGGCGTGCGCGACGCCACCAGGTTCGGTCCCGTCGCCCCGCAGGACCGGGGCAGCCAGTTCAAGGGTGTCAGCCGCCGCACCCGCATGGGCGAGGACTGTCTCACCCTGAACGTGCAACGGCCCGCCGACCGGGTGGACGAGACGAACCTGCCCGTGATGGTCTACTTCCACGGCGGCGGCTACGCCTCCGGGTCCTCGCGGGATTTCACGGAGCGCAGCCAGACCATCGTGCGGAGCGGCCGCACGGTCTACGTCGCCCTCAACTACCGGCTGGGTGCCCTCGGCTACCTCGACTTCAGCCGGTTCAGCACCCGCACCCGCACCTTCGAGAGCAATCTCGGGTTGCGTGACCAGGTGGCCGCCCTGGAGTGGGTGCGGGACAACATCCGCTCGTTCGGCGGTGACCCGGACAACGTCACCGTGATCGGCGAGTCCGCCGGCGGCAACGCCGTGGTGACGCTGTTGGCGACGCCCGCCGCCCGTGGCCTGTTCGCCAGGGCCATCGCCCAGAGCCCGCCGTCGAACGCCGCGTACTCGCCCGCCCTCGCCGGCCGCTGGGCCGCCGAGTTCATCGAGGTGCTGCGACAGGGCCGCGCGCCGGAGCTGGCCGGCGGGCGGCGCCCCGCCGCCGAATTGCTCGACACCGTCTCCTGGCCCGCCCTGGTGCGCGCCGCCCTGGTCCTGCAGCAGCGCACCCCGGATGTCGACCCCGGCACCTTCTGCATGGCTCCCGTCGTCGACGGGAGCTTCCTGCCCGAACGTCCCCTGGACGCCTTCCGGCAGGGGCACGCCCATCCGGTGCCGCTGATCATCGGCACCAACGACCGGGAGGGCTCGATGTTCCGCGGCCGGATCGACATCCTGCCGCGGTCGATCCAGCGCATCCAGTCTTTGTTCGACGAGGCCCCGCCCGGCTCACATCAGGGCATGCGGGCGGTGTACTCGGCCCTGCCGGCGCTCCGCGCCGAGGTGGACTTCGGCGGCGACTATGCGTTCTGGTTTCCCAGCGTGCAGGTCGCGGAGCTGCATTCCCGGTCGGCCCCGGTGTACCTCTACCGCTTCGACCAGGCTCCCCGGCTGCTGCGCCTGCTCGGTTACGACGCCACCCACGGCCTCGAACTGCTCGCCCTCTCCACGTCGGGCACCGACCGGCAGCTGCGCCGGCTCACGGCTCTGGGCGGCCGGGCGAGTTTTCTGCGCACCGGCGACCGGATGCGCGCGCACTGGCTGCGCTTCGCGGCCACCGGCCTCACCGGGCCGGGCTGGCCGGCCTACACCGAGGGCGACCGCCTGACCCTGATCTTCGACGAGGAGGACCGGGTGGAATCCGACCCCCGCGGCGAGCGCCGGGTGGCCTGGCTGCAATTCCTGCCGGACCTGTAACGGACCTGTAACCGGCGGGCGGCGGGGCCGGTTCAGCGTCCGCCGACGATGTCGCCGGCGTTCGCGCCGACCCAGCGCACCAGCGGCAGGAGGTGGACGGCGAGTTCGTGGCCGCGGTCGGTGAGGCTGTAGTCCACCCGGGGTGGGATGGTCGGCTGCGCGTCGCGGTTCACGAGGCCGTCGGCCTCGAGGGTGCGCAGGGTCTGGGCGAGCATCTTCTCGCTGATGCCCTCGATGCCGCGGCGCAGTTCGCCCCAGCGCAGGCTGGTCTCCGACAGTGCCACGATCACGAGGACCCCCCACTTGCTGGTGACGTGGTCGAGCACCACCCGGCTGGCGCAGCCCGCCGCGAACACGTTCGCCGCCGGCAGCTCGGACCCGGCGGGGGCGGGGTCGCCGACCAACCGGGAAAGTCGGTCGCGCACGGCGCCGTCGGCGGCGGGCGGAGCGTCTGGTCGGTTCAGTGTGGCGGTCATGGTTAGTAGCTTACCAAAAGGTGGGTACCTGCGGTTGGGAAGTATTGGGCGAGTGCCCCGGTTACACCCCTCAGAAGGCGCGCGACTGCGCACCACGAAGGGAACCCCAATGTCTATTGTCGTCACCGGAGCCACCGGCCAGCTCGGCCAGCTGATCGTCGAGCACCTCATCAACCGTGGCGTGGCCCCGGCAGAGATCACGGCAGTCGGCCGCAACACCGCACGCCTGGCCGACCTGGCCGCGACCGGGGTTGCCACCGCGGTCATCGACTACACCGACCCGGCCAGCCTGGCCGCCGCCTTCGCCGGCGCCGACCTGCTGATGCTGGTTTCCGGCAGCGAGGTGGGCCAGCGCGTCGCGCAGCACACCAACGCCATCACCGCCGCGGCCGCCGCGGGTGTGGGACGCATCGTCTACACCAGCGCCCCGAAGGCCGACACCTCTGCGCTGATCCTCGCGCCGGAGCACAAGGCCACCGAAGAGGCCCTGCGGGCGTCCGGCGTCCCGTTCACGATCCTGCGCAACGGCTGGTACACCGAGAACTACGCCGCCGCCGTGCAGCAGGCCCGCGAGATGGGCGTCTACCTCACCAGCGCCGGCGACGGCCGGGTGGCCAGCGCCTCCCGCACCGACTACGCCGAGGCCGCCGCCGTGGTGCTCACCACCCCCGGCCACGAGAACACCGTCTATGAGCTCGCCGGCGACATCGCCTGGACGGGCACCGAGATGGCCGAGGCCCTCACCGAGGTCGTCGGCCGCCCGGTCGTCTTCACCGCCGTCTCTCCGGAGGAGCACACCGCGATCCTCACCGGCGCCGGCCTGGACGGCGGCACCGTCGGCTTCGTCGTCGCCCTGGACGGCAACACCCGCGACGGGCTGCTGGCCGGCGGCTCGAGCGACCTGGCGACCCTGATCGGTCACCCCACCACCCCGCTGGTGGACGGCCTGCGCGCGGTCGCGTAACCCCGCAGCGGCACGGCCGCAGCGACTCTGAGCATCCGCCCCCGGTCCGCCCTGCGCCGGGGGCGGAGCCATTGAGCCCGCCGGAGGCCTCGACTACGCTGTACGGATTATCGGAGGGAGATCATGAAACCACTGTCTGCGACCGAGATCCGGAGTTCCATCGTGAACGCCACCACCGACGAGATCGCCCGGATGCCGATGCCCGGGCTGCACGAGACCATCTGGGCCGAACGCGAGTACCTGGGCTGGCGCGACCCGCAGTCCCCGCAGCGCGGCTACATCGTCTTCTGGCGGGGCGACGCCCCCCTGGGCATGGTGCTGCGGGCCGCGAGCCGCGGGCCCAACCGGTCGATGTCGGCGTTCTGTTCGCTGTGCCGCACGCAGCAGCCGGCGCATCAGGTGAGCCTGTTCAGTGTGCCCAAGGCCGGCCAGGCGGGCCGGGACGGCAACACCGTCGGAACCTACATCTGCTCCGACCTGGCCTGCTCAACGCTGATCCGCATCCTGCCGCCGCCGTCGCAGATGCAGCCCAACCCCGCCGAGATGGTCGCCTCCCGCGGCGCCGGGCTGCTCGCCCGTCTCGAGGGGTTCACCGATGAGGTCCTCAAACCCGCCGAATAGCCGATGTCCCGCATTCGGGGGCGCGAGCGGTAGATTGAGGTCAACCCGGTGAAGACGCCGAACGACTGTGGGGCAGGGGGTGGGGCATGGCACGCTCTGCCCGGCGCCCGGGGGTGGGCTACCGTCCCGGGCTTTTCAACGCCGCGGATGCCGCCGGCATCCTGCTCGGCGCCGCGCAGCTCGGCTTGGGCCTTCCCCTGGTCCTGTACGCCACCTACGGCATGTTCCGGAACGGCGAGCAGCATGTCGTGCTCCTGGCCGCCGGCATCGCCCTCCTCGTCGCCGGGGCGCTCACCACCTACTTCCGCCGCCGGATGCGCGTGCCACTGCGCCACCTCGCCCTGTGCTGGATGGGCTCCCTGGCCCTGCTCTGTCAGGCCACCACGGGCAACTACTCGATCACGTTCACCTTCGCCTGGACCCCGAGCCTTTTGGCGTTGATCGCGTTCGCGGTGATTCCCGCGGCGCAGTCGCTGATCTACCCGATCCTCTTCATCCCCCTGTCGCTGATCACGCTCGCCCTGCACCCGGGCACCAACCCGGCCGATGTCGCCATGTCCTCGCTGCTCATGCTCGCGACGGGCCTCGGACTCACCTGGTTCGCCCGCAGCGCCCTCCTGGCGGAGACGGACGAGCTCACCGGCATCCACAACTTCGCCGGCTTCGAGCAGGTACTCAGCGCCGCCATGCGCGACACCGCGCCCACCGAGCCGCTCTCCCTGGTGCGGCTGGACATCAATGAGTTCGCGCTGGTCAACCGGCGCGAGGGGCTGGAGGGCGGCGACGCCGCCATGGTGGCCTTCGTCACCGGCGTCTCGGCGGCCCTGCCGGCCACGGCCACGATGGCCCGGATGGAGGGCGACGCCTTCGCGATCCTGCTGCCCGCGTTCACCTCGGCCCAGGCCCGGGATCTGCTGGGGCGGGTGCAGGGCCAGGTGGCCGGGTTCTCGGCGGGCATTTCCTCGCGGGAGGGCGACGAGTCCCAGAGTGAGTTCTTCGGCCGGGCCGGCAAGGCGCTCTTCGAGGCCCAGCGGGTCGGCCGCGGCAAGATCATCACCCACGGCGGCTACTACGCGTCCCCTGCTGCCGTTCGGGACGGTCTGCGCAACGGTGAGTTCTTCCTGCACTTCCAGCCCGTGGTCGACCTGGCCACCGGCGCCGCCATCGGCGCCGAGGCACTCGTGCGGTGGCAGCACCCCACCAGGGGGCTGGTGTCGCCGGCCGAGTTCATCCCACTCTGCGAGGCCAGCGGGTCCATGGAGGTGCTCGGGCACTGGGTCATTCGGGAGTCGATCGCGAAGGCGGCGGACTGGCGACGGTTGCGCCGATGGGACCGCGAACCGGTGAGCGTGTCGATCAACGCCTCGGCGCGGGAACTGGCCTCGGCCGGATACGGCGAGTACGTCCTCGCCGAGTGCGCCGGAACGGGCCTGCCGCCCGGCCTGGTGCGCATCGAAGTCACCGAGACGGACTTCGGCACCGATGCCGCGGCCGTGCGCGACAACATCCGGGTGCTGCGGGGCGCCGGGGTGCTCATTTCCATGGATGACTTCGGCACCGGCCACTCGAGCCTGTCCCGGCTCACCGAGATCGACCTGGACGTGCTCAAGATCGACCAGTCCTTCGTGGCCGTGATCGAGTCCGGGCAGGACTCGCCTGTCGCCGACCTGACCATCAAGCTTGCCGCGACCCTCGGCCTGCAGGTGATCGCCGAAGGCGTGGAAACCGAGGCGCAGGCGGAGTGGCTGCGTGAGCGCGGGTGCCCGTTCGCGCAGGGCTACCTGTACTCGCGTCCGGTTCCCTCCGACGAGTTCGTCGAGAGGTTCCTCGTGCAGCGCTCGGGCGCCCGGCCCTGACCGGCCGTTTTCCCGGCGCCGGCGGGAGCTAGTCCGGCGAGAGCGCAACGAGGGTGACGTCGGTGAGCCGCCCGTTGTCGGCGACGGCGGTGAGGTAGGTGTGTGCGCTCTGGCGCCGACGGTCGGTCGGCGAGCCCGGGTTGAGCAGCCGCAGGCCGCCGGGCGACACGCTGTCCCAGGGGATGTGGCTGTGCCCGAAGACCAGCACGTCGGCGTCGGGGAAGGCCGCGTCCATGCGCTTCTCCCTCCCGGTGGCGGCCCCGGTCTCGTGGATCATGGCGAACCGGATGCCCTCGATGGTGTGCCGGGCGATCTCCGGCATGACGGCACGCAGGTCGGCGCCGTCGTTGTTGCCGTAGACACCCAGGAGCGCCGCCGCGCGGCCGGCCAGCTCGTCGTACAGGCTGAGGTCGACCCAGTCCCCGGCGTGCAGCACCAGATCGGCGTCGTCGACCGCCCGCCAGACCTGCTCTGGCAGGCGCCGGGCCCGCCGGGGAACGTGCGTGTCGGAGATCAGCAGCAGTCTGGTGGCCATGCCCCATTCTGCCCCGCCTACCGGGGCCAGCGCCCGAGGGCTAGGTTCGCAGCGTGGCCGACCGATTCAACACCAGCGAGAGCATGCGCGACGCCGTCTTCGTCGACGGGCCGGCCGCCGGTGCGCGGTACTCCAGGTTCTGGCTGCTGCTGGTGCTCGCGTCGATCATCGCCTCGGCGGGCATCGTGGGCGATTCCACCGCCACGGTGATCGGGGCCATGATCGTGGCGCCGCTGATGACGCCCATCCTCGGCACGATGCTCGCGACGGTGCTGGGCGACCGGGCCAACCTCATCCGCTCGCTGCTGCTGGTGCTCGGCGGCGCCGTAGCGGCCGTGGCCATCGGCTTCGCGGTCGGGCTGCTGGTGCAGACCGCGGTGCTGGCCGCCACGAATGCCCAGGTCTCCGCCCGGGTGAGCCCCCGCCTGATCGACCTGCTGGCGGCGCTGGGCACCGGCGTGGTCGGCTCGGTGGCGCTGGTCAGGCGGGACATCTCCGACACGCTGCCCGGTGTCGCGATCGCCATCTCCCTGGTTCCGCCGCTGACCGTGGCAGGCCTGGTCCTCGAGTCCGGCTCTGTCGACCAGTTCCTGGGCGCGCTGCTGCTCTTCGTCACCAACGTGGTCGCGATCCTCGGCACCGGCATCGTGGTGATGTCGGTCTACGGGGTGAGCCGGCTCACCCGCCACCGGGCCCCCGGCGACAGCAGCGCACCGAGCCTGCTGCGCCCGGTGGCGGTGCTGGCCGTGATGCTGCTGCTGATCGGCGTGCCGCTCACCCTCACCAGCGTCGAGGTCACCGCGCGCAGCAACCTGGAGGGCACCGTGCAGGCGGTCGGCCAGGACTGGGCCACCAGCGTCGGCTGGGCGGTCACCGGCGTCTCGACCAGGGGCGCCGAGGTGATCCTGCACGTGCAGGGCGCACCGCCGGTGCCCGATACCGCCGGGTTGGAGAGCGCCCTCGCCGCGGCGGGCGTCAACCCGGACCGGGTCACCGTGGACCTGTCGCCGGCGACCATCGTGAAACTCAGCCCGGCGCCCTGACCGGGCCGGGCGGCGTCACCGGCCGGGTTGCTGGCCTGCCGGCGCGGCGGGCAGGGCGCCGAGGGTGCTGACGACGAGGTCGGTCAGCTCGGCGATCCGCAACGAATCGCGGCGCAGTTCGTCCACGGCTTCCGGCACGCCGTCCAGCTCCGTGAGCCGGCTCTCCACCCGTTCCACCCGCAGCTGCAGGTCGTCCACCCGCTGCACCACCTCCGGCAGCCGGCCGCCCAGTTGTCTGAGGTTGCCCGCGTATTCCAGGGTGCGCATCGTCTCGGGCGCCAACCTGCGCACGATCCGGCCGATGAGGTTCTTCGCTCTGGTCACTGCGCCGTTCCTTTCCTCGCGACGCCAACCGTGGCGACGCGTCTGTCCGTGTGGATGGCGACCTCGACGGATCTGACCTCCAGCGCCGGTTCGGCATCGATCAGCTCCCGGAACTGGCTCACCGTGAGGTGCCAGGTGGTGGGGTCGTCGATGCTCAGAGCGCTCGACGGCACCGTGGGGAAGCTCGCCACCCACTCCCCGCCGCGCCGCAGCAGCACGTCCACCAGGGTCACCAGCGCCCGCCGGGCATCCTGGGTCATCACCTGCAGCAGGTTCGCGGAGAAGATATGCGCCGGGCCGGGTGTGCCGGCCTCGGCGATCGCCAGGGCGAGGGTCTGGCGGCGGTCGCCCAGATCCAGCCGGCGCAGCTCGACCGCCGGGTACCCGTCACCGAGCCGCCGGCCGAGCGAGGCAACGGCCGCGGGCGAGAAGTCCGCGCCGACGACGCGGTGACCGGTACCGGCCAGGTGCACGAGGTCATCACCGTGGCCGAAGGCCAGCTCGTAGATGGTGGCGCCCGGTGGCACCCGGTCGAGGAACTTGCGGGCGGCAGGGGTCGGCCGGCCGGCCTCGGCTGCCCTGAGCTCGTTGTACTCGTCCCAGAAATGCAATTGCTGGCTCGTGTTGCCGAACCAGTTGTCGAACCGCCGGGCCGCCGCCGGCGGGGTGACGAACCGGTGACCGGCATCCGGGATGCGCCAGCTCGGACCGTAGTTGGCCTCGAGCCAGCGCTCCGGCGGGTTCGGCGCCGCGAACGACCAGCCGTCGATGGTGATCTCGGCCAGCTGCTCGAAGGTGTCCCGCGGGATCGGCGCGCGCACGTGGAAGGGTTGCATGAACATCTCGTCGCGGTAGAAGCCGCCGAAGACGTCGACGTGGAAGGCGTTGCCGTCCTCCTCCGGGAAGAGGACCTGCATCTGGGTCGCGCTGTAGCGGATGACCGTGTGGCCGGATGCTTCGAGGAACCGCTGCAGGGCGAAGCTCTCCAGCGCGACATCGGCCGGGTTCTCGTGGCTGCTGACGTAGCCGACATCCGCGTCGTCGTCGTGCGGCAGCAGCGCACCGGAGCGCACCGGACCCAGCAGCGTTCCGCCCATGATCCACGGGGTCAGACCGAACCTGGTCAGCTCCGCGAACACCTCGGTGGTGCGGCGCAGCAGGTCGGCGACGGTCTCGGCCGCGGCGTCGCCGAAGGTGACCGAGTGGTGGCCCCACTTGTTCAGGACCACGGCTCGGCCGGCGGCGTCGGTGAAGCGCAGGCCCCCGTCGGGGTCGATCGCTGAGCGCACCGGGGCCCGCTCGAGCTCGGCGCCGGTGTCGGCGGCGTGCACAACGAGGTCGCCCTCGCCGCGCAGGGTGAGGCCGAAGGCCGGCGGCAGCCGGTAGCGGATGACGCCGTCCGCGGGCGCTTCCGCGAGCTCGGCGGTCAGGGTGATCACACGCCGGCCCGACACCCGCACCTCGATGGCGCGGGCGGCATCGCCCCGCAGTTCCAGGGCCGATCGGGTCAGGTCGAGCTTCATTCCATTGCGGCCGCGTGTAGCTCAGCCGGTGAAATGTTCATCGGATGTTCAAGTACCGTCCTCCACCAATTCACCCTAGTATCTGAGAGTTCTCACAGGCAAATGCGGTTTGGGCGCCCGGGCGGTCCTGGGTGCGCAGCCGGGAACACAGCCGGGCGTACAAAAAAGCCCGCCGGATCCTGACGGATCTGGCGGGCTTTTCGAAGTGCGGAGACGGAGGGATTTGAACCCTCGGTGCCCCGTGAAGGGCACTCCACCTTAGCAGGGTGGTGCACTAAGCCGGGCTATGCGACGTCTCCCGGATGTCTGCTTGCGCAAACACACATCCACCATACTAACCGCACCGCGGCGCCGGTTTGAACACCACCGGCACCCAGGCCGCGGCTGGCGCTACTGGTCGGCCAGAGTACGGCCGGCCGAGCAGGTGTACTGGGATGCGTCCTGCCCGTAGACGTTGCTGGGCAGCGCCGACGCGGTGGGGGTCGGTTCGGTGGCGGCCGGGTCGGCGGGGTCCGCCGTGGCTGCCGGGTCGACGGGGGCGTCCGTGGCACCGGCGGCCGGATCGGCCACCGAGAGGAAGTCGGCATCGCCGGGCGCCAGCGTCGGTGACGCGTCGGCCAGGATCGACGCCATCAGGTCGTCGGCGGCTGACTCGTCGGGTTCGACGCCCCCGTCGACGTTGTAGACCGGGTACTGGACGAAGACGACCTTGTCCAGCGGAATGTCCTTGAGCGCCATCGCGATGGACACCATGGTGTCCATGCTCTGCAGCGATGTGGACAGCTCCATGTTGTCCACGGCGGCCTTGGCGATCGAGTACAGCTTGATCGGGTCGCTCAGCGTCTCGGCGCTCTTGAGGGTGCGCACGAGCGAGGACAGGAAGACCTGCTGGTTGCTGATGCGCCCGAGGTCGCTGCCGTCACCGACGCCGTACCGGGTGCGCAGGAACTGCAGGGCCTCCAGGCCCTTGAGCTCGTGCTCGCCGGCCGCGAGGTCGAGGTCGGTGTGCTCGTCGACGATGGGCTCTGCGATGCAGACGGGCACCCCGCCGACGGCCTCTGACATTGCCGCGACGCCGTTGAACTGCACGACGGCGGCGTACTGGATGGGCAGGCCGGTGAGTTCCTCGACCGTGGAGACCGTGCAGGAGAGCCCACCGTAGTTGAGGGTGGTGTTGATCTTCTGGCTGCTCATGGCCGAGTAGGTTTCCCCGTCGGGGCCGGTGCACTCCGGGATGGGCACGTAGGTGTCCCGAGGGAAGCTGACGACGGTGGCGCTGCTGTGGTCTTCGGCGATGTGCAGCAGCATGGTGACGTCGTTGAGGACCGCGGTCTCCTCTTCGGGATCGCCGTAGCCGCCGCCCTGGCCGGCGCGGCTGTCGCTGCCGACGAGGAGCAGGTTGGCGCCGCCGTCGATGGAGCTGATCTGAGGGATCGGACCCTCGGTCTCGCTTTCGAGGCGGATGGGGTCCTTGACGCTGGTGGCCACGTTGAGGGTGGCGAGGGCGGCGACGGACACACCGCTGACCATGACCACGGCGAGGGCGGCGGCGAGCACCTTGGCGACGTTGGCGAATGCGTTGGACCGCTTGAGCCTGCCGTGTCTGGCGATCGTGCTGATCTGCTTCGATCGTTTCGAGCGGGGGCGCAATTGGTCGCTCACTCAGATCCTTTCGTCAATATGCAGGTGCAGCGCCTCGCGGCGCGGAGGGCGTGGGATTCGAACCCACGAGACATTTCTGCCCACCAGTTTTCAAGACTGGCTCCATCGGCCGCTCGGACAGCCCTCCCGTGTTCGGCGCAGGACCATCCCGTGACGGGCCGGATCCAACATCGAACTTCGCCCGATCTTAGCCGATCACGGAATATGTAGCCTGACACGCGAATCTGGCAACGCCCTGCACGGCCGCCCGCGGCCTGCCCGTTGGGTACGGGAGGGGCTCTAAAGGCTGCTCAGCACCACGGCCAGGCCGTCGTCCTGCACGCTCACCGTGAGCTCGGTCGCGGCCTCGAGCACCTCGTCCGGCGCCTGGCCCATAGCCACGCCGCGGCCCTCTGCGCCGGCCCAGAGCAGCATGTCGATGTCGTTGCGCCCGTCGCCGACGGCCATCACCCGGCTGCGCGGGATGCCGCACTCGGCGCGCACCCGCTCCATGGCGGTGGCCTTGTTCACGCCGTCGGGGGCGATGTCCAGCCACGCGGTCCACCCGATGGCGTAGCTGACCCGGTTCAGGCCCATCTGCTCGACCACGGCGAGGAAGTCCTCCATGTCGTGGTCGGGTGAGACGACGACGACGCGGGTGGCGTCGTGGCGGAGCAGTTCGTCGAAGCCGACGTGCTCGCTGTCGATGCCGATGGTGGCGTCGGGGAACGGCTCGGTGTAACGGTAGAAGCCGTGCTCGTCCTCTACCGCGTACCTGGCGTCCGTGAGGTGCGAGCGGATGGAGAGCAGCACGTCGCTGGGGTCGAAGGTCTCGACCCATTCCCGGCGGTACCCGGTCGGGGCATCCGCGTCACGGTGCAGGGTGATCGCCCCGTTGGAGCAGACGACGAACCGCGGGCTGATCTCCAGGCGGTCGAGCACCGGGAGGGTGGCTGCGGCGCTGCGCCCGGTCGCGAGCATGATCTCGTGGCCGGCCTCGTGCACGCGGCGTATCTGACGGATCACGGCCTCGCTGATGGTGCCGTCCTCGTGCAGCGTGGTGCCGTCGATGTCGAGGGCGACGAGCCAGGGCGCGTCCGTCTGGCGGGTCATCGGATGGGCGTGAGGACTTCGAGCCCGCCCAGGTAGGGTCGCAGCGCCTCCGGCACGATGACCGACCCGTCGGCCTGCTGGTGCGTTTCCAGGATGGCGACGATCCAGCGGGTGGTGGCGAGGGTGCCGTTGAGGGTGGCGACCGGGGCGGTCTTGCCCGACTCGGTGCGGTAGCGGATGTCCAGGCGCCGGGCCTGGAACGTCGTGCAGTTGCTGGTGCTGGTGAGCTCGCGGTAGGCGTCCTGGGTGGGCACCCAGGCCTCGATGTCGTACTTGCGGGCGGCGCTGGAGCCCAGGTCGCCGGCGGCGACGTCGATCACCCGGTAGCTCAGGCCGAGGGCCTGCAGCATGCCCTCCTGCAGGGCGACGAGGCGGTTGTGCTCGGCCTCGGCGTTCTCGGGCAGCACGTAGGTGAACATCTCGAGCTTGTTGAACTGGTGCACCCGGATGATGCCGCGGGTGTCCTTGCCGCCCGAACCGGCCTCGCGGCGGTAGCAGGTAGACCAGCCGGCGTAGCGGAGCGGGCCGTCGGTCAGGTCGAGGATCTCGTCGCTGTGGTAGCCGGCGAGGGCGACCTCGCTGGTGCCGGTGAGGTAGAGGTCGTCGGCGGGCAGGTGATAGATCTCGTCGGCGTGCTCGCCGAGGAACCCGGTGCCGTCCATGATCTCCGGCCGCACCAGGGTGGGCGTGATCATCGGGATGAAGTCGGCCGCGAGAGCGTGGTCGAGCGCCATGTTCATCAGGGCGATCTCGAGCCGGGCGCCGATGCCGCGCAGGAAGTAGAACCGGGCGCCGGAGACCTTGGCGCCGCGACCCATGTCGATGGCGCCGAGCATCTCGCCCAGTTCGAGGTGGTCGCGGGCCTCGAAATCGAAGGTGGGGATCTCACCGTGGGTGCGCAGGGTGGCGAAGTTGTCTTCGCCGCCGGCGGGCACGCCGTCGATGATCGGGTTGGCGATGGTGCGCATCACGCTGGTGAAGCGGGCCTCGGCCTCGGCAGCGGTGGCTCCGGCGGCCTTGACCTCGGCGGCGAGGCTCTGCGCCTGAGCGACGAGGGCTTTCTTCTCGGCCGGCGGCGCCTGCGCCACGGTCTTGCCGAAGGCGTTCTGCGATGCACGCAGCGCCTCGAAGGTGGTGATCGAGGAACGCCGGTCGGCATCCGCGGCGAGCGCGGCGTCGACGGCCTCGACAGAGTCGCCCCGCGCCTCCTGCGATCGCTTGACGAGGTCGGGATTTTCGCGTAGCAGCACCGGATCAATCACTCGGTCAGTCT
>Ga0247803_1000215_pt1 | contig 33597 bp, 27 predicted proteins | sample UWRJL014104B1_FD_180928 | JGI IMG/M metagenome (GOLD analysis project Ga0247803, IMG submission 180928) | Plant litter microbial communities from Arlington Agricultural Research Station in Wisconsin, United States - UWRJ-L014-104B-1 | ecosystem: Environmental > Terrestrial > Plant litter >... | reverse complement strand
ACGGTCGTCGGTGGCGTTCCGCAGTATAAGCAGGTCTCCGCACTGCAGCGCGGCGTCGACATCATCATCGCGACCCCGGGCCGCGTCGAAGACCTCGTCGAGCAGGGTCGTCTCGACCTCTCCAACGTCATCGTCTCGGTTCTCGACGAGGCCGACCACATGTGCGACCTGGGCTTCCTCGAGCCGGTTCAGCGCATCCTCAAGGAGACCAAGGAGGGCGGCCAGAAGCTGCTCTTCTCGGCAACCCTCGACAAGGGTGTCGCCACCCTCGTGAAGCAGTTCCTCAAGAACCCGTCGGTTCACGAGGTCGCCGGTGAAGACCAGGCCTCCTCCACGATCGACCACAAGGTCCTGCTCATCGAGCAGCGCGACAAGCGCGACATCATCCGCGAGCTCGCGGCCGGCGAGGGCAAGACCCTGGTCTTCACCCGCACCCGCGCGTTCGCCGAGGAGATGAGCGACTTCCTCGAAGACGCAGGCATCCCCGCGACGAGCCTCCACGGCGACCTGAACCAGAGCCGCCGTACCCGCAACCTGCAGATGCTCACGAGCGGTCGCGTCAACGTTCTCGTTGCGACCGACGTGGCGGCACGTGGCATCCACGTCGACGACATCAGCCTGGTCATCCAGGCCGACGCGCCGGAGGAGTACAAGACGTACCTGCACCGCTCGGGCCGTACGGGCCGCGCCGGCAAGGTCGGAACCGTCGTCACGCTCATCCCACGTGCCCGCCGTCGCAAGATGGACGAGCTGCTCGGACGCGCCGACATCAAGGCCGAGATGATCAACGCGGCCCCCGGCGACAAGGTGCTCGACGACCTCGCAGCCCTGTAACAACAGCGGTCGCTGAGCTCGTCGAAGCGGCCAGTCGAAGCGACGAAGGCGCTCACCCCATGGGGTGGGCGCCTTTCGCGTTCGCCGAGCGGATGCGCCGCAACCCACTGGCGCCGCAGGCCCGGCGCGGATAGAACTGAGCGCATGACGACTATCGACGAAGCATCCGCCTGGGCCGAGTCCTACAAGAACGCCTGGATCAGCAACGACGCCGACGATGTCGCGGCGCTGTTCACCGACGACGCGCTCTACGAGTTCCGGCCAGGCGACGACACCCCGTGGCGCGGACGGGAGGAGATCGTCGCCGGCTGGCTCGAAGAGCAGGACAGCCCCGAGGTCTGGAAGTTCGACTACGAGGTGCGCGGTGTGCTCGACGACGGCACAGCGGTGATCCAGGGGGTGACCGAGTACCTCGACGACCGTCCCACCTTCGAGAACCTCTGGCTGGTTCGCCTCGTCGACGGCAAGGCCGCGGCCTTCACGGAGTGGTTCATGGTGCGCAAGGGAACGGAGAAGTGACCACGCGCGCCGACGTGGAGCGCTGGATGGACCTCTACCGCGCCGCCTGGACGAGCAATTCCCCCGACGACGTGACCGCCCTGTTCACCGAGGACGCCGTCTATCACGCGCGTCCCTTCGACCCGGAGCCGTGGCAAGGCCACCAGGGAATCGTCGTCGGCTGGCTCGAGCACAGCGACGAGCCGGGAACCTGGAGCTTCGACTGGAACCTCATCGGTCTCGACGGCGATACCGCCTTCGTCCAGGGCGAGACGAACTACGAAGACGAGCCCGACTACGACAACCTCTGGGTCATCCGCTTCGCCGACGACGGCCGCGCCCGCGAGTTCACCGAGTGGTTCATGGCTCGCGACTAGGCTCACGCCTGCCGCAGAGTGTCATAAAAGCAGAGGGATGCTCCGGCGAACTCTAAACTTGACCGTCGGCAACCTGTTCAGAAGAGAAGAGCTTCCATGCCCATCCACAATGACATCACCGAGATCTTCGGCAACACCCCGCTCGTCCGGCTCAACAAGGTGGCCGAGGGCCTCGGGGCGACGGTGCTCGCGAAGCTCGAGTTCTACAACCCCAGCGCCAGCGTGAAGGACCGCCTCGGCGTCGCGATCGTCGACGCCGCGGAGAAGAGCGGCGAGCTGAAGCCCGGCGGCACGATCGTCGAGGGCACCAGCGGCAACACCGGAATCGCCCTCGCCATGGTCGGCGCGGCCCGTGGCTACAAGGTCATCCTGACGATGCCGGAGACCATGAGCAAGGAGCGCCGCGTGCTGCTGCGTGCCTACGGCGCCGAACTGGTGCTGACCCCCGGCGGCGAGGGCATGAAGGGCGCCGTCAACAAGGCGGCCGAGATCGTCGCGAACACCCCGGGCGCGATCCTCGCCAAGCAGTTCGAGAACGCCGCCAACCCGGCGATCCACCGCGCCACGACCGGCCCCGAGATCTGGGCAGACACCGAAGGCGCGGTCGACATCTTCGTCTCGGGCATCGGCACCGGCGGAACCATCACCGGTGCTGGCCAGTTCCTCAAGGAGCAGAAGCCCGGCCTCACCGTCGTCGCAGTCGAGCCGGCCGAGAGCCCCATCCTCAACGGCGGGGCGCCCGGCCCGCACAAGATCCAGGGGATCGGCGCCAACTTCGTGCCCGACGTTCTCGACCGCGAGGTCTACGACGAGGTCATCGACGTCAACATCACGCAGAGCGTGCAGATGGCGCGTCGCCTCGCCGCCGAAGAGGGCATCCTCGCCGGCATCTCGAGCGGAGCGACCGTCACCGCCGCCCTCGAACTCGCCGCCCGCCCCGAGAACGCCGGCAAGACGATCGTCGTGATCGTCGCGAGCTACGGTGAGCGCTACCTCTCCACCGTTCTCTACGAAGACCTGGTCGACTAGAGCCGCGGCCGCTGAGCTTGTCGAAGCGCCCGAGATTGTCGATGCGACTCCGGGAGGACATCGCCACCGCACGCCACCGCGATCCTGCCGCGCGCAGCGGTGCGGAGGTGGTGCTCACCTACTCCGGACTCCACGCCGTATGGGGCTACCGCCTCGCGCACCGGCTCTGGTCGTGGCGCCTGCGGCTCGTGGCGCGCGCCGTCTCGCAGTTCGTTCGCTTCCTCACCGGGGTTGAGATCCACCCTGGTGCGGTCATCGGCCGGCGCTTCTTCATCGACCACGGCATGGGCGTGGTGATCGGCGAGACCGCCGTCATCGGCGACGACGTGATGCTGTACCACGGTGTCACCCTCGGCGGCACGTCGTCGAACCGCGAGAAACGGCACCCGACCCTCGGCGACGGAGTGGTTGTCGGCACGGGAGCGAGCGTGCTCGGGCCGGTCGTGATCGGCGCCGGATCGGTCATCGGCGCGCACGCGGTGGTGCTGACGGATGCGCCCGACGGGTCGCTGCTGACGGGTGTTCCCGCGAAGGTGCGGTCGCGCACACCGCACACCCCCGACTTCTACATCTAGGCGGTCGCTGAGCCTGTCGAAGCGCCCCTTCCCCGCCGGTCGCTGAGCCTGTCGAAGTGCCCCTTCGACATGCTCAGGGACCGACAGGCTCAGCGACAGCCGCCTGACACAATTGAGCGATGCGCCTCCGCCCGTTCACTTCAGCCGACGAGGCATCCGTCATCCAGCTCTGGAACGACTGCGGCCTCACCCGCCCCTGGAACGACCCCGCGAAGGACATCGCCCGCAAGCTCACGGTGCAGCCGGAGATGTTCCTGGTCGGCGAGATCGACGACCGGATCGTGGCATCCGCGATGTTCGGCTTCGACGGAACCCGCGGCTGGGTGCACTACCTCGCCGTCGCGCCCGGTCATCAGGGCGAGTCGCTGAGGCGCGCGATCATGGCCGAGGGAGAACGGATGCTCACGGCGATGGGCTGCCCGAAGGTCAACCTGCAGGTGCGCTCCGGCAACGAACGGGTGATCGGCTTCTACCGGGCGCTCGGCTACCTGCCCGACGACACGGTGTCGCTGGGCAAGCGGCTCATCCCCGACGGCTGACGAGACGCACCGCGAGCAGGCCGATTGCCGCTTGTCGAAGCAGGCTATCCGATGCGCGCATCCCCCAGTTCGAGGGCTGAGGATCGCACGCCCGCAGGACTAGCTTGGCCCGATGGCAAGGGTGCCAGATCCGCCGGCGACGAAGCCCGCGACACTACGCAGAGAGCGAGTGGCCCGGGTCGGTGGCAAGCGCCCGTGGATCGTTCTCGGCTCGCTCGCGTTCGTCGCCGTCCTGCTGGTCGCGCTGCTCGCCTGGCTCGCGTCGTCGGTTCTCTCGGTGAGGGAATCCCTCGAACGGGCCCAGGCGCTCGCGACGCAGATCAAGTCGGAGGTGGCCGCCGAAGACATCGACGGCGCGATTGCCCTGGTCGACGACCTGACGAAGAACACGTCGGATGCCGCGGAGGCATCGACTCAACCCGTCTGGCGAATCTTCGAGCTGGTGCCGTTCGTCGGGCCGAATCTCACCGCCGTGCGCCAGATCGCCGCCGTGATCGACGACGTCGCGACCGATGCCGTGCAGCCCATGGTCGACGTCGCGAGAGACGGATTCGATTCGTTCAGGCCCGTGAACGACCGCATCGACGTCGAGAGAGTCGAGGCGGTGGCCGTCGCGGTCGCCGCCGCAGACGCCAGCCTGGCCGACTCCGTGGCCGCGGTCGAGCGGATCGATACGGACGACACGCTGCAACAGGTCGTCGACGCGAAGGATCAGCTCGCCGAGCTGCTCGCCTCCGAGAGCGGGCCCGTCGCCGATGTCCGCCGGATCACCGACATCGCACCCGCCCTCCTCGGCGCCGACGGCCCGCGAAACTACATCCTGCTGTTTCCGAACAACGCCGAGTCGGTGTCGCTCGGGGGCAACACGGCGGCGTGGCTCTTGATCACCGTCACCAACGGCCTGATCGCGATCACCGAACAGCCGAGCTCCGACGATTTCGATCGAACCCTCGGAAGTCCCATCCCGCTGCCTCCGGAACTGGGGCAGATCTACGACCCCGGCCTCTTCTCCTATGTCACGAACACACAGCTGCGGCCGCACTTCCCCACCGCGGGCGCCCTCGCCCAGGGCTTCTGGGCGCGCAAGACCGGCCAGGTCGTCGACGGGGTGGTCTCGTTCGACCCGATCGCGCTGAGCTACCTGCTCGAGGCCACCGGGCCGTTGACCCTGCCGAGCGGGCACACGCTCGCTGCCGACAACGCCGTGAAGCTGCTGTTGAGCGACGTCTACTCGATGTACACGGACCCGTCGGAGCAGGACCACTTCTTCGCGCAGGCGGCCGCGGCCGTGTTCACCGCGTTGACCACGTCGACGCCCGACGTCGACGCGCTGATCACGGCGCTCACGCGCGCCATCGACGACGACCGCCTTATGGCGTGGAGCGATCACCCCGAGGAGCAGGCCGTCATCGCACGCAGCGCGCTCGAGGGCACCATGGCGACCGACAACGTCGCTGAGACCGAGATCGGCGTCTTCTTCGTGGAGAACTCCGCTTCGAAGATGTCGTACTACCTGCAGACCGCCGTCACGGTGAACGGCGACGCGTGCGCCGCACCCGCAGCGCCGACATTCACCGCGAGCATCGACCTGCACTCGGCGATCAGCCCGGCAGACTACGACGCCCTCCCCGACTACGTGAAGGTGCACGGCTACGGCGACCCGGTGAAGACTCGCACGCTCGTCTACGTCTACGGGCCCGTCGGGGCGAGCCACGCGAACGCCGTGTGGAACGGTAACGGCCTGGGTTCAGGTGTCATCGCCTCCGGAACCGACCTCGGCCGGCCGGTCGTCGCGCTGACCGTCGACCTGCGGCCGGGCGACGCGAGCAACGTGACCATCGTCTTCACCGGCGGGACGGAGCCGCACGGGCCGCTCACCGTGCGGGTCACGCCGATGGTGCAGCCGACGGTCGTGACAGACGTGAGCCCGGTATGCGGCTGACCGGGGCCTCGTGGGTCAGGAGCCGTCGCGCGCCCAAGCCAGCAGGCCGCTGACACCCGTCGCGAACGACACCCGCGGCTCGTAGCCGATCTCTGCGCGGGCCGGCTCGATGTCGGCCGAAGCCGCTCGAACGTCGCCCAGGCGGAACTTCGCGGTGATGACCGGGGCCGGGTTGCCGGCGACGACCGAGAGCTCGGTCGCGTAGTCGAGCAGCGTGCCGTGCGAGCCCGACCCGATGTCGAGCAGTCGGAAGCCCGTCTCGGGCGCATGCTCGATCGAGGCCTTGAAGGCGCGGACAACGTCATCGACGTGGACGAAATCGCGGATGATTCCACCGCCTTCGTAGACGTCGATGGGCTTGCCGGCGATGGCCTGCGTGGCGAAGAAGGTCAACACGCCCGTGTAGCTGTTCTCGAGTGCCTGGCCGGCGCCGTAGACGTTCTGCAGGCGAAGGATCGTCAGGGGCACGTCCATCGCCGTGCACCAGGAGCTCAGGATGTTCTCCTGGGCCAGCTTCGTCGCGGCGTAGACGTTGGTGGGACGCGGTTCGACCGTCGCCGCGTTGTGCGGAACGGCGGTTCCCTGCTCTCCGTCGGGGCCGAAAGGCTCCCACTCCTCGCGCAGCAGCTGGGCCTCGCCTCGAGCTCGGGCGTAGTACGTCTCGCCGTTGGGCGAGAGCCACTGGCCCTCGCCGTAGACGGCCCGCGACGACGCGAGCAGGATCGCCTCGGGGCGGTGACCGCTGTTCGACATCGCGTCGAGCATCTGGGCGGTGCCCGACACGTTTACCGAGGCGTGGCGGTTCGACTGCGTCAGCGACTGGCCGGTTCCGGTCTCGGCCGCGAGGTGGACGATGATCTCGGGGCGGTGCTCGGTGATGACCTCGGCCCAGACTGCACCGTCGGTGACGTCACCCACGACGCGCGTCGCGTCGGCCGGAGAGTCGGTAGGCCAGTCACCGGTCGCGTGAACCTGGGGGTGCAGGTTGTCGAGCAGGACGATGGCGTAGTCACCGCTGAGGAGGTTGGCCAACTTCGTGCCGATGAATCCCGCTCCGCCTGAGATGAGTACGGTCTTAGTCATTTACTGATCCTATTCGTGGCGGCGAGCGCGGCTAGAGCCGCGCGATGGCCTTCTGGTCGGCGAGGTCGCTGTCGACCATCATGGTGACGAGGTCCGGGAAGCTCACGGTGGGGGTCCAGCCGAGCACTTCGCGGGCCTTCGAGGAGTCGCCGATGAGGAGGTCGACCTCGGCGGGGCGCATGAACTCGGGGTCCTGGCGCACATACCCGCTCCAGTCGTCGATGCCGACGGCCGCGAACGCGTGGTCGAGCAGCTCCCTGATCGAGTGGGTCTCGTTGGTCGCGATGACGTAGTCGTCTGCAACGTCTTGCTGAAGCATCCGCCACATCGCCTCGACATAGTCGCCGGCGAAGCCCCAGTCACGTTTGGCGTCGAGGTTGCCCATCACGATCTCCGACTGCAGACCGAGTGAGATGCGGGCCACCGACTGGGTCACCTTGCGGGTGACGAACTCCGGTCCGCGTCGCGGCGACTCGTGGTTGAAGAGGATGCCCGACGAGGCGTGCATGTCGTACGACTCGCGGTAGTTGATGGTCATGTAGTGGCCGAAGACCTTCGCCACGCCGTAGGGCGACCTGGGCCAGAGCAGGGTCTCCTCGGTCTGCGGCACCTGCTGCACCTTGCCGAACATCTCCGAGCTCGAGGCCTGGTAGAAGCGCACCTTCCCCAGGTCTTTGCCGGCGTAGAGGCGCACTGCCTCGAGCATGTTGAGCACGCCCTTGCCGGTGACGTCGGAGGTGAGGTGCGCGTTCTCCCAGGAGTACGCCACGAACGAGATCGCGCCGAGGTTGTAGACCTCGTCGGGCTGCGACACGTCGAGGATACGGATGAGGCTCGAGAGGTCGGTGATGTCGCCGGTCAGCAGCTTGATGCCCGGGATGGTCGCCTCGACGAGCGCACGCTTGGGGTTGTTCTGGCCGCGGATGAGGCCGTAGACGTCGTAGCCCTTCGAGGCGAGCAGCTCGCCGAGGTAGAGGCCGTCTTGGCCGGTGATGCCTGTGATAAGTGCGCGAGTCACTCGTCCCCCTTGAGAATGTGTGGCTCTAATGCGCCAGTTAAAGCGTGTTCAGCCTACACAATGCCAAGTGGTGTCGATGAGTCCCGTCCGGACCTCAAAGCCAGATGGAGCGTCCGGAGACGGGGTAGCCTGTCGGTGGAGTAGCGATGCGTGCCTAGCGGTGAACGCGTCTGTAGCTGCCTGCGCCTCACGAATTCGCAATCGATTGTAGCGGCCCCGATGATGTCCAGCATTGTTGGGCGATGCTGGCGAGTCGCTCGGCCAGTCGCCCGATGCGCACCGTTGAGGAGAATGGCGCGGTGCGGTTGTCGCTATGCTCTAGCGGGTTCGCTCTGACTCTCTGCCTCGGCAGGGGACAGGGCGGCCCTGCGGCGGATCTTCTGTGCGAGCTTGTGCGAGGGTCGCTCCACCGCGAGGTAGAAGGCGTACGCGACCGCAAAGCATGCGACAAGGCTGATCGCGATGGCAACAGGGTTCGCGTCTGTCGGATAGACGAACGCGAGCAGGATCGGCTCGTGGACGAGATAGAGACTGAACGAGATCATGCCCAGCCATTGGAAGACGCGCGCCTCGAAGAAGCGTCGCGGATCCGTCGCCGTGGCGACGATGACGATCGCCGCGGTGAGTGCGATCAACGCTGCAAGTGGGTCGATAACGCCCATGATCTGTGGGTCGAGATGGAAGCGACCCAAGAGCGGAGAGGCCTCGAGAAGCGCGAAAATAGCCGCGCCGGCAATGAGCAGTCCCGCAACGCGAGCGCGCTTCGGCAGCTTGTGGAGTCGGTCGCGAAGTTCGAGCACTCTGTCCCAGCCGTAGGCGAGCGAGGTGCCGATGGCGAACATCGACATGTACACCAGGATTGGGCTGCCGACCCGGTTGCCGACCACCGAAAGAGTGATGGCGAGCACAACTCCGACCCATGGCGGTACTCGTCGGAGCGATGCCACGTACACCGCGAGCAGGAGCGAGAAGAAGACCTCCCACTGGAGGGTCCACAGCGGCGATAGATTGGCTGTCGTGCCGTCGAGCAGGGTGAGGTCGGATGCGATCGCCCATGGAGCATAGCTGGTTGGGTGTGCTTCCACCCACGGGCCAAGTCCGGTCGCGTCTCGGCTGATGAACAGCATCGTCACGATCGTGAGGACGACGGCCGCCCACACCGGCAAGTAGAGCCTAATCAATCTGCTCACGAGGTAGGTCGTGTAGTCGAAGCTCTTCGACCTGAGCATCATCAGCGCGAGCACTAGTCCCGAGAGGATGAAGAACAGCCACACGCCGCGGTAGCCGAGCACGCCGATGAGTTGCATCGCCTGCTCGATCACGGGCCATTGGAAGACGGGGCTGTCGAAGTTCTGCACGACGATTAGTCGCGCGTGACCTAGAACGACCAAGGCCGCGGCAAATCCGCGCAGACCGTCCAGAGATCGGAGGCGGCTCGAAGAGGACGGATCCATCGGCGCCGTGGTCGGTTCCCCGACGTTGTATTTTTCTCGTTTCCCCACCGGCGAAGCTTACTGGGGATTAGGCCCGACAAATCGCGCCACCCTATTCGTGGTCGGCAGGTTCCAACGCCGCCCGGAGCTCGGGGGCCAGGCTCGTGGAGTACTGCGCTGTGAGGTGCATGCCATCTGTGCGAATGATCATGCCGGCGGCGAACATCGGGCAACTGTCTCCAGAGCAGAACCACTCGGATGTGTCGACGAATTTCGCGCCCGCTTGCGCGGCTGACGCGCCTTCTATGCGAGCCTTCATTTTCCACCCGCCCCTCAGCTCGCTTACGCAATCACCCGGCAACGACCGAGGGGTGGCGCACACGTCTGGGGCAACCGCAACGGGCGGGGGGCTTAGGACTACCACGCTCTCAACGGTGACTCGGGTCAATGCATCGGTGTACCCGGTGGCCCAGGTCGTTTGGACGGCCTCGCCGACCATCCCAGTGCGGTCGATTCCCGCCTCGACGTCGGAGACGATGAGCAGGTCAGGCCCTATTTCAGAGATCGACTTGTAGATAGTTTTGTGGACTACGTCGCAGCGCGGGCCGTCATTTGGCGCCAATGCCACGGTGACAGATATGTTGCCGAATGGGCAGTTCCCGAACCCGATCCCGCGCACCTCGTATTCATCCCCGATAGCGGCGACGATTCCCGGAATCCAACTCATACCGACAGAATCGCCAACAACTAATGCGAGCTTCCCCGAGTCGGAATTGCCCCAACTGCATTGAGGTGATCCTGAGGTCGACTTGGGGTTGAGGCACTCTGAATCGCTGTGGAGCTGCGGGGGTGTCCCTGTGGTTGCTTTCCCGAGGGCCGGAGCGAGGTCAGTAGGCCATCGTGGCTCGTCGAGGGCTTGTACTAGGGCCGCCGAGCGGTCCTCGACGATGATCTGCGCGACTTCGGCTGTCGCGGGCTGAACCACGATCGCAGACAACGCAAGAGCCGCGATAGCCCCAGCAGCCCGCAAGTCCGATTCCCTTCCAGACGCGGTCGCGGCGATGTCCGGACTCCAGCCAGTTGGATCTCCTGATCGGATTTTCAACAAAGTGGTAGCTCAATGTAGACAGCGAGATCATCGCAACGAGAGCCACCAGAATCTGCAGTACAGGTGACTCGATGACTGATTCGGCGAAAACGATCACCGGAAAGTGCCACAAGTACAGCGAATATGAGATGTCACCAACGTAGGTCGCGACGCGATTGGTCAGCGGTGTCAGTGTGCGGCTCTCGCTCCCGACGCCTGCGAGGAGCACTGCGCACGTGCCGAGGACCGGCGCGAGGGCGAACGGGCCGGGGAATGGAGTGTCGGCGTCGATGAGAATGGCGCTGGCACCAATGGCGCCGAGGCCGGCCCAAGCCAATAGAGCGCGCAAGCGGTCTGAAAGGTCGGGCAGGCGGTGTGCGCCGATCGCGAGCAACGCGCCCGCGGCTAGTTCCCATACTCGCGAGAACGTCGAGAAGTACGCCCAGGTTGGTTCGGTCGCTGTCTCCAAGATGGCCCATCCAAAGGAAAGCGCACCAATGATGGCAATCGCTGTCCCTGCGGTCCGGCGGAACTTGCGGTGGGCCAGTGCAACGATTGCGACCAGTAGCAACGGCCAGACTAGATAGAACTGTTCCTCGACGGCTAGCGACCAATAATGCTGAAGTGGCGAGATTGGACCGGTCGCCTGTAGGTAGTCAGTCCCGGTTGCGGCGAAGCGCCAATTCGCCCCGAAGATGACCGTCCACAGCGCGTCGATGCCGGTCAACTCCGCCCGACCGCGGCTGAATACGAACCATGACGTCGCGGCCGTTACCGCAACGACGAGAAGTGCGGCCGGGAGGATTCGGCGGAAGCGCCGCAGGTAGAACTTTGGCAACGAGATCTTGCCGGTGCGCTCGCGTTCGCGGACGAGAAGCCCGGTGATCAAGAAACCGCTCAGCACGAAGAAGACGTCGACACCGATGAAACCACCGCCAGGGAAACCCGTCAGGTGGTTGACGATGACGAGGACTACCGCGAGTGCTCGGAGACCTTGAACGTCTCGACGTGACTGATGCTTCATGGCGACGGGCCGGTGCTCGACGGCCGCAGCCTTCTCGATCATCTTCCCCCGGATCATCCCCACTCTTATGAAGCTTACTGTCGATTCCTCACCTCACCTCACCGAACCTACGAAGGAGACACCGTGGCTCTCGTCGCCGTTCGAGGCAGCATCATGCTCGAGTCGAATGCGTCCGCGTTGTTCGAACGGGCCAACGCGAAGTGCGGCGGCGCGTTGATCAGCGCGAGTCCGCACGGCGGCCACCGATATGTAGCCGACCAGACGTCTCTCCGTTCGGGTACTAGCAGCGCATGGCCGGAGGAAAAGACTACGGCCACTTGAATCTGCCCAAGCGGCGTCACGCATCCGATCGCTCACAACCTCCGGCGGGCACTGCAGTGGGCTACTCGAGCAGCACCATCGTCAATTCAGGCTCAGTCGCCATTCCGCTGTAGGGCGGCATCGAGCGGTGACCGCACCGGTCACTCCGCTTTCTGCGTGACGAGCAAGTCATCCGCCCACACCGGTTCGTCACCCGATTCCGCCGTGAGCGCCAGCTCGGCGCTCATATGGTCTGGGCCGGTAGTGATTGTGACCCAGAGGGACTTCCACTGATCTGAATCGCTGGTTACCGACTCCGTCTTAGAGCCATAGTCCGAAACGCTGAAGTTAACAGCACCTGCGGACTTGACGTGTATGCCGAACGTGTATGTCGTGTCTGGCAGGAGCCCTGTGATCAAAGTGGAAATGCCGGAGTTCTCGCCCGTCAGAACAACCGCTCTGCTGCCACCGCGCACTACTTTCGACTGCACCTCGGCGACGCCGGTGGGGACCCACCCGTCAAGGGCACCAGACTCGAATCCCCCGTTGATGTGGCCCTTTCGGTACGCCTCGAACTCCGCGAGATGAAAGGCAAAAGAGGGCTTGGCCGTTGTAGAGACGTCAGTTAGCTGGGTGGCATCGACTTTGAGAAAGCGATACTCACCCGCGGGAAATGCAAAAGTCTGCTCGCCGACGACGGGGACTCCGGCGTTATACCCGGCTGCCGTGTGCAAAGTCGTCCAGGTCGCGCCATCAGCGGAACCCTGAATCGTGAAGGATGCGGGGAAGCCCCTGCCGTCGGAAACAACCGAGTTGCGCGGCCACAGCGTGACGGTATCTACCGGCTTCACCGCGCCCAGATCGACTTGGACCGACTCGGCGGCTTCCGCCGAGGGATGGCCGCTGGAGCTCCATCCCCGGACTGATATTTTGGATGGTTCGAAGCTGTGACGGCGTCCGTCGTTGATTCCAGACACCGACCATCCCTGACTGGCATCTTCGGCCGATGAGCTCGCCGTAGCGACAGCTCCCGAGGCCGCTGCCGCGAGGTTGGTCGCAGCAGGTTCCGCCGAAATCGGCTTCTCACCCGGCTTCTCTAAGCCGGTAGGTGCCAAGGCGATGGTTACGACCCCGTTCGCTGGCACCAGCACGGTGCTCTTGAACTTCTTCGCCGGCGCCAGCACAGTGTCCTCGATGATCGGGGCGTTCTCATTCGGACTCGGGTAGCTCGGTGCGACAGTTGTGGAAGCGTCGGCGAAACCGTTCCCACGCGCCGCGCTCACCATCGAGACCGTTGACGTGAAGTTGGTTTTTGCGAACGGAAGGTGGGACAAGGTCAGCGAAATCTGCGCGTCGGTGGCGGTGTTATTCCACAGCATCGCCGTGGCGGACTTCTTAGATGCGTCTTTCGTGACCAACCCGTAGACATCCTGACTAGCAGTCCCGTCTCCGGACACCGTCGTCGGCAGCATGGTCGACTCGAGTTCGGAGTACATCTCGAATACGTTGCCGACTGACTTGCGATGGCCATCGACGGTCACGAGCCCCAGGTCGCCGTTGTAGGGGAGGTGAAAGTTGAGGCCTTCGACCGGACTGAAGTAGAAGAACTTGTCGGCGTCGGACTGGCTCGCGAGGAAAAGCCTCCGGGCGATATAACTGGATCCGTTGATGCTTGAGTTAGTGTCCGAGCCTTGGCCGGCCCCTTTGTCCATGAATGAATCGTTGTTCCATTCGGTTACATAGATGGGGAGCGTCCCACGACCCGCGTCGGTAAGCCACTGACGAGCCTGCGCCACCGAGTCCCAGCCGGTGGCGCGATAGCTGTGTACGGAAAAGAAGTCGATGGGGACCGTGGGGTTCGCGATCAAGTAGTTCAGGAAATTCCTAGACCATTCGCCCGGAGAATTGAGGTCAGACGCTGCCGGGCCGCCAATCCGCGACGTGCTATCTACGCTTTTCACTGCCATCGCGCTCGCTAGGTAGAGGGCGTTGTAGTCGTTGGAATCACCCAACCAGTGGCCCGTGTCGAGCTCGTTCCACACCTCGTATTCCCAACCCGTGTGGCCGAGGTCACGATAGTGAGTGACGAACGCCACAACAAGTGCGGACCACGCGTCGAGCGACTGCGGTGGTGAGTAGGCGGTTTTCGCGAGCGCCGTCGGCATATAAGACAAAGAAATGAGCGGTGTTATGTCGTGGGCAAGAAGCGGAAGCAGTACTTGATCGAGGCGCGAGAAGTCGTACACCGGGTTGCCTGACGCGTCGACGGTCACAACTTTGTAGAAGGGGTCATCGAAGACGTGGTCAATGCGAACCTCTCGCAGTCCCATGCTCGACATCTGCGCCGCCTGGGCCGTGAACCAGTGGAGGTTCTTCATCGTGCCATAGCCTCCCTGCGAGGCATTGAGCAGGTCGCTCGTGTCGAATGGCGCGCCCTTCGCCTTGTAGCTTGCCGACATCGACGCCTTAGTGGTTGTCTCCGTGGCGACCTCGTCCGGCGGCACAGCTGAGGCCGACGTCGAGAACGCTGGCTGCGGCGGGTATTGCACGGGGGGTGTCGCGACCGGAGCACCAGGCGCGCACGCCGTGAGGATGAACGCAGATACGAGCAGCATCGTGGCGGTGGAGAACGTGGTCCGGAAAGTACGGCCAAGACCTCGGCGCAGGGGTTGCGCCGTGCGGTGGGGCTTCATAAGCGAAAATTCTTTCCTGCGATCGGCCTTCAGCGCACGATGCTCTGTTCTGCGAGCACACCTCGTCTATACGAGTTTACGTGCGATTCCGAGGGAAAGTCGCCAGCTCAAACCGAAGTACTATCAGCTATCTAGCAGACTCGCCCACCCATTGCCACCGGAGCACAAGTGAACCAACCGCGGCTTCGCCCTGGGCGCCGTAGCGACATCCAAGCGCTGCGCGCTGCGGCGATCGCCCTTGTAGTGGTGAACCATTTGTGGCCAGAGCACCTGACTGGCGGGTTCATCGGTGTCGACGTCTTTTTCGTGATCAGCGGCTATCTGATCACATCGCACCTCGTGCGCGAACTGGAGTCTACCGACCGAATTAGATTGATGCGGTTCTGGTCAAGACGGGCGGTTCGCCTGCTGCCCGCGGCCCTAGCAGTCCTCGTGTTCTGCGCCGGTGCGGCTCTTGTCTGGGCGCCGATCACGCTCCTCGAAGCTACGTTCGTGCAGATTGGCGCTGCTGCGCTGTACGTCCTCAACTGGGTGCTCTCCGCGACGGCGGTCGACTACTTCGCTCAGGGAGCGGGGCAGACCATGGTCACGCACCTGTGGTCGCTCTCCGTCGAAGAGCAGTTCTACTTACTTTGGCCGCTCGTCCTGTTGGCAACGTATGTTGTGGCTCGACGGGCTCGCAAACGCCGCTCGGTCTTGCTCGTGATGCTGCTTGCGGTCGCTGTGATCTCTCTTGCTTGGGCCATATACAACACCTCGGTGCTGCCGAGTTCCGCGTATTTCGAGACCTCAGGTCGGGCGTGGGAGTTTGCCATAGGCGGTTGCGTGGCTCTCTTGCCCGTGATTCGGGAAAATATTCGTCTGCGGCTAGTTCCGCTGACCTGGGTTGGATGGGCAGCCATCTTAACCGCCGCGGTCACGCTTGACGGCGATTCGGGGATCCCCGGAGCCAGCGCAATGCTTCCGGTTTTCGGCACCGCACTCCTGATTTGGATTGGCGAATTCGAAAGTGATTGGTCACCGCGTCCGTTGCTGCAGTTCAGACCTGTGCAGTTGCTTGGTGAACTGTCATATTCGGTCTATCTCTGGCACTGGCCGCTCATCGTCTTGGCGCCTCAAATTATCGGGCGGGACTTGTTCGCTCGCGACAAGGTGATCCTGATCGCGATAACCATCGCCTTGGCGTTCTTCACAAAACGCTTCATCGAAGACCCGATTAGATTCGGCCCTACCCTGCGCAAACTCGCCCCGCCAACCGTCCTCGCCATAGCGGTGGCAGCCACACTCGTCATATTCTGCGCGGCAACGATTGTTGTCGCGAGTGTGGGGGAACGCGGAGTCACAGCAGCGGAATCTCTGTACGATCTCTCCGCGGATCCAGGACCATGCTTTGGGGCCCAAGCGAACCTATCTGGTGACGAGTGCCAGCTGTCGAATGATCTTGGCGACCGGGAGTACCTGCTTTCGCGGGCGAGCATCCCAAACATCACCCTCTCGAACGGATCGTACTGTCAGCAACTTCGCGGCAAATCAGAGGTGCTGACTTGCTCGTTCGGAGTCCCCGAAGGAGAGCAGGAAGTGAACGTCGCCCTCATCGGCGACTCACACGCGGGAATGTGGGCGCCGGCCCTGGACGCGGTTGCCCCGGAGCTGGGTATTCGCGTGACCGCGTACCTCGACTCGGCGTGCCCCGCGACCCTTGACCCCGGCGTCATTGGTGCTTATAGCCACATCGCGATTCAGCAGTCTGCGTGCGAGGAATGGCGGATGAAAGCAATCTCCGACGTCGCGGCTGATCCGGACATCGACGTCGTGATCACCTCGGCCCGAGATCGCAACTACCGTTTCGCGGACGGGGCGCCCGATTCCGGCGCAGGTTACGCCAGTGCTTGGACGTCGTGGCTTGAAGCAGGAAAGCGCGTCATCGTCATCAACGACACGCCCCTTTATCCCTTCTCGGTGCCAGAGTGCATAGCTGCCGCGCGTTCGCTTGAGGATCCGTGCACGGCCGCCAGCATTATCGGTCTGCCACCCGGCCCCATGGCGCTCGCGGCACATTCGATAAGCGATCCGAATCTCAGATTCGTCGACTACACCCGAGTATTCTGCGACGACGAGGAGTGTCATTCAGTGGTCGGCGGACTGCCCGTCTACGTAGACTTCGAGCACCTTAGTGAAAGCTTCGCTCGTTCGTTCGGGGCGGATTTCTTGCAGGATCAGCTGGACTGATTAGTTCGCGCTGTGCGCTCTGTCCCAGAGGGCGCGGGCCACTATCGCCTCGTCCCGCTTGTGAACGACGTACCGCAAGCCAACCGCAGCGATGGCGCCGATAAGGCCGCCAATTGAGTTGGCCAGCACGTCGGCGACGGTGGCGAATCGAGCGGTGAGGAGTGTGGCCTGCGTCAGTTCGATGGCTATCGAAAGAATCGGCGTCGCAATGAGGGCGAGCCACCAGACACGAACCGGCAGAAGCGTTGAAATCAGAAATCCCAGCGGGATGAACATCAGCACGTTTGCCGAAAACTCGAGCTTGTTGTACCCGAACCAAGCAGGCACGCCGTTTCGATGCAGGATGGCGAGAAGGCGATCTACCGTGGATTCAAACCCTTGATCCAACGGAGTTGGACCCATCGTTAGGGCCAGAACAAGGGAGACGGTTGCGGCAAGCAGCGTGACGGCGAGCCATTCGCGAACGCGGCTCTTTGCTGGCTTCATCCTGTGATGCCGTCCAAGGCGACTTAGCCCGCTCGAGTGACAGCGAGGCGCGGGGCCGAGGTGGCGGTCGTTACCCTCATACCCTCGGCGAAGCTCTTCTGCCGAAGCTTCCAAGTGGCGACTGAATCGCGGCGCAGGACGAGCCGGGCAAATGCCCAAGCTTGAATGTAGGCGAGCGCTATCGGAGTGCCAATTCCGCTTGTGTGCTTGCGCGCGACAAGAACCCAATTCCGCGAGCGCCATTTGATGAAGAACGGGGAGTCGGGTCCGCCGGTCAGGCTGCTCGCCTTATGGATGATCGTCGTGGCCGGGCTCAGCCAGAACTGATACCCGCCGTCTGCAACGCGGATCGCAAAGTCGATGTCGTCGTAGTAAACGAAGTAGACCGGATCCATGAGCCCGACGTTCTCGAACACCTCGGGGCGCACGAGCAGGCAGCAGGTGGATGCGTAGGGCGTCTTCCTGAGCACTCGTGGGACGTCGGCCATGGTTTCGCCGGCGCTTTCGTGCGTGGGCTTCATGCCCTGCCAGCGGATGATGTCGCCGCCTGCGTACCAGACGGAACCAGGCGGCTCAGTGGCTTCGATGAGGGGCGAAACGACGTCGAGATTGTTCTCCGTCGCTTCCGTTACCAGATTCACGAACGCGTCAGAAGGGAACATCGTGTCGTTGTTCAGGGTCAGCACCCAGTCGGCCCCGTCGGCTAGCGCGGCTTCGATGCCCTGGTTGTTGCCCACAGCGATGCCTTCGTTGTTGGCGTTCGCGATCGTCACGAAGTCGATACGGTCGTCCCAACCGGCGAGTACTTCCAGAGTGCGGTCAGACGAGGCGTTGTCGATGACGTAGAGCTTGACGACTAGGCCGGTTTGAGCGGCGACACTCTCGAGGAAGTCCGGGAGCACAATCTCGCTGTTGTACGTCACGGTGACGACACCGACAACTGTCTCGGCAATGGTCTTGGGCATTTGGGATCGACCTCCGGGTCGCATGGGCCACGATCGGCGGTGATGCTCTGAGGAGTTATCGTAATAGACTTTCGCGGGGCCGCCTAGTCGCGCCAGTCGGTAGCGGTTTATGAATAGTGGGGTTTACGCATGTCCATCTTGAGCGGATCATCGATCTTGATCACCGGAGGCACGGGCTCACTGGGCAAAGCTCTCACGCGCGAGCTCCTCGACAACCACGACGTGGCGAAGATCATCATCTTCAGCCGCGATGAACTGAAGCAGCTCGAAGGCAGAGCACTGTTCGGCAACGATCCTCGGCTTCGCTGGTTCATTGGTGACATCCGAGACAAGGCGCGGCTGATGCGCGCATTCCACAAGGTCGACTACGTCATCCACGCTGCAGCCCTCAAGCAGGTGGACACTGCCGAGTACAACCCTTTTGAGTACGTAGAGACGAACGTTCGTGGTTCGCAGAACGTCATCGACGCCGCCATCGACAGTGGTGTGAAAAAAGTGGTGGCACTCTCTACCGACAAAGCCTCGAGCCCTGTGAACCTCTATGGCGCAACAAAGCTCGTCGCGGATCGCCTTTTCGTCAGCGCGAACCATTACGCCGCTTCCTATGACACGCGGTTCAGCGTTGTTCGCTACGGCAACGTGAGCGGATCGCGAGGCAGCATCGTACCGATCTGGAAGCAGATGGCGGCAGAGGGGAAGTCGCTGCCCCTCACCGATACACGCATGACGCGATTCTGGATCACTCTTCCTCAAGCCGTGAAGTTCGTGTTGGACTCCTTCGAAATGATGGATGGCGGTGAGCTTTACGTTCCCCGGATTCCGTCGATAACTATCGGTGACCTTGCAGAGGCAATCGCACCCGGGGCCCCGACCCATGAAATCGGCATTCGACCAGGCGAGAAGCTCCATGAAGAGATGATCGCGCCCGACGACTCGCGCCGCACCGTTGCGCTCGGCGACAGGTACGTGGTTATGCCGCACATTGCCGGGTGGGGCTACACGGAGCCCGCAATCGGTGTGCCGGTCGAAGACGGGTTCAGCTTTCAGTCGAACACGAACGAACTGTTCCTCAGCGTCGAAGAGATTCGCTCGCTTCTCGGCGAATGACATCCTGGCTGATCACCGGTGCGACCGGTCTTCTCGGCAGCAACGCTGCCATAACGCTCGGCGAGACAGACACGGTGGTCGGCACATCACGTCGGGTCCCGAAGCAAAGCCCTGTGCCTTTCCTCCAGGCAGATCTTGAGTCGGTTCAGAGTCGCGGCAGCCTTGTCGAACGCTCGGCCGCAACCGCTGTCTTCCATGCAGCCGCTCTTTCGTCGATTGATGCATGTGAGTCCGACCCCGGTCTGGCGCGCGAACTCAACATCGCCGCCGCCGCGGATCTAGCGGCTCAGGCAAGGGACGCGGGCGCGGCGTTCGTGTACATCTCGACCGACGCTGTCTTTGACGGATCGCAAGGGGGATACTCGGAGTCTTCCCCGACATCGCCTGTATCCGAATATGGACGCACCAAGCTTCTCGGTGAGCAAGCGGTGCTGGAGGCATATCCCGACGCGCTCGTCGCCCGCGTCAACTTCTACGGCTGGAGCCCGACAGCGAAGCGGAGCATCGCTGAGTTCTTCTACAATTCCCTTCGCAAGGGGCGCAGCGTGAACGGATTCACTGACATAGTCGTCAACACGCTTCAAGTGTCTTATCTCGTAGATGCGATTGCGAAGCTGGTGGACAAAGGTGCACACGGGATTACTCACGTCGCAAGCAGCGAGCCGATTTCGAAGTTTGAGTTCGGGCGCCAGATGGCCACACAGTTCGGTTTCGATCCGGCACTCGTTGCCGAGGCGGTTTCGACGGACCATCTGAAGCACAGTCGCGGGTCCAATCTGAGCCTGCAAACCACACGTGCCGAGACGCTCCTCGGCGAACCGCTTGCGTCCCAGAAAGCCGGGCTCGAGCGGCTGTACGGTGAACTACGTGTCGGTCGCCCGCAGAGAGTGAGTCAATTCAACCCAGAGATAGGCAGCTAAATATGGATATATCGATCAACGGTCGCGCGATCGGCCTCGACCATCCGACGTACTTCGTTGCGGACATTGCGGCGAGCCACGACGGCGACCTCAACCGTGCGATCGATCTCATCCACCTCACCGCCGAGGCAGGAGCGCATGCCGCCAAGTTTCAGAACTTCACCGCCGACGAGATCGTTTCGGACCGTGGCTTTCGCGAGCTCGGGTCAAAGCTGAGCCATCAGGCGAAGTGGACGAAGTCAGTGAGCGAGGTCTACGCAGAGGCGTCGCTGCCACACGAGTGGACACCGATCCTGCATGCCGAGTGCAAGAAGGCCGGCATCGACTATTTTTCGGCTGCATATGACTTCGCAGCGATCGACATGCTCGAGCCATACGTTCCCGCCTACAAGATCGGCAGCGGCGACATTTCCTGGCTTGAAGCCGTCGAGTATACGGCGGCCAAGGGCAAGCCCATGCTGCTCGCGACTGGTGCGACGAGTCTTGGCGAAGTCGTAGACGCAGTGGCGGTGGTTCAGCGTCATACGCAGGAACTTGTCCTGATGCAGTGCAACACGAACTACACGGCGTCGCTCGACAACTTCGCCCACCTCAATCTCAAAGTCTTGCGGTCCTACTCGGAGCTATTCCCTGGCGTCGTACTCGGGTTGTCAGACCACACACCCGGAGTGAGCGCCACGCTCGGCGCGATTGCGCTTGGTGCCCGCGTCGTAGAGAAGCACTTCACCGACGACACGACACGACCCGGCCCTGACCACGCCTTCTCGATGGACCCTGCTTCCTGGCGCGAAATGATCGACCGATCACTCGAGCTGGAATCCGCCCTAGGCAGCCCTCTCAAACAGGTGGCCCCCAACGAAGCGGAGACCGTCGTCGTTCAGCGCCGGGCAGTCCGTATGCGCCACGACGTGCAAGCAGGCCACAAGATCACGCGCGAAGACTTGACGGTGCTGCGTCCTGCACCGGCCGGCGCGATTGGCGCCGCGCACGTTCTCGATCTCGTCGGCATGGTTGCGACAGGAGCGCTCGAAGAGGGCCAGACCGTGTCGTGGTCTGACCTAGCGAGGACGCCGTAGATTGCGAATCCTCTACGCGACGAAATCTTGGTCGACCCACGACCAACGATTTCTGGACGCTTGGAAGGACGCGGGTTTCGAGGTCCGCTCCATCTCGATGAACGAAGTGGAACCTGAGTTTGAGAACAGCGAGCGCTTCCATGACCGGCTAAGGACGGCCATCGCCGAGTTCGCTCCCGATGTGGTCCACGCCGGCCCGCTCTCGGATGTAGCACCATTCGTAGTAAGTGTCTGGACGGGGCCGCTCATAGCTATGTCCTGGGGTTTTGACCTATTGAGAGACATCGAGCGCCAGCCCCGCGTACGAGAAGCGGTCGCCGGCGTTCTGCGCAGGGCCGACCAAGTAGTCGTCGACAACGACGCACCCGCGCTCGTGGCGCTCGAGCTAGGTGCGGACGCCAGCGCGATCGCCCAGTTTCCGTGGGGAATCGACCTCGAAGCGTTTGCTCCCGGCAGGTCAGCCCTGCGCTCGAGCCTCGGATGGAAGAGTTCGAACTTCGTAATTCTGAGCATGCGGCGTCACGAAGCCATTTACAACGTGGAAACGGTGGTGCGTGGGTTCATCCGTGCCGCGGCGTCCGCGCCACAGCTCCGCCTACTCCTGGCCGGAAGCGGCTCGCACACCCCAGCGCTGCAGGCGTTGCTCGAAGATGCGGAGTTGGAGGATCGAGCGGTATTTCTCGGCGAGGTGAGACAACCCGAGCTACCTGCCGTCTATCGCGCAGCTGATATGTACGTGAGCGCATCGGTCGTTGATGGATCTTCCGTCTCTCTGCTCGAGGCCATGGGCACCGGGATCCCCACGTGTGTCTCCGACATCGCGGGAAACGCGCAGTGGATCGCAGGTGGGCGCGGCCTGTCTTTCGAGGTTGGCGACGACGGATCTCTTTCCGAGCTCATTCTCTCCCTCGTTGAGGACCGGGCTCAGGGCGGCGATGTTTCTCGGTCGATGGCCAGAGCCGCGCGCGAATTCGTCGCCATGAATGCCGACTGGGGAAAGTCGGGGACGAAACTCGCGGCGATCGCCGCTGCGGCGATCGAACGGAATCGAGCTCACCCATGACAACCATTGGCATCGTCCAAGCACGATTCGACTCGAGCAGGCTTCCGGGCAAGGTTATGGAGCGCATAGGCGAAGACACAATGCTCGGGGGCGTCTTGAGCCGTCTTGCAGCCAGCAGCCTCGTGGATGAGGTAGTCGTAGCGACAACTACAGCGGCCTCAGACGACGGAATTGCCGAACTGGTAGCAGGCGAGGGATACGCGATTTTCCGCGGGTCGAGTTTCGACGTACTCGATCGATTTCACGATGTGCTGTTGGCGCGCCCTGACGCCGACGTGGTCGTGCGTGTTACTGCGGACTGCCCTTTCCTCGATCCAGAACTGGTCGACGAAGTCATCCGAGCTCGCGCAGAGCACGGGGTGGATTTCGCGTCCAATCGGCTGCCGCCACCGTACGCTCGAACCTACCCGGTCGGGCTCGACGTCGAGGTGAGCACCTCCGCGGCGCTTCGGCGCGCGTGGAGCGAGGCAGATGAACCCTATTTCCGTGAGCATGTCATGCCGTTTCTGTACGTCGAGCACTCGCAGTTCTCGAAGTTCATCGTCGACCTGGACGCCGACTATTCGCAGTACCGCTGGACGGTAGACACACCGGAGGACCTCAGAGCGGCTCGGGCAATAGCCCGATACTTGCCGCAGTCGTCGACATCGTGGCGTGACGTTCTCGCTGTTGTGGTCGAGCATCCTGAACTCGTCGCAATCAACGCGCAGTTCACCCAGAAACAGGTCACTCAGGTGGACTCACGCTGGACGGAAATCGACCGCAAACGCGATTAGCGAGTCGTCAGAGACTTTATGGTGCGGCGCGAGCGCCGAGCGGCCTGCAGTGCGGTTCCGGCAGCGGCGAGAGATAGAGATCTCAGCCAACCGATGCTAGGTCGGCCTACGGGAATTGCGGGTGTGTGCTCGGCTCTCTTCTGCATCGAAAGGCGTGTCGCCTCGAGAAAACCGCGCCCACTGCTCTCATCGGGCTCGAGATACGCACCCTCCGCCCATTCGTTCCACGCGTTGACGAAGACGAGGCCGTCGGGTCCGCGAAGCTCGGACTCGTACGCCCGAGCATGCGACAGCCACCGGCGGTAGTGGAAGGGAGACGAATCGACGTAGATCGTGGCTGCCGCTTGCTTTCGGGCCGTGTTGTCCCACATCGGTGCGACTCCGCGGTAGCGAATAAAGCCCGGATCGGCTCGGCGAGCAAAGGCGCGCACGAGCCGCGGATACGACATGATCCTGCCTGTGAACTTAGGGTTCAGATTGCGCGGCGGTAGCCGCTTGGCCACCCCGAGCGTGTTCGAGCCTACGGGTGGGAATTCTGCAACTGCGTCGAATCCGACCGACGCTGGAGTTATTCCCGGGTTGGTCTCGGCTGCAATCAGATGAATCGGGCCGAGACCAAGCTCAGCTGCGCGTGTGCGCCAAATCTCCGCGTACGGTTCGTCCTCGGGGAGATGGTCGGCGCGGTGAACCATGATTACGGCTGCTCCGTCCAATCTCAAATACCGAGGGTCGGAAAGGTACGGCACGAACGAATCGAACGCCTCCATCGCAGTGGTTGGAGAGTAGTTCTGGGCGATGAGCATGTCTTGGTCTTTGCCGTCCCAGCGGCGGCTCCAGTTCTCATTCGCCCACGAAATGCAGAACGGAAAGTCAGGTCCACTCTCCACATAGTTGTCAAGGGGCGTCTCGAGCAGGCGCTGACCGTCGAACCAGTAGAAGTAGAAGCAGAACGCGTCAACGTCATGCTCACGAGCGAGCTCGGCTTGCGAGTGCATCACCGCTACGTCTCGAAGGTCATAGGCCCCTAGCTCCGACGGACGCCGAGGATGGTCATGTCCGTCGAACTGCGGAAGTGCGCGCGCAACGTTAACCCATTCTGTGAATCCCTTCCCCCACCATTTGTCATTCTGTGCGATGGGGTGAAACTGCGGGAGGTAGAAGGCCACTGTCTTTGGGCGCCGGGACGAATCGATCGAGGCTTCTGCCCCAGCGCGGAGGAGCGGCCTGGCGTCGAGTTTGGAAGCGCCCCATACCGCGACCGCAATCGCGATCGCGAAAATCAGGTAGCCGAGAACTTCGTAGAGCGAACCACGGAGAATGATTATGAGGAGAGCTGCGACCGGCAGGTCGACGATGAGGTGCGTCGGGCCGACGAGACGAGAACCCACGAACGTGCGCGCGCGGATTAGTCCAAATAGCACTCCGAGCAACGCGAACACGACGCAGACCCCGAAGGCCCCGCCCATGAGATTCGCCTCGCCCCACAGCGGCATAGACACATTCGAGTAGCCCATCCCGGTGAGTTCGGCGACAACTCGACCGCTGACCACTCCCTGAACCTGGTCGCTCAAGACTGGCAGCCATCGAAGGATCGGAGCGAGCATCAACTCAAACGGCGTAGGGTAGTTCGCTGGAATGTGGCCAGCAACGCTTATCGAGCGAAAGAGCATCTCGATTGCGTCGAAGTCGAAACTGACCAGCGACTGGTGCGGCAGCGACAGCACCACAGCGTCTGAACCTGTGCCGTCTCCACGTGCCAGATCGAGCGACGGAAAGACCGTGATGAGTCCCCCCGCTATACCAGCTGGCAGTAGCCGGAGGATCGAATGTCGCACCAAGATCGCTCCCAGAGTCGCGATGAGGAAGCTGCCAAGAAGGAAGCGGGATCCTGTTAGCGGGTTAGTGACCACCCCAGCCACCACGGTCGCAGCAACGATCAGAATTAACGGTATCCGGACACCGTTTCTCCGAACAACGATCGCCACCGCGGGAAGCGTGATCGCGCCGGCGGTGGCGATGAAGAAGAGTGAGCCGGAGCCAGGGATGTCGCCGTTCTGGACGAGTTTATTCTGGAACTCGGCCTTGCCGGCGAAAAGGGAATCTCCTGTAATCACGATGAAGAGAACGGAGACGAGGAGGAATGCGAACAGCGCGACCGACACCACTCGTGCAGTGTGGGGATACGATTTCGGCCGCTGGACGTAAATGGTGGCGGCTGCTCGAGCGGTCTTTTTGTGAAGAGCGAAGTTGCTGACGGCAAGGGTCACAGCGCAGCCAAAAACGATTACAAGCTGCGCTTCAACCACCGTCTCGCTCGAAAAGGTAGCGCCCCAGGGGAATCGATTTGCGGCAAGTTGATAAGACTGAGCGAGTCCCAGAAAGACGTAGACCCACATCCAGAAGATCGCCCAGGTAGCGCTGAACACGGAATCGATCGCCGCGCGGATAAGGAGCGCCCCAGAACCCGCCGTGATTGCTATTGAGAGCGTCTTTACCGCAAAGCTCCAGTCCGGGGAGAGCGCGAGAGCAACGCTCGCAGGTATGAAGGTGACTAGAACTAACGCCACGTAGACGGTCGCCGCGAAGGCCCGGCGCTTCTCGCGGACGATGAAAGTACGAATCACGGAGCTCAATCTTTCGGTTGGTCGCTGCGGGGCGAGGAGAAGGCAGTCATTGTCCGACGCTCATGTGCAATACCCGACGATTTGAATACAGGACTACTGCGACAGCCAGAAGTTTCACGGGGGCCAGCAGCCATTCCGGGGGAAGGAGAAGGGCCACAAGAGTGGAAGTCAGCACTGCGGCTAGTAGAACGGGGAGCGCCAGGACAACTCGCGGCGCCGGGTAGCCGGTAGAACGAACGAGAATCGAGCTTGAGATCCATTGCGCCAGATGGAATACGACAACCGCTATCGCGAAGACAAAAAGTTGATCTGTCCCGAAGGCGGACGAGTAAGCCAGAGCGAACAGGACACTCAACGCAAGCGAGAATGGTGTAGCGAAGGCGAGGGGCCAGGTAACACCCTTGAGGAAGACAAGATGGATGTTGACGAGGTAGAGGGCCATGAACGGTGTTGCCGCAGTCACGAAGATCGCAGTGCGCAGAAGGTCGTCGTTGAAAAGATGCGGCCCGGCGATGAACCCTACAACGGGACGGGCGAGGATGCAGAATCCCGCCACCAGCACGAATACCAGTGAAGCTATTGCCCGGAAGGACCGCTCGAGGACCAACGCCCGGGCGGCGTCGCTCGCCCGGTAGACCATCGGAGCCCACGAATTGTTGAATGCCGCGAGAATGACCATTGGCGCAGTGCCCAGAAGAAGTGCCAGTTGCAAGCGGCCGGCATCTTCGATGCCGTGAAATTGTGACGACAGTACCACCAGTGCGCTTACAAGAAATGATGTCGCCATCGAATGTGGCAATGTGGGCAGCCCAATAACCAGACTCTGGCCGACTTCGCGAACGGAGAAGGAGGGTGGCGCATGAAGGGCAATAACGACGATTCCCGCAACGCCAGCGACCGTATGCCCCGTCGCAAGACCGGCAAGAAAGTTGCCCGCGGTCGGCCCGAAGAGGCTGATCGAAGAGAACCCGAGAATTGGTCCCAGAACGGCCGAGATGCAGCTCAACGAAACAAAGGCGTAGACGCGATCAACCGCTCGCAAGAACGACTGGCTCAGAGTAACGAAAGCGAGACCGACCGACGAAACCAGCGGCCAAACGAGTATGCCGACTTGGCCTAACCCGAGAACGGCAACGCCCCAAATAGGAAGGAGGGCGAAGAGCGCAATCCCAAGAACAAGCGCGCCTGCTGCTCCGACGAAGACAAGGGCGGCGGCGCCTCGAAGGCCAGACCGAGCGATGATCGCATGCCGGGTGATAGCGAAGGGGAGGCCCAGAGCGAAGAGCACTGACCCTACTTGATAGAGGGTAATGGAGACACCCGCAAAGCCGTATTCCGTTGCGCCGAGCAGCCGGGTGACTAGGGGCGTCACCAGCAAGGTCGCCAATACTGGAGCGACAGACGCAAGTGCGTAGATGGCCCCCGACCCTAGAAGACTTCCGTGCTTAGCCGCTTTGCCTGGCTCAGCCGCGGAAGCCTTTTCCCTAATCCTGCTCAACCGGCTTCACGTTTCCCGCGAGCGTCGACGCGTTACGATTCCTGCTTCGCGCCGTTCTGCCGCCTAGAATGAACTCAGGGTAGAGCGCGTAGAACTTCAGGAGAGAAGCGATTTCCCGTCGCCATGGCGCCAGGCGGAACGTTTTAGTCTCGCGCGCCCAGCCGTGAGTCCATCGAAATTGACCACAGAGCGTAACGGGAAGGCCAGCGCGCCAAGCCCGAATCGATAAGTCTTTGTCCTCGTAATAGAGGAAGAAATGCTCGTTCCAGCCGTCGATCAGCGCGAAAGTCTCTGCCCGTCCGGTGACCGCAGCTCCGATTAGCCAGAAGACCGTGCGCTCCTCATCGTCTTTTGCGTACAGAAGGTATGAGTCGTTCAGTTCAGAACCAGAAGTGATTCGATTTCTGATCTTGTGGAACAGCAGCGGCATTCCGCGCCCGTTGGGCTGGGCACTTCCGTCATCGTTTCGAAGTTGCGGGCCGACAATTCCGCCATGCTCATCGATGCGAGCGGCCAAGGCGTCGAGGTCGGAATATTCGACACGCACGTCTGGGTTGATGAAGCCAATGAACGCACCATGTGCCTGCGCTAGGCCGGCGTTGTTTGCGGCGCTGAAGCCAACATTGTGACCCATCTCGATCACCGTTGCCCCGAGGGAACGAGCGGTTTCAACGCTTTCGTCTAGCGACCCGTTGTCGACGACGATCCACTCGACCGAGGACGGCCTATCATCCGCCCAGTACTTCTCAAGAGTTTGAGCGTTGTTGTACGTGACGGTAATTAGCGTCCAGATGGGGGTCACACGTAGAAGGCTACATCCCGTTTCGCGGCACAGCCGCCGAAACCGATGGTGCTGTTAGCCCATCCCGCGGATCTGCGCCAATGCGTTGTCGAGATTTATTCGCGCCTGCAAACCCGTCGCCGCGACGATTCTCTTGGCGATCGCCTCCGGGGCAGACGCACTTGTTAGCGCGAAGAGGTTGTGAATGATCGCCGGAGTGGCGAGCCTGAGTGCTTCGAGGTCGCTGGGCAGCACCCTGCTCGCGTCTGCGATAACGATCGCGTCCAAGTGCACGGCGATAGCATCAACCGCCGCGCTTGAAGCCACACATGCGACCAAGTCTCCACTGTTCAAGGAAGGCACGAGGGGGCCACTGGCGGGTTCGACTACGTCGAAAACGTCTGCGACTCCTCGCCATTCGGTCGACAAGTTTCTCAGGGATGAGGATGGATGGAGGCGCATGAGCGTTGGCAGGCCGCGATCCGAAAACTGTCGCGCCATTGATACGAGCGCAAGGGCCTCGGCGGTGCTCAGATCTTCCCGGGAGTGACACAGTACCAACCGGCCCGGCCCGCTCGTGCGCCTCCGAGAGACGGAATCGATATCGGGACGTCCGATTACGAAGGTGGTGACATCGGGCGCGTGCTGTTTGAGCCACGCCGACTGAACACTGCCCCATGTGAGAGCAAAGCCCGCCAGCACGGGCAGATAGAACGTCTTGTTCGGCGACCCATGGAAGAGAGTGGCAGTTCGAAGACCGCGTGTTTTCGCTGCCCAAATCCACGGCCGAGCAAACGTGCTCCTATCAAAGTCCGCTAGGAGCACGGTTTCTGGCGCGATGCCATCGACTGCCGCGTCAATCGCCCGATATCGGATTGCTTGGGCGAGAAAGAGGTATTCGCGGTAGAAGCGGCTCGACGAGCCGACTAGAGCGGTGCGAGCTGGCAGAGAACGTCGCAGCGAAATCGCCTCTCGCAGACGTGACCAGGTCACCAGCGGCGCAATTGATGCAGCTGACACGCTCGGAAAATGCGCATCCAGTGGTGTCGAAGCGAGCCGACTGTCGCCAACTGTAGACAGGCTCATCGAGGTGACGGCGCGCTTGACCGACTCGACTAGTACTGCGCCGTGAGCAACCGGGTTGGACACCAGCAGAATGACGTCAGCACCGGGTAAGGAAAGTGGGGAAGCGACACTTCGATTCCTCGCCGCGTTGACAGCCAGCATCAAGAGAGCGTGGACAGCGCGCAAAGTCTGGCGCGAAATGGTGTTGTGATCGCCAATGGCACACGAAGCGCGAATTTCCCAAGCGCGGTCGATCGCAGGCTGAGAATTTCGGGCGGAGCGGGAGGTCATCGGATCCGCACCAAGATGGGGACGAATCGTAACGACATGTGTCAATATTACTGTTCAGCGAGAAAACGCCGTGCAACAGGACTCTTGCGGTCACAAAAGAACGAACGTTGTAGGATGAAATTTGCGGTGCTGCGAACTTTGCTCAATTTGAAGCTGAGTGTCCGGCACGCAGGAAGAACCCTAATCGGCTCCGCTCTTCGCAACCCGCGGTAGCACTGATCATTCGGAGTGACGAACGTGGCAGTCGACATCGCAGGAATCGCGCAGCGTCGATACGTCTGGCAACGCGACTACGGCTTCCGTATATTCGTCACAGACGTTCTCGTCGTCATGGGGGCGGTAGGCGCCTCTCAGCTACTGTGGTTCGGATTCCAACCGCGAAGCTTGGATTGGCAGGGTCTTGCGCTCGGCTATACGGCCGTGTCCGTCATACTCGGGCTTTCCTGGGTCATCGTTCTCACCCTTTCCGGTTCGCGAGACCACAAGGTGATTGGCAGCGGCACGCTCGAATACAAACGTGTGGCCGATGCAACGGTCTTGATTTTCGGGGGGTTCGCGATCGTGGCCTATCTACTCGAGATAGGGCTTGCGCGCGGTTACTTTCTCACCGCGTTCCCCTTCGGTCTGGTCATGTTGGTCGTATCGCGGTGGGCTTGGCGCCAGTGGCTCCGTCGACGCCAGGCGACGGGCGCGTACCTCTCTCGTACGATCCTCGTTGGCGAACGCCTTAAGTCAATTCACGTAGCCTCGACGATTCGAGTCACGGACGGCACTGGTTTCAGGCTCGTCGGCGCGTTCACCCGAGGGGGGACTACAACCCTCAACTTGCTCGACGACATTCCGGTGCTCGGCGAGTTCTCCGAAATTCTTGAGGGCATAGATGCGCACGGCGTAGAGACGGTCATCCTCACCGGCGCAGATGAAATTGGCCCCGTCGACATGCGGCAATTGGGCTGGGACCTCGCCGCCCGAGATGTCGAGCTCATCGTGGCACCGGCATTGACCGACGTCGCCGGCCCAAGAATTCACTCACGCCCGGTTGCCGGGCTCCCATTGATCCATGTCGACTACCCGACGCTAGACGGGGTCAAGGGGGTGCTAAAGCGAACCTTTGACATTGTGTTCTCTAGTTCGTTAATACTTGTGTCTTCCTTGGTGCTCATCGGCGTTGCTATCGCGATTAAGGCCACCAGTGCCGGGCCGATTATCTACCGGCAGGAGCGGATTGGTCGCTTCGGAAAGCCTTTCGGCATGCTCAAGTTCCGCTCAATGGTGAGTGACGCCGACGATCAGCTAGAAAGTTTGCTCGACGCGCAGGGAACGTCGGACAAGCCACTATTCAAGGTCATAAACGATCCGAGAATCACCCCTGTTGGGCGCTTCATCCGTAAGTATTCGTTAGACGAGTTTCCTCAACTCTTCAATGTGCTCAAGGGGCAAATGAGTTTGGTCGGGCCCCGTCCGCAACGGGCGGCGGAAGTGGCGCTATACGACGTCGCCGCTCACCGACGGTTGATCATGAAGCCGGGCATGAGCGGGCTGTGGCAAGTGAGCGGGCGATCCAACCTTTCATGGGAAGACGCAATCCGACTCGATCTCTACTATGTGGAGAACTGGTCTATGACCGCCGACCTGCTCATTCTCTTCAGAACCTTCCGAGCAGTGGCTGCTCCTGTGGGCGCGGTTTAGCCGTCGTGACCACTCGCAGTAGATGTAAAGCACTCTCATGATTGAATGTGCCCATGACTGATGGAGAACGAGGCGAGGCGCGGCGCACCATTCGTCGTCGCGACGTTGAAAGCGGCAAACGAAAGCGATGGATAATCTGGGGATCCGCGGGAGCTCTAGTTGTCATTCTCGCCGCCGGTGCCTGGGTGGGAGTACGGGGTCTTCAGGCCAAGTCAGAACTAGAGCAGGCGCAATCGTTAGTCGGCAAGCTTAAAGACGAAGTGGTGGCCTTCGATATCGATAGCGCCACGAACACGTTCGACAGAGTATCGGCACACACGTCGAGCGCGAGAGGGCTCACCAGCGACATCGTATGGCGCGGAGCCGAATTCATTCCATTCGCTGGGCCCAATCTTCGCGCGTTTCGCGAGCTCGCGGCCGTCACGGATGACGTCATCGTCGACGTAGCGGAACCCCTGGTAGGCGTCGCCTCGTCTATCGACCCCTCCGCCCTCGCGCCCAAGAACGGCGCAATCAATATCCAGCCGCTTGCCGATGCTGTGCCCGCAGTCGGTAAGGCGAACGCTGGAATCAAGGACGCCCTGATCGCCAGCGACGCTATCGACACTTCGGCGACGCTCGACCAGGTCGCCGACGCCCACAGCAAAATCGATGGCATGTTGCGGGAACTAGCGCCGGCTTTAGAGAAGGCAGACCAAATTCTGCCCCTCCTGGCACCGGCTCTGGGTTCGGAGGCACCGCGAAATTACGTGGTGATGTTCCAAAACAATGCGGAGTTGCGCGCTCTCGGCGGTGCGGCACTCTCGTTTGCATTGGTGACCGTAGACAACGGAAGAATTCAGCTGGGCGAGACGGTGTCGCCGTCGAGCGGCCCCTTAGCGAGCCTTTCGCCGGCTCCGGCGGAGATTCCCGACGGCGTGGGCGAGCTGTACCCCGGCTACGGAACAACGGTGATCAATGCGACCCAGCGTCCCAGCTTTTCCGGTGCTGCGGCCATCACCGAACAGATCTGGTTCGAGCACTTCGGAACTCACGTTGACGGAGTCATCTCAATCGATCCTGTCGCCCTCAGTTATATTCTGCGGGCTACCGCCCCTATCACCCTGTCTACGGGAGACGTTCTGACAGCGGACTCGCTCGTGCCGACGCTCCTCAACAGCGTCTACCTTCGGTTCACGTCGAAAGACGTACTGGCTAACAACGCGGCTCAAGACCGAGTTTTCGGTGAGGCAGTCGGGGCTACGTTTGCCGCACTCACGAGTGGTGGCCTTGACGTCAACAAGCTCGTCGGCGCCGTGACACAAGGGTGGACGGAAGGTCGACTTTTGCTTTGGAGCTCAAACGAGGCCGAACAGTCGCAGCTAGCTGAGATCGGGCTCAAGGGCGAATTGCCTGTCAGCGACACCGAGACGCAACGAGTCGGCGTGTACTTCCAAGACGCGGTCGGCTCAAAGCTCAACTTCTACCTTCAGCAGCGCGTCACTCTCGGCCAGGCAACCTGCCGGGCAGACGGCAACGACAGCTACCGCGTCAGCGTCGATCTGAAGAACACGCTTCCCGCTCTTGGCGCTTCGAAGCTCCCATTCCACATCACTGGCGAGTGGCGACGCGAGGGCCTGAAGGTTGGCGTGCAGCGTATCGCCACCTATCTATATGCGCCCGAGGGGATGCAGATTGTCGGCGCCTCCGTCAACGGGACCCCGGTCGCGCTCGCACCGCATCACGACCTGACCTGGGGCGTAGGCAAGACCACCATTGAAGTTGAGCCAGAAAAGGCCGCCAACATCACATACGAGCTGATCGCTGCACCCGGGCCGAAGACGTTTGAGGCGCAGGTCACTCCGACCGTCGCTGGAACGCCGATCGAGACTCTCCCTCTCGACTGTGCGACCGTACCCGCTGGTTGATAATGCACTAGCTAAACTGATCCACACCATGGCCAAATTCAGCGTGCGCGCCCTTCTGGCCCGTGAAGAAATACGCTTCCTCATCGTGGGCGGCATCAACACCGTCGTCGGCTACGCGCTGTTCGCGCTCCTGCAGATCACCATCGGCGATGTCATCGGCTACCTCGGCAGTCTCTACCTGTCGTACGCGATCTCGGTGACCCTGGCCTTCGTGCTGCACCGCCGGTTCACCTTCCGCGTCACCGGCACCGTCGTCGCCGACTTCGTGCGCTTCGTCGGTGTCTACGTGGTGTCGCTGGGCCTCAACACCATCGCCCTGCCGCTGCTCGTCGAGGTCGCACACCTCGACCCGCTCGTCGCCCAGGCCATCTGCGTCGTGATCACCACCGTCATCAGCTACGTGGGGCACAAGTGGTTCTCGTTCCGCAGGCGTCGACCGGCCCCGACTGAGGGCTAGGGCACGAGGGCGGCGCGCCGAGGCATCCGTCGCTTCCTTAGAACGGCGCGGATGTGCCGTGACACCGCCTCCATCGAGACCGAGGCCAGCACGATGAAGAACGGCAGATACAGGTAGATGTAGCGCGACCGCGACTCGAAGAGCATCAGGAACACGACCAGCCCGATCACCGCGATGCGCAGGGTCGTGGCCGGAATCCCGTAGAGCGGCGTCCCGCGCAGCAGCAGCGGC
>Ga0247803_1000214_pt1 | contig 33608 bp, 23 predicted proteins | sample UWRJL014104B1_FD_180928 | JGI IMG/M metagenome (GOLD analysis project Ga0247803, IMG submission 180928) | Plant litter microbial communities from Arlington Agricultural Research Station in Wisconsin, United States - UWRJ-L014-104B-1 | ecosystem: Environmental > Terrestrial > Plant litter >... | reverse complement strand
GCGCGGAACTTTGAAGGAAGGCGCAACAATGTCTCTTTGTAAAGCAGACGGCGTTATCAAAAAAGTAAAAGTGAAAGAACTTCAGGTTTTTGAAGGTCTTGGAAGAGTGAAAGTAAGTGAAGTTGAAGCAGGTGATATCTGCGCTGTTACAGGTATTGAAGATTTCGAAATCGGAGATACTTTGGCAGATGCTGAAAACCCTGAAGCACTTCCACGTATTTCTGTTGATGAGCCAACATTGAACATGTTGTTCACAATCAACAACTCACCTTTCTACGGTAAAGAAGGTAAATTCGTAACATCTCGTCACTTACGTGATCGTTTGATGAAAGAAACGGAGAAAAACCTTGCACTTCGTGTTGAATCGACAGATACTGAAGATAAATTCCTGGTATTTGGACGTGGTATTCTTCACTTGTCAGTTTTGATCGAAACGATGCGTCGCGAAGGTTATGAATTGCAGGTTGGACAGCCTCAGGTTCTTTTCAAACAAGATGAAAACGGCCAGCGCCTAGAACCAATCGAAACATTGGTAGTTGACGTTCCTGAATCATCTGCTGGTAAAGTAATCGAATTGGCTACACAACGTAAGGGTGAGCTATTGATTATGGAACCAAAAGGAGATTTGCAGCATTTGGAATTCGAAATTCCTTCTCGCGGTTTGATCGGTCTGCGTTCTAACGTATTGACTGCAACACAGGGAGAAGCTGTAATGACGCACCGTTTCAAAAGCTTCGAACCATTCCGCGGGCCAATTCCGGGACGTAACAGTGGATCGATCATTTCTAAAAACACTGGTGCTGCAACTGGTTACACAATCGATAAATTGCAGGATCGCGGTCGTTTCTTCGTTGAACCAGGTGAAGAAATTTACACGGGCCAGGTGATTGGAGAACATACCCGTCCAAATGATATCGTTGTAAACTTGCAGGAAGCGAAGAAATTAACCAACATGCGTGCTTCTGGTACGGATGACGGACTTCGTATCGTGCCAAAAATTAATTTCTCTCTAGAGGAATCAATGGAATATATCCAGAAAGACGAATATCTTGAAGTAACTCCGCAAAGCATGCGTATGCGGAAGATATATCTTGAAGAAAACGATCGTAAACGTTTCGGTGCTAAAATCGAAATGGCTTAATATTAAATTCAAGTTAGAAAAGTTAAAAAAGGAAGCTCATATTGGGCTTCCTTTTTTCGTGTCTGTTTTCACATCTTACATTTTCACATCTCCCTTCAAAGCCTCCCCTTCTCATCGTCCGAAGCATTATCATTATGCCTGCGTTTTCTTGCAAACGTATCCTTTCCGAAGCGGTAAGTAAAAGCAACTCCAATTCGTTGTGTATCTGTTTTACTGGTTTGAAAATATCCGGATTGGAACAGGCTGATTGACCTGCTGCGGTAGACCCACGAATGAAAAATATCATTGGCAGAAATACGGATACTTCCTTTTCCTTCCCAGATTCTCTTTTGAATTGATGCATTCAGAATATACATGCCCTTTGTCACAACTTGCGCCACAAAATCCCGGCTGGCATAATATCCTCCAAACTCCGCACTTATGGTTTTGCTCCATGTGAAATAATTGTTGAGTTCCAGCCTGGCTATGTTGGTATCAAAATCCAGACTTGCGCCTTGCGATACTCCCCGGATGCCAACTCTCGAAAGCCGCAGCGTTGTATTGGTATACCACCATTTGGTCACCTGGCTGTTCACACTCGTGTTCAGCAGCAGCATGTAACCTCCTTTGATGTTGTCAGGACGGTTGAGAAAAACACTGTCGACAATTAGTGTTGCAGGTAATATGGTATTCGTGAATTTGTTGTAACTCAACCCCATATTCAGGATTTGTTTGTGCTGGTATTTCAGTTCCAATCTGTTTTGGTATTGCGGATTGATATTTGGATTTCCTGAACTATACGTGTATTGATCTCTTTGAAAAACAAACGGATTAAGCAGCTGATAATTGGGACGGCTGATTCTTCTGACCGCCATCAGCACAAAGATATTTTTTCCGTTGTCATCGAGTTTGTAACTCACATAAGCACTTGGAAAAAATCCTGTGTAGCTTTTGGTAAACTTCGATCCTGCCACTTCCTCATTTCCCAATTGATTACCTTCAATCTGTGTATTTTCAACCCGTAGCCCTAATTGCGCTCCAAATCGTTTCCACGATTTTTGTCCATTCAGATAAACCGCATTGATGTTTTCCTTATATTCAAAATGGTTGGAATTTCCGTTGTCGACTACCTTGCTACCATTCTTCACATTGTAAAAATCAAACACATTGTCGTTATCAATCAAACTGGATTTAAAACCTGCTTCGATCCGTCCCTTGCTTTTCAACGGATGAACATAATCGGCTTTGGCTGTGTAAATATTGATATCCGAAGGAGTTACATAGACAAAATCTGTTTGGTTGAGTAGCGCTTCATCCCGATCAAAAGTCAGGTTTTGTAACGTTTGATTTCCTTTGGTTATATAATGAAGGAAATTCACATCGGCAGAAAGTTCACGCCCCGATGTATTGAACTTATGAAGCAGGTTTAGGTTAAGACCAGTATTGCTTTTTCTATCACCACCTACTGTACTTCCCGAACCTGTTAATTCCGGCAAATGATCCGCATTATAGTTTTTGCTATTATATTCAAAAATTCCATCTCTGTTCGTTCTGTTCAAGTTAAAAATCAACCCAAAAGTCGTTTTTGAAGTCGCTGCATAATCCAGTCCAAAATTTCCGTTCAAACTTTTGTTTTTATGCACCTGATTATTCACCAGATCTACTGTTGAAATCAGTTTTGACGAAGCGTTGTAAAATCTTCTGTCATAAATATCCAGTGCATAGTTTTTTTCATAATTGTAACCCAAATTGGCAAACAGATTTACCTTTTTTTGACTGTAATTCAGGTTCAAGGCATCGTTACTCCGGGTATATTTTCCCTGTGTCAAACCCATAGATACACTTCCTGTTAAGCCAACCACTCTGGTCTTTTTCAAACGAATATTGATCACGGCATTACCGGCAGCGTCGTATTTGGAAGATGGATTATCGATCAATTCTATTTTATCCAAAAGTCCTCCGGGAAGCGATTTGAGATATGCCGCCAGATCCTGGCCCGACATGTACGTGCTCCGTCCATCAATCAAAACCATTACACCGCTCCGTCCATTCAGACTTATTTCACCATTACTATTCACCGAAATTCCAGGTGTTTTCTCCAATACTTCCATGGTATTGCTGGCTGCGCTGCTGATCATCGACTCGACATTTACAATCGTTTTATCAATATCCTGCTCAATCAAAGGCTTTTTTGCTTTGACTGTGATTTCTTTAAGTTCCACATTTTTGGAAGGCAAAAGAAAAATGACTGGTAAAACAATTATGTTCCGGGCATCGCTGATCGTGAACGGAGCACTAACAAAATCCATCTGACCCAGTGAGCTGATAGTGAGCAGATAAGTATTGTTTTCCAGATTAACGAACTGAAATTTCCCATTTCCATCCGTAACTTCTCCGGCTACCATCGTAGAGTCCATTGCTTTTAACAAACGAACGGTTGACCCGGGCAACACTTCATTGCTTGCATCCCTGACCACACCAGAGATCAATTTACCGAATGACTGCGCGTAAACGGTGTTTGACAAAACTAATATGATTAATAAATTGGCTAACGTTTTCATGGCTGTTTCTTTATTGCTTATGAGTATGAAGCAAATATTGGCCGTAGAAACCGCTACATAAAAAAATAGTGTTGTAACTTCCCAACTCACTGACAGAATGTTATTTCCGGCTGTCCAAATATTTCATCATCAGTTAAACCGTTTCCGTCAGGAATTTCAAATGGTTTGACATCAGATTTTAATAGTTATTTATAAAACAGACACCTTTGCAATTATCCTTATTAAGTAAAACTGAACAAGTGATGATCAAGGTAAAAGGAATAGAAGAGAATGATTTTAAACTGGGAATGTATGCAATTCTTACCGGAATCGCTGCTGTTTCGATGTGGTTTGCAATTAGTTTCTATACCAGGGCCATTGGCGTGGGCGAAGATGAAATCGTTTCAACGATAGGAACAGTATTTTTTCTGGCGAGTGTTTTTTTGGGGAGACGTTTAGCGCAACTTTGGCTTGACAGTAGTGTCAATGTATCCTTTGGGATGTTAACCGGCATAGGTTTCAGTGTACTTACCTGTATCGGCTGGATTTTCAATCATGGTGATCGCCCATTTGTGAACCGGCCTGCACTCAATTTGCTTATGTATTGGCTACCCTTTCTGGCCGCAAGTATAGCTTTGGGGTTATTTATTAAATTGACCCGCTCAATCGGACAAAAGAAGTTAAAAGAAGCGCAAACAGATGCCGCGCACAGCCAAAGTGAATTGCTCCTTTTACAATCTCAGCTGAGCCCGCATTTTTTGTTTAATACACTCAATAACCTGTACGGTCTGTCGATCACCCAGCATGAAAAAATACCACCACTGTTATTAAAACTTTCGGAGCTGCTTCGTTATTCGGTGTATGATTCCGGCGAAACATTTGTGCCGCTGAAAGATGAACTGGCTTATATTGAAAATTATATTGAGTTTGAAAAAATAAGAATCGGCGAAAGACTTGTACTGGCAACGGAGATTGAAAAAATATCCAACCCCGCGATTAAGATTGCATCTATGCTTTTAATTGTCTTCATAGAAAACGCCTTCAAACATTCCAAAAACACCGCAGATGAACAAATTTATATCGAGTTTTCATTAAAAATCTGGGGAAATTCCATTCTGTTCTATATTAAAAATTCACACAGCAAAACAAAAAAAGAAAACACTAATCTTGACAAAAACAGTGGTTTCGGAATGTTAAACGTAACAAAAAGACTGGCACTTCTATACGCCGGACAGCATGACCTGACCATAGAAAATGAAGAAACAACATACGTTGTTAACCTTCGATTGAAAATTAAATAAAGGGAAAAAGAGCATGGTGAATGGAGTAATGGAGGATGGATTGGAGTAAAGGGGAAAAATACTGTGTACAAAAAGATAGTTAATTTCAAACAAATGACGCTGATAGCTATTAGCTAAAAGCCAACAGCCAACAGCCATACATGAACATCAACTGCCTGATCGTAGACGACGAACCCATTGCGAGGGACATTATTAAAACCTATTGCGGGCATTTGCCTTATCTGCATATCGTCGCAACAAGTGGAAATGCCCTGAAAGCCAAAGCCATTTTGCATCAGCAGAAAGTGGATATTCTGTTTTTAGATATCAACATGCCGGTTATGGATGGTGTCACCTTTTTGAAAACGCTTCGAAATCCGCCGCAGGTTATTTTCACGACTGCCTACAAAGAATATGCTCTTGATGCGTTTGACCTGGCAGCATGCGATTATTTATTAAAACCTTTTTCCCTCGAACGTTTTATCGTTGCGGTTGACAAAGCCATTGAGCGGCTTCAAATTGCTCCCATTGCACCGGTAGAAAATCCGGACCAGAAAACTGAAAATTTTATTTTTATCAAAACAGATGGTAAAATATTCAAAATCCGGCATGAGGATTTACTGTATGCAGAAGCAAGCGGAAACTATACAAGGATCGTTACAATACAGAATACGCTGCTGCCGTCAATGACTTTCTCCAATTTTGAAGAGTTACTTCCCAAATCACTTTTCCTTCGCGTGCACCGTTCTTTTATTATCAGTAAATCAAAAATAGATCATATTGAAGGCAACCGGTTATTTGTCAATAAAACCGAAATTCCGATCGGCAATAACTACCGGGAAGGTTTTCTGAAAGAACTCGGGCTGATGTGATTATTAATTTTTATCCAAAAGTTTCTAATTTTTATCATTTTAAAATAACCCGAAAATCTTATAATAAATTTGGACAACGGGTTTAATAGTAACGAATCATTTCAGGGATTTGCGGTAGTATAAAACAATCTATGCAACCTCGCTTTTTATACTATTTCAAGAAAATTTGGTTTTTTGTTTTTATTTAAACAAATGATGTAAGTTTACATTGTATTCACAATCAAATTCATTAACAAGCTTTAAATCAGACTTTTAATAAATCACAATGAATTATATAGAACCTGCTCCAATTAAGGATAAAGAGAATCCACTGGAGTCAATGATGCAGCGCTTTGACAAAGCAGTAGAGCTTTTGGGTATATCGGAAGAAATGTACCACATTTTGAAAGTTCCCCGTAAACAAGTGATTGTAGGTTTGCCGGTAACAATGGATTCCGGCAAGATCAAAACTTTTGAAGGTTACCGCGTTATTCACTCCACAATTCTTGGGCCGAGCAAGGGCGGTATCCGTTTCGATCCGGGAGTAAATCTGGATGAAGTTCGTGCGCTGGCCGCCTGGATGACCTGGAAATGCGCAGTGGTGGATATTCCTTATGGCGGTGCCAAAGGTGGAGTTGCATGTAATCCGAGAGAAATGTCCGCAGGAGAAATGGAACGCCTGATGCGTGCATACACAACGGCCATGCTGGATGTTTTCGGGCCTGATCAGGATATTCCTGCACCGGATATGGGAACGGGGCCACGCGAAATGGCATGGCTGATGGACGAATATTCCAAGTCAAAAGGCATGACAGTTCCGGCCGTTGTAACGGGAAAACCATTGGTTTTGGGCGGTTCTCTGGGAAGAACCGAAGCGACCGGGCGCGGCGTAATGGTGTCGGCTTTGGCCGGCATGGAAAAACTGCGCATTAATCCCTATCGGGCAACGGCTGTTGTGCAGGGTTTTGGAAATGTCGGCTCACATGCAGCGTTGCTTTTAAGAGAACGCGGCGTTGCCATTCATGCCATCAGCGATATTTCCGGCGCTTATTACAATGATAAAGGAATTGACATTGCCGCCGCAGTTTCATACCGCGACAATAATAAAGGCTCACTCGAAGGATTTGCAGGAGCTGAACTTATTTCGGGAGACGATATTTTCAGTATACCAGTGGATGTTTTGGTGCCGGCAGCGAAGGAAGATGTGATCACCAGAAAAAACGTGGAAAGTATTCAGGCGAAAATGATCGTAGAAGGTGCAAATGGCCCGACTTCTTTCAATGCCGACGATATTATCAACGACAAAGGAATTATGGTTGTACCTGATATTCTCGCCAATGCAGGCGGCGTTACGGTTTCTTATTTCGAATGGGTCCAAAACAGGATTGGTTACAAGTGGACTTTGGAACGCGTGAACCGCCGGACGGACCGGATCATGAAAGACTCTTTTGACAAGGTTTACGATACCTCTCTGAAATACAAAGTTTCATTGAGAATTGCGGCTTATATTGTTGCCATTGATAAAGTGGCGAGCACCTACAAATACCGCGGAGGATTTTAAAAGAAAGTAAAAAGTAAAATGTGAAAGGGGGATTCCGGGAGAATTTCCCTTTTTCTTTTATATCATAACACGAAAATAAAAGTAGTATTACCTCAATGTTAACAAAATGAAGCGCTGTGAAATAAATAAAGTTTCCTGAAAACAGAATATTAACTTTACAGTAAAATAGCAGAACCCTGAAAATCGGGCTGTCTGAAATGTTAAACCTGTTTTCAAAAGCCGAAAGCTGACAGCCGAAAGCCTTTTAACCTATGTCTTTAAGTCCCCGATTTATCGCCATCATTCTGGCGTTTCTCATTTCCCTGATCACCTCTTCTTTTTTAGCAGCTGTGGACGGAGTTACAAGAAGTATGCTTTTTGTCTCGGCCATCGCCGCCTTCACATCCTCGTTTTTCCTTGTTTTATATGCTGTTGACATTCTCGTCTTTCGGGAAGTGAACAAAATGTACAGAACCATTCATAAGCTAAAAATGAAGGATTTCAACCTGGCTCCGAGAAAAAAGCTGATACAGGAATCAAACCCGTTGAAAACAATCAATGATGAGATATTTGTATATGTTACCAAAAAGCAAAAGGAAATTGATGAGCTGAAAAAGCTGGAATTATTCAGACGCGAATTTTTGGCGGATGTATCCCATGAATTTAAAACGCCCATTTTCGCTGCCCAGGGTTTTATTCACACGCTGCTTGATGGCGCAATGGAAGATGAAAAAGTAAGGGAGCGCTTTTTAAGAAAAGCAGCCCGGAATCTGGACAGTCTGGATGTGCTGGTGAAGGATCTGCTGGTTCTTTCACAAATGGAAACAGGTGATATCAAGATGAACATCGCCGATGTGGACATTCGCCTGCTTACACAGAATATCTTTGGAAGACTGGAAAATATCGCAGCCGACAGAAACATTTCATTAAAGGTGAAACCGGACGATTTATCTGAAGTCTGGGTCAGGGCAGATTTGGACCGTATGGAACAGGTTTTGCTAAACCTGATTGAAAACGCGATCAAATATGGCAACGAAGGCGGAAAGGTAATTGTGCATTTTAATGAAGGAAAAAAGTTTGTTGAAATCGCTGTACGAGATAATGGCCCGGGTATTCCACAGGAACATTTAAACCGTATCTTTGAAAGATTTTATCGCGTAGATAAAAGCAGGTCCAAAGAAAGAGGCGGTACCGGATTGGGTCTTGCCATCGTGAAACACATCATCAATGCACACAACACGAAAATCGCAGTCATGTCCAAACCGGAAAAAGGAACTACCTTTTCATTTAAACTCGAAAAGTCTTTCACAGGAAAATTAACGGACGAAATTTCTGAACAACCACAACAGGATTTAACAATCAACTAACTTCCGACTTCTTGACTACGCTATTCATAATTCATAACTCTTAATTCATAATTCACAATCATGTTCGTACATAACGTATTTTTTTGGCTGAAAGAAAAAGACAACGAAGAAGCAAAAGCAGCTTTGTTAGCCGGAATAAAAACTTTGGAAGCAATCGAATCCATTGAGTCCGTTTACATTGGTACTCCTGCTTCTACACGCAGACCAGTCATTGACGCAACTTACGATTTTGCTGAAATTCTGATCTTCGCCGATGAGGCAGCACATGATGTTTATCAGGTCCATCCATTGCACACAAAGTTTGTGGCAGACTGTGCGCATCTTTGGGAGAAGGTCGTGATTTATGATGTAGAGGCTTAAAAACATATCAACAAGTTATCCACATTGGCTATGTGGATAACTTGTTGATAATTGTGCATTAACTGCATTTACAGCGTGTTATGTTACTTTTAGCTATGTGAATAACTGTGGACAATGTTTTTCCGTTAACACTTGTTGACTAAGTAACTGGCACTATTCTCCCTTGGCATTCGTTTTACCTATATCACAAACGAAAACATGCCATGACCAGAAACAGAATAGGGATAGCAATAATTGGAGTGCTTCTTACCGTTTTTAGCATTTCTTCATGTACATATAGATCGGCCTATCACCCGGGTTACGATAATGGTTACAGAGGCGGATATGGCTACCGTTATGCGCCACCACCACGTGTGGTTGTCGTGAGGCCAACTCCTCCACCGAGACCGCGTGTCGTTTATCGTAATAATCGGAGAAGTTATCATAGCGACCGCAGAAGTAACAGGAATTTTAACCGCCAAAGCCATAAACAATACGGTCATAACGGACGGTCGCATAACAGAAGGTAATTAAAAGTCAATAATAAAAGAGGCCGGAAAGCGCTGACAGCAGCTATTTCCGGCCTTTTTATTTTATCAAATATTTGGAATGTCGACGCATAACGCTTTGTTTGCAATATTGTTCGCAAACCCCTCTGAGACAAATGCTTGCTTTCTCTATCGTTGTTTACTTATTACTTAATTTAGGTATAGGATTTTGGGCTTCCAAAAGAATATCCACGACTTCCGATTTTGTACTGGCCGGCAGGCGATTACCTCTCATTCTTGCGGCTTCGGTTACGTTTGCTACCTGGTTTGGATCGGAAACCATTATGGGCGCCCCCACGGAATTTGTTGAACACGGCCTTTTAGGTGTTATTGAAGATCCATTCGGAGCATCCTTGTGCTTGTTCCTGATTGGATTATTTTTTGCCCGACGATTTTATAAAATGAATATTATCACCTTTTGTGATTTTTTCAGAATACGTTACGGACGCAAAGCGGAACTCTTATCAGCCATTTTACTTATCCCTTCTTATTTCAGCTGGATCGCTGCACAGCTTCTCGCAATGGGAATCGTACTAAAAGTTGTACTGGGTTGGCCATTGACAGAATGTATTTTGCTTAGTTCTTTTGTTGTCGTTCTGTACACCATATGGGGCGGAATGTGGTCCGTTTCGATTACCGACTTTTTTCAAACCATTATGATTATCGTTGGTCTGCTGGTCGTAGCGGTGGTTTTGTATTTCAAAGCTGGTGGTTTTTCACCTTTGATCAGTGCTGCCCCAAATGGCTTTTTCCGGTTCTATCCCGAAGCAGGTTTCAAAAATTACCTGGAATATTTTGCGGCATGGATCACCATTGGATTGGGGTCAATTCCTCAGCAGGATGTTTTCCAAAGAGTAATGTCTGCCAAATCAGCGAAGGTTTCTGTGAATGCCACATTATTATCTGCCTTTATGTATCTTACCGTTGCTTTGCTCCCACTGTTTATCGGACTTTGCGGGCATCATTTGTATCCGGGTGAAGCAGGGACCGACGGGCAAATGATCATTCCCAATATGGTGCTGATGCATATGGGAATCCCTCTTCAGATTCTCTTTTTCGGCGCTTTGGTTTCTGCAATATTAAGTACTACAAGCAGCGCGATCATGGCTCCTGCGGTGGTTTTGGGAGAAAATGTAATCAAGTTTTTCAGGCCTGAACTTACTGATAAACAATTGCTTCTGCTCATCCGTTTGGCAATTGTAGGGATCACCTGTATTTGCATTTTTATGGCAGCAACGCGGGAAAGCATTTTTGAGCTCGTTGCAGAATCTTCTGCATTCAGCCTGGTTTCACTGTTTGTTCCACTTACTGCCGGATTGTTTTTTAAAAATCCAAATCTGGCGGGATGTATACTTTCTATGCTCACAGGCCTGGCAGTCTGGCTTTTCTGCCTGCAAATTGGAACAGAATATCCAGCCTTGATTTATGGATTATTGGCCAGTATGCTGGGAATGCTATTGGGTATGTTGGTTTTCCGTGTTCAAACCCGGTAATTACTTTTCCTTGTTCTCGTAAAGAAATACCGTCTTTTCCCATTCACCCTTTTTATTTTTTTCCTCCAGTACCACTTCCAGTTTACCCGAAACCAGGGCATAACTAAGCTTTAATGACTGATCCCCGGGACCAAAAACGGCTTTATTCTTTTCAAGGGAAATCAATGGATAATCCAGCGGCGTATTTTTTTCCTCCCAACCAATACTTCCCGGATTAAAATGGCGAAGTTTCATCACCGGAACATTTCCGCTTTGCTCGATGACAACGAATTCATAAAAAACGACTTTTCCGTCTTTCACACAGCGATAGCTGGAAATCATACAATTCCCCATAGGCGGCCCCCAAAACTCTTCCATGTCACCCCATTCGTGTTTCACAACCCAGGTTCCCGACATAAAAGCCAGGTCTCTGACTGAAGCTTTCGAACCCTGGCCATAACTAAACCCGGAAACAACCAGCAGCAATAATAATAGCTTCGTTTTCATGATAATAAAAAAGGATTAAATCCCCGTTATCCATTAACCTTTTGACCTGTTAACCCTTCCTCTTTTTCTCCTTCAACCCCAACTTCTCCTTTCCTGTCCCAGCCTTCCAGTCCACGAAGACCCAGAGCCTGCCTGTCGGCCTGCATGATTATCTCCAGTTCTTCTATATGCTCACGTGCAGCATTGACATACTCTTCATCATTTCTGATACTGGAAAGATGCTTTAATGTTCTTTCATCATGTATAAAAAAAGTTTTGGCCGAACGCGTTGCTTCATGCGCACGATGGCCCAAAAGTTTTAATGCATCAATGCCTACACGTAAACTGGTGTCAAAAGTTTCCCTGTAAATATGCATCATTCCTGCGTTCATTAAATCGTAAGCATCGTTCCGGTTGCTTGCGCGCACCAGAATGTAAAGATTGGGAAAATGCTTTTTTATGGTTTCAATCATTTCCAGTCTTTTTTCCTCATCACTGATTGCAATGATGATGATTTGTGCTTTGTTTGCTCCTGCTATTTCCAGCAATTCGTACCGGGTGGCATCACCATAATAAACCTTAAGACCCATGCGCCGTAAGAAATCCACATTATCACTGTCATTGTCCAACACCGTTGCTGCCACATTGTTAGCCCTTAAAAACCGACCAATCGTAGTTCCAAAATGACCATAACCAGCGATAATCACCGGATTATCTTCTTCTTCCACATCACTGACCTTTTGAACTTCCATGCCTTCCCCAACGGCGCATAATCCAGGTAAAATAAGCTTTTCGTTCAACATCATTACCAATGGTGTGAATGCCATACTGATCGCAACAACGGCCATCATGGTATCTGTAATTTCTTTGGTCAGTACGCCCTGCTGAGCGGAAAAACTCAATAATACAAAAGCAAACTCTCCGATTTGACTCAATCCAAAACTGAAAATAAAATTCTGGGCATTTCTTACTTTAAAAATTCTTCCCAATGCAAAAAGAACTGACATTTTACATAGCATCAATCCGGACACCAATCCCAAAATAATCATTGGCTTGGATGTAAGCAGCTCAAAATCAATAGATGTTCCAACGGAAATAAAAAACAATCCCAGCAACAATCCTTTGAAAGGATCGATCGAGCTTTCAAGTTCATGCCGGTATTCGCTGTTTGCCAAAACGACACCGGCGACGAACGCTCCCAAAGCGGGACTTAATCCTACGGAGGTCATCAATACTGCAATTCCGACAACCAGCAAAAGTGCGGTGGCCGTGAACATTTCCCGCATCCCTGTTTTGGCCATCAGCTTGAAAACGGGCCGGAGCAAGTATTTTCCTGTAATGATGACGACGGCAACAGAGCTCAATACCACCACTGCCTGCAACCAGGCAGGAAACCCGCTAACCAACGTCTCATGTCCCGAACCATGCGCTTCTCCTGCTGGAAGATGATCTGCTAAAAGTGGGAATAACGCAAGCATGGGAATAATTGCAAGATCCTGAAAAAGAAGTACAGCAAAAGAACTTTGTCCTGCCACAGTTTTCAACCAGCCCTTTTCGTCCAAAGTTTGCATAACGATGGCAGTTGAAGACATGGCCACGATCATCCCCAAAGCCAGTGCTTCTTTCCAGCCAACCTGAAAAAGCATAGCCAGGCCTGCCACCAAAATACTGGTAACTCCCACCTGCAATCCGCCCAGGCCAGCAATGTTTTTACGCATACGCCATAAACGGGAAGGTTCAAGTTCCAGTCCGATTACAAAAAGCATCATCACTACGCCGAATTCGGCAAAATGCATAATGTCCTGTCCTTCGGTGCCAATAAATTTAAGACAGGCTGGCCCGATCACTATTCCTGCTACCAGATATCCCAAAACCGAACCCAGGCCAAGCCGTTTGGCAATCGGCACCATAATTACCGCCGCAGCCAGATAAATCATGGCCTGAAAAAAAAATGTCTCTTGCATGTAAAGCTGATGAGTGAAAATGAATGACAGATCCCATTCCGTCATTTTTAAAAGTAAATATTAGTTTGTTACAAAGGATGGCACCAGTTCATTCAGATAATCAACCTGCTGGTATTGTTCCGGCCGAATTTCATCTTTGACCAATGCATTCAGCAAGCTTGCATATTGTTCTCCGTAGGCTTTTAGATGTTCCTCTGTCATGGTGTAAGTTTCGTGCACAACAAACGGAGGTAAATATTCCATTTTACACAGGTGTGCAGTTTGATTGAACGGAAGCAAAAACTGATTCACCGGAAAACGATTGTACCCCGATTCCTTATATGCGTCTTTGCCGCCACCACACGAAAGTGCATTGAACATTCTTTTACCAGCCAGCGCTTTTCCTTCCGGCCCGTACGCCCAATTGTATTCGAGCACCAGATCCTGCCATTGCTTTAAAATCGGAGGACTGCTATACCAGTAAAACGGATGCTGAAATATGATTATATCGTGCTTTGAGATTAAATCCTGTTCCCGTTTTACGTCAATAAATAAATCAGGATAATGTTCGTACAAATCATTAAATGTAACTCCTTTCACTTTTCGGCAATAGGTTTCCAGTGTTTTCTGAATATTCGATTTACTCAATGTCGGGTGCGCGAATTGTATTAAAACCTTGGCCATAACTAAAACTTAATCCTGCTGAATTTTCTGATTATTGTAAATATAACAAGGTTTGAGGTTAATTGGAGAGGGTTCGTCTGGTATTCAGCATAAATGTAGCGTATCTACGGCACTTCGGAAATCGAAAACAATATTCGTTTGTTACAAACAGGTAGTGCCGCTGCACAATGGCTAAGACCCAGAGGATCTTCCTTTTTAGAAAAACAAGATTCATCTCACAAATTCCAGCGTGCCCCAGGTACGCAACATCGATTGTAGCGCAAATGTGGCACGCCGGAAAAACATCAACTCTACAACTCAACCAATCTTTTTTCTTCGTGGCTTAAAATCGCCGCTTCGAGCACTTTCATGGTATTGACACCATCCGCTGCCGTTACAGGTTCTGTTTTATCATTGACAATCGCCTGGTAAACCCCTTCAAAATAATCCAGATAATTACCTTTTTCAGTCCTGATCTTTTCTCTGACAATAACGCCATTTTGCTCCGTATGCAGTATTCCTTCTTTTTCCCGCGGTTCTGTACACCAGTCTTCCGCATTGGGTTTTTCGCCGGCAACCAGTTTATCTTCCTGCAAATCACCGCGACTTTTCAGAAAAGATCCCTTCAATCCTTGCAAGACATAAGCAGGAACTGCCTCCCGCGCAATAAAACCACCTTTAAGCCTTACACGCAGTTTGTCATAATAAAGCAACATCTCAAAATAATCGTTAACCAACGAACCGGGACGAACCGTTCTCAAATCAGCAAACACGGCATCCGGCATTCCAAAAAGATACAGGGCCTGATCTGTTACATGCGACCCTCTGTCTCTCAATAGTCCTGATCCGGGAGTCGGTGTTTCCAGATGCGCTTTTGCATTGAGTTCCGGGCTATGTTGCTCATAGGAAAAAGTCACTTCCACAAGATCTCCCAACAACCCTTCCTTGACAACTTTTTTCACCGTTTTAAAATCGCTGTCCCATCTCCTGTTTTGGAAAACAGAAAGTTTCAGTCCTTTTTCATCGGCCAGTTCTTTAAGCTCTATTGCTTCTGCGGCGGTGGTGGTGAAAGCCTTTTCGACCACAGCGTGTTTTCCGGCAAGAAGTACCTTTTTTGTGTATTCAAAGTGGGAATCGATCGGCGTGTTGACGATCACCAGTTCCACTTCGTCATCTTCCAATATTGATTCCAGAGAAGGATAACTTTTCACTGAAGGGAAATCCTGCTGAATCAGTTTTTTACTTCTTTCCCAGGAACCGGTAATTTCAAAACCGGGATGTAAGTCTAAAAACGGCGCATGGAAAATTTTGCCGGACATCCCATAAGAAAGCAATGCAGTTTTAATTTTTCTTTGTTCAGAAGACATAGTCGTTACTATTTCATTACATAATTGATTTTGCCACACCGCCGTCTACTTTCAAAGCGGAGCCATTGGTGCCTGATGATAAAGGACTTGCAACATAGGTTACCAGATTTGCAATTTCCTCTACGGTAGCGAAACGTTGAAGTAAAGAAGTCGGCCTTGCTGTTTTAAAAAAATCTTTTTCTGCTTCTTCCGGTGTAACATTGCCCGCAGCAGCCATTTGTTTGACAAATTCTCCAACTCCTTCGGATTTTGTGGGTCCTGGCAAAACGGAATTGACGGTCACGTTTGTACCTTTTGTAAGTTCCGACAAACCGCGGCTGATCGAAAGCTGAGCCGTTTTTGTAGTACCGTAATGGATCATTTCCTCCGGAATATTCACAGCCGATTCGCTGGAAATAAATATGATGCGTCCCCAGTCTTTCGCAATCATTTTTGGAAAAAGATAACGTGACAATCTTACACCGCTCATCACGTTCACTTCAAAAAATCTGAACCAGTCTTCATCTGTAATTTCAGTGAAAGGTTTTGGCTCAAAAATTCCTGCATTGTTAATCAAAATATCTATTTCCGGTAATTTTTCCAATAAGGCATTCACTTCGTCTGCTTTGGAAAAGTCTGCTGCAATGCCGGAAACGACTGCGTCAGGAAGCAGTTGTTTCAATTTTTCTATCGCCTCACTGATCCTGCCTTCTGTCCTTCCGTTGATGACAACATTTGCACCTTCTTCCAATAATCGCCAGGCAATGGCGAATCCAATGCCTTGGGTTGAACCACTTATAAAAGCTGTTTTTCCTTTAAGTTGTAAATCCATATCTGTTAAATAAAAGTTCTTATGGTTTCACGTAAAAAACATAAAAAAGGTTTCACGCCGGGTCACTAGAAATTCAGGCCAATGCGACAGATCTTACCTTTTCAACTCAATCTTAATTCCATCTACAAAACTTTTCTGAGATGCCATTTTCTCGATATCCTCGGTCTTTCTTGGTGCAAGCGATGACAGGATTTCGCATTTTTCTTTTCCGATCAGCACGTCATCTTCAATCCGGACGGCAATCCCCCACCATTTTTTATCACAATCACTTCCCTCCGGAATGTAGATCCCCGGCTCAACGGTGATGATCATATTTTCTTTCAAATCTTCATAAAAACCTTTGTCATGTACATCCAGGCCCAGAAAATGAGAACATCCATGTGGATAATAATGTATGTTGTCCTGTTCTTCTTTTATGATACCGAGCCTGAAAAGGCCCTTTGCCACCACTTCTCTGGCCGTTTTTTCGACTTCTTCGAAAGTAGTTCCCTCTTTACAAATTTTAAAAACCGCTTCCTGTGCTTCATACACGATGTCATAAATTTGCTTTTGTTCTTCGGTAAACTTTCCACTGGCAGGGAATGTCCGCGTAACGTCCGCACTATAACCGTGATATTCGGCCCCCACATCCATCAATACCATCCTGTCACCCACATTTGTCACATTATTTTCAACGTAGTGCAGCACACAGCCATTGTTTCCTGCACCCACAATGGAAGGATAACCCACATGTTCAGCACCCAGCTTTTTGTGAATAAACTCCTGGACGCCCTGCAATTCCAACTCCGACATTTCTGGTTTGACTGCTTTCATTGCTTCATTATGAGCCAATGCAGAAATTTCGATTGCTTTCCGCATCAATACAAGTTCTTCCGGCGTTTTGATCTGCCGCAGCGCATTGGTGTAAGTACGGTATAACGATGAATTCCATTTCAAGGAAGACATTTCTTGAAATAGCAGGCTCAGCTCCACAGAATCCTTTACACTTATAAACCTGTTAGCGAACGTATTGCGCTTGTAACGTTCATTTTTCGCAAAAATCCCTTTGTAATAATTGACGATTCGGGGCAAATAGGAGGCTTGCAGCAGTCTTGCATCAGAGGCCGTTGATGCAAGTTCTGCGGTTACTTCGGCATCAAAATCATCAGGCATTCCGGCCTTCTTCCGGAAACTTTCCATTAATTCGTAGATGCCATCGATTTCAGTAAGTTTGTCCGAAATATCCTGCGGGAATTCAAAAATAACCTTGTTAAAGGTGGTAAGATCCAGCGAAAACTTATTAAAATCAGCTGCGTTGTAAACATGACTAAAACCCAGTTGCGATTTTACTCCTTCTATGCCTAACCTTTTGCCAGTCCACCGCTCACGGCTTTCGTCACGTTTTTGCACAAAAAATAATTCGTTGTAAGAACGGTTGGCAGAATCTTTCTGAGAATCTTTAAATATTAATAATACTGAATTCGGCTCCGTGTAACCGCTGAAATAATACAGGTCAGGATTTGCATGATATTTATAATCGACGTCATTGGAAAAATTCCTGGGTTGAAATGCAAAAATGGCCATTACCGAGTTAGCAGGCATCATTTTTCTCAATGCTTCCCGTCTTCCTTTGTGAAAATCTTTACTTAAAAAATCTGTGGGCAAAGGCAGTTGCGCGTAGCAGCGCATGATGGAAATACACAAAAACGAAACCGTCAGAATTCTTCTCATTTATAGTTTATTTGCTGGTGATGTTGTGCTCGGCATCGCATTGATTTATTCCAAAAAAATCCATTTGTCCGGTCAAATCGGGCAACTGGAAAAATCAACCAAAAGCAGGCAAACCGAAAAGTAATGACTTTCACGTCCAAAAAAAAGCGATGTTATGAAAACGCACCTGCAAAGATTTGATAATCAATTATTAAGTGGTTTGCCTGATTGTGAATATATTCTTTAATTCACGATCAGTCTATCCTGTTACTATAAATTTACGATGCCATGGGAACCTTCAAATCTTTACAGGAAATTAACCTTCCGGCGCTGACCCGCACAGATTATTTCCCATCCCCCAATGCCTGGGAAGATCAGGTCCTTTATTTTTTGTTATTGGACCGGTTTTCGGATGGGAAGGAAAAAGGATACAAAGACAATGACGGAAATGTAATCACGACCGGAACAACTCCTGCCTTTATTGCCTCTGACGCGGGAAATGCAATACTCACTGATGCAGATGCGAAAACCTGGAGGGAGGCGGGTCAAAAATTTGTAGGCGGGACTCTGAACGGGCTGAAAAGCAAAATTGGATATCTGAAACGAATGGGTATTTCTGCGATCTGGATCAGCCCGGTTTTCAAGCAGGTTGCTTCGCAGGAAACTTATCATGGATATGGAATTCAGGATTTTCTGGGCATAGAGCCCCGTTTCGGAACATCTCAGGATTTGATTGATCTGGTTCAGACTGCTCATGAAAACGGCATTTATGTTATTCTCGATATCATTCTTAATCATTCAGGAGATGTGTTTGCTTACGAAAGCGGTCAGCCTGTTTACCAAAATGGAAATAACTTTCCGGTAAAAGGATTTAGAGATGCAGCCGGAAATCCCACACTTCCATTGACAACACTCCCTGTGGGCACTTTCCCTGATGCGGGCATATGGCCAAGCGAATTGCAGACTTCACAAACTTTTACCCAAAAGGGAAAAATTTCCCAAAATGGCTGGGACAGAGACCCGGAATTTTTAGAGGGCGATTTCGAATCCCTCAAGGACATACACCACGGAACCGGGCCGGTTGATCATTTTCAAATATCAGATTCACTTAAACATCTTACGGAAGCGTACAAATACTGGATTGCAATTGCTGATATTGACGGCTTCCGGGTTGACACCGTAAAACACATGGAGCTTGGCGCAACGCGCTATTTTGCCTCGGTTATCAAAGAATTCACGATGTCGATCGGTAAGGAAAATTTTTATCTGATCGGTGAAATTACAGGAGGTCGGCAACGGGCATTTGAGACTTTGGAAATTACCGGCCTCGATGCTGCTTTGGGAATTGACGATATTCCTGATAAACTAGAGTATGTGGTAAAGGGATTTCGTAATCCAGCCGACTACTTCAATTTGTTCAGAAATTCAGAACTGGTTCAGAAAGAATCGCATATCTGGTTCAGGAACAAAGTCGTAACCCTATTTGACGATCATGATCAGGTCAGGAAAGGCGGACAAAAAGCACGGTATTGTGCCGACGGCCTGGGTTCGGGTTTGCTTACGGCAGTACTCGGCCTGAACCTGACGACGTTGGGCATTCCCTGCATTTATTATGGAACTGAGCAGGCGTTCGACGGTGAAGGAGGCGGTGAAGGCGCAGATCGCTACATCCGTGAATCGATGTTTGGAGGAAGCTTTGGCGCTTTCCGAAGTAAAAAAGTGCATTTCTTCAAAGAGGACAATCCATGGTATCCGGAAATCGTAAAGATTATTAAAGTAAGAAATCAGCATATTGCATTGCGGAGAGGACGCCAGTATTTAAGAACCATTTCCGGCAACGGCACAGACTTCGGATTTCCGGTCTTAATGGGCGGACATATGAATTCGATCATTGCCTGGTCTCGGATTTTTAACGATAAGGAGGTTTTGTGCGCGATCAACACGGATCCTGAAAATACAACCATCGCTTACGTAACCATTGACAACGACCTGCACCCGATTAATTCCAAACTCCGATGTCTATACGCATCAGGAAACAGTCCGCAGGAATTGAATGTCGAAGTTAGAAACGGAAAAGCGATCAGGCTAACGGTACCACCCGCAGGTTTTGTTATTTATGGCTAGAAAAAATGCAACTTCTATAACCGGAAATCTGAGTAACTTGCGGCTATAGAAGTTCATCAAACTTATGATTCTCCAACTCGTTTCATGGGCTGAATTTTCCAGTAAGTAAGACTTCTCCACAACCACTCCAATGGGCCGAAGTGAAAATACCTCAGCCATATCGGGCTCAAAATGAGTTGTAAAATCCAAATCACAAAGACCAGATAGAAGATTTGGTAGAATTCCAGTTCTGCAAAATAATTGAGACCGTATCCAAAAAAGAAAAGCGTGCAGATAATGGTGTGCATCACGTAATTGGTCAAAGCCATTTGACCGACAGCGGCCAGTCTGCTTAAAAAAGCTTTTGCAGCGCCCGACCTGATGATCAGGATCACCAATGAGGCATGTGCCATCACCAGTAAGATTCTTTGAAACGGATAAATCAGGTTTGTCCATACGATGGGATGTTTTTCCATGTGTCTGAACGAGGCTTCCAGATTGGGATGATCTACAAAGCCAACGTAAAAGTCGTACAAAACCAATGGCAGACCGATCCCGTAGCCGATAAACATGACCAGTTTATATTGTTTGCCGGACCATTGGTTGTTAAAGAACCCCCATTTGTACAAAGCAATGCCAAGCAGCATCAGCGCCAACGGATCCCAAATCCCGAAAATCTGATATTTGGTTTGCCATTCCCAGGAAGTTTTTCTGATCTTTTTAGCGACGATACTGTATTCCGATTTCATCTTTTTGGTGTTTTCTACAATATCCTGTTTGTTGGGAATGAAATCTTTTTCAACCTGCCGCCAGTCTGCTAATGCCTTTCTTTGCGCGACCGTCTGAGGCTGACCCGCTTTAATTTCAGATTTGACCTTCACATATTCCAGCCGCTTCTGCCGAATATCCTGATAAAATACGGTGCTGGCCACAAAGTCAATAATGGCAACAATAGGGATTCCCAGTGCCAGAAATTTTGGCTTTACGTTTCTGAAAAGAAATGCGATCATACCAATCACACCATAGGAATACAAAATATCGCCTTCCCAAAGCAGTAGATGTGCATCGGCAAGACCGAATACAACGAGCCAGCCCATTCGACGGTAATACAACGCTGTGGTGGATTTACCCGCGGCTTCCTTTTTTGTGGTAAACAACAGAATCCCTGCACCAAAAATCATGGAAAACAGCGCCCGCATTTTTCCTTCAAAAACGACATTTATAAATGCCCTAACCCAGAAATTGATATTTTCAGGATCAACACGAAAGGCCTCGGAATAGCGCTGAGGCATGGAAAAAACTGGAATGTTCATCAGTAATATCCCCAGCAAAGCAACCCCGCGAAGAATGTCAATGGTTTCTATTCTGTCGAGCCTTGACACAGGCGTGAATACAGGTTCGGCACCCGTCCGGGTGAGATCGGCACTTTCCATAACCTAAAAAACCATTAGCAGAGTTAGTCTGTTGGTCCTGACAATCAGGCCTTTCAGGAAATGAAATTAACAATTTGATCCCTGATAAAAAATACTGATATAGGGATTCTTAGTTTTCGGTTGCCAGCCAACCCAACAAGAATAATAAATTAAGCGTTTTATCTGGTTGGTAGTTTTTTAATTAAAAAAACGAAACCCTCCCAAGGAGAATTTCGCTTTTAAATGCTCTGTTTTTAGATCAATACGTCAGCTTGCTCACCGTTCCAAGTGCCATTGAAACCAGATAATAGGTCTTATCATCCGTTCTTTCGATATCTGTTGGCATCATAATTCCGTCCAGCAACACCTCGCCATTTTCATTCAGCACTTTTCCTGTCGCCGGCTGAAATCCATTTCCGGGAGGCGGAAGAAATTTGGCAAACGAAAGAACCAGAGGTTTACCCGCCGGAGTAAGTGCAAGGTCCACCAGTGTGGTGAAATTCCCTTTATAATCAGATACTTTACCGTTCAGATCAACTTGCTTGATAGATGCTTTTCCATCGTTAAAGGGAAACCCTGTGAGGGAAGTCACCAGAAATTTTGTACCGTCATAAGCAATTCCGGTTGGAACGAAATCGGTCATTGGCGGGCCTAGCGGTGCAAGCGGATTATCTACCTGCTCGAATGTTGTAAAAATGCTTACATCTCCATTCGGTTTTCTGCGTACCAATACGTTAGCGGCGGCATCTGTAAAGTAAAGATCTCCGCCGGGTCCCCAGGTAAGATTATACAAGTGTGTCTCTTTCGCAGTTTTCAAAACAACACTTCCAATATCTTCAAAAGGCAGCAAATTCGCGGCCAATGGTCCATCCGAGGGTTTCCATTTAGAAACATCCACTTTATACAACAAACCACCTGCACCCTGTATAACGTACAGGAATCCATCTTTGTAGGTAAGGTGCGTAAGGCCATCAGGTAAACCTTCTTCCGGACTAATCACTGATTTAAAACCAATAATTGCAGGATAAACCTGTCCATTAGGCAAAATAACAGAGACTTTTCCATCATTGTTACCCGTACCAACTTCTGTAACCCATAAATAATCGTTTGCTCCTTTTGCCACAGCAAAGGGCGTTACAAGCTGTCCGGCGAAATTCGCAGAAGTCAGTTTAGTGGGATCCGGTTCGTGGTCCGTGCAACTAAGAGCGAATAAAAATAACACAAAAGTGATGCTTGAAATAAACGAAGTTTTCATAGAATTGTATAGGTGTTATGTGAACGTTAAGAGGTTTATTTAAGTCCGTGCAGATAGGCAAACATTGCTTTCAACTCGTCATCAGTATAGGTAAAATCTTTCCAGGGCATTTCGTTGCTAAGCAACTTCCCATCTGGTGTTTTTCCGGTTCGTAAGGTTGCTATAAAACCATCTGAATCCCATTTTCCCAAATTTCCGGTGGAGCTGATATCAGGAAACGGAAGTCCTTTCGGGTCATGCGGAGGGCCTCCTTTCAAGTTGTCGTTATGACAGCCTGTACACGTTACAGCCAGGTATTTCCCGTATTCCGGCGTGATTGTCGGTTTCACGAAATCGACATAAGTAGCGCTATGATCGATTTTTTCGGCTGGCAGAAGCGGGAACTCGCCCAGGAATGTTAAAACGCGGCCCAACGGTTTCAACGATTTTTCCGGTGTTGATTTATCCACTGCGGGCCGGGATTTGACGTAACCGATTAAATCAGCCATATCCTGATTGGAAATATGATAGATTTCATGTGAAGGCATAAACCACAGCGCCCGGTTGTCTTTCCCCAAACCGTGGCGCAGAGCACGTATCCAGTCCTCGTCCGAATAACTGATGCCTCCTTTACCGGATGTAATATTGGAGCTGTACAAAATACCAAGGGGCGAAGCATCGTCTGCAAAAGCACGACCTCCTGATAAATCTGCTCCATGGCACCCTTTGCAGCCCCGGTTTTCCGCGATGTGCTCTCCCCGGGCAAGGGATGTGCTGTCTGCTGCAACTGCCAGTTTCTGAACTTTTACCTCATAAACCTTATCAATACGTGATTGCGTATCATAAACTACGTAACCATAAACGGTGCCCAGCAAAAGAACCAGACTACCCAAAACAATACCTGTCCATTTTAAAATTTTCCTGATCATGGCTTTTAAATGAGGGATACTTTTTACAGTGTTTAGGTGAATAACAGCGAAAAACTTCTGTCCATACTTCATTGAACAGATGAAGTATAGGTTCTGTATGTTTGGTTGATGAAGCAGGACAAGGCTTCCAGAGGATACTTTCTATTGGAGCCTAAGATACTTTCGGACACAAATCCGTTTTATTTTCACAAATATAAATACCTATCTGATTGCCAGACAAGTACAATTTATTAACCGGTAATTTTTGTATCAGGTTTCAGGAATGATATGGATCGGACCGTTTCATAGAAGGCATGGAAATTTTTATTCAAAATCTGATGACAGAGATTTTGAAAGAGGAGACGCACTGGTAATAGACCGGTCAGCATTAAATTCAGAAAATGCTTTTTAAATCAGTGTTACCGCATATTGTCCAGCAACGGCAGGAGCAATTCCACTCTGGTACCGTATTCCGACTCCGTAATTTTGCTTGAAGTGCTGTTATCGTATAAATTACCAAGTGATTCAATCCGCTTTAATGTAAGATATATACTTTTGGACCTCAGATCAACCTTTCTCTCGCTGGTATTTTCGGCAGAGCAGTTTCCTTCAACATGATCTTCTATGGTAACTTTCAAAAATGGCTTCTCCGCTTTTAATATGATTTTTAAAATACCGCCCTTTTCTTCCCTGCTGCCCAGATTTTCCAATATAGCATTTTCAACAAAGGGCTGCAACAGCAATGGCGGTATCTGGTTTTTATTCACGATCAGGCTCGGGTCTACATCAAATTCTGTTTTGAAAACATGATCATAACGCTCCTCTTCCAGTTCTACAAAGAGCTTTAAAGCCTGAATATCCTCCTCCACCGTAACCAGTTCCTGCCTGCTGTTTTCTAAAACCTGCCTGAGCAATTTCGAAAATATCTGAAGATAATGTGAAGCTTCACGCCTCCTGTTCGTCAATGTATATGCCTCGATGGCGTTCAGACTGTTAAAAATAAAATCGGGACTTATCTGCGCGCGAAGTATGGCCATTTCTGCTTCTGTCCTGATGCGTTTTATTTCAGCACGTTGTCTCTCTTCCTTTCGGATTTCATTGATTTTATTTTTATAAATCAGATAAACTAATCCAAAAAACAATAAGACCAGTAAAGAAATAAACCAATAGGTTTTCCAGAAAGGCGGATGAATGTGAACGGATATTTTTGCTTCTGCCGGATTTTCTATGCCGTCATTATTGGAACCTTTTACCATAAAAGTATAGTCTCCCGGTGGCAAATTCGTATAGTTAGCACTTCTTCTTTTACCAGCGTTTACCCATTTACCCTCCAATCCGGCAAGTTTGTAGCGGTAACTGTTTCTTTCCGAATTAGAGAAATTAAAGATCGAAAAGTCAAATTCTATAAAATTCTGGTCATAAGGTAAATTGATCCTTTGCACATAAGGTATTGCCAGTGTATCCGAATAAACCTGATCCATAACTTTTATACCAGTAATTCTGACCGGGGCAACAAAAGAATTGGACGCCAGAGATTCCGGTTTAAAGTAACTTATTCCATTTACACCGCCGAAATACATCATGCCGTCATTGGTCATAAAAGCGCAGTTCGTATTAAATTCGTTTGCCTGAAGCCCATCCGTGGCGTTGTAATTTTTGAAACTATTTTTTGATAAATTAACTGTCGTTAAACCGTCATTTGTCGAAAACCATAATCTGCCCTTTGGATCCTTCAAAATGGAGTAAACCACGTTATTCGGTAATCCATTGGCGTCTGAAATATGCTTCAAAACTTTATTGTTGGCCTTTCTTATTTCAAATGCCCCGCAGTCGCTGCCAATCCAAAATGAATGACTATCTTCAAAAACAGCTCTGATATTCGAACAGTCTATTTGTCCGGCCTTGTCAAACCTGGTAATTTTTTGCGTTTTTGGTGAGAATTTCAGCAATCCATGCCCGATGGTCCCAAGCCAGATATCACCACCGGAATCTTCATAGATCAGCCTGATCACGTATTTCGAAATCGCCTTTACTGCGGGGATATTATCCCAGGTTTTCCACTTTTTCTGTGGCAGGTCAAACCGAAAAAGCCCTCGCTGCCCTCCTGTCCACAACTCATTATTTTTTAAAGTTTTGACGGCATACATGTAAACCAGCTCTTCCTGGCCTTCTCGAAAAAACGACTCAAACTTTTGTGTTTCAGGATCAAATTTGCAAAGGCCTTTCCCCAATGCGAGCCAAAGATTTCCCTGTTTATCTGCTGAAATATCATACACTTCGTTATGAAGCAGACTGGCCTCATTATCAGGATCGCTCTTGTATGTTTTATACTGATTTTTAAGGGGGTCAAACCGGACCAGCCCGCCAGATTGTGTTCCAAAATAAAGAAGGCTGTTGTGACCGTAAATTTTGAAAACCATATTATCCGAAAGGGAATTTCCAGGACTTTTTTCGTCTTTGCGAATCAACCCGAACTGATATTTCCGGGGATCATATTTATCAAATCCACTTCCACTTAAACCCACCCAAATATTATTTTGACGATCTTCCGAAAACGATAAAACATAATTTCCTGAAATCCCCAAATGCTGGTTTTCATGATGCACAACATGTGTAAATTTCTGGTCAGAAGGATTGTACAAAGAAATTCCGCCGGTGCGTGTTCCAATCCAGATCCTGCCTTTCGAATCCTGCATCATTCTCGTAATTTCATTGCTGCTTAAATTTTCAGGCGGATCCCCTTTGGTAAAATGTCGTTGAATGGCGAGTTTATTATTTTTATTATCAAGCAAATAAAGCCCATACTCATATGTTCCAATCCATATTTTTTTATCAGCATCTGCAAGCACGGACCGGAATATTGTTTTTTTCGGCAGCTTTAAAACTTCCCTCAACTTTAATGCTGAAAATTTTTGCCTGTCTTCATCCAGTTTAAAAACATCATTGTCTGTTGCTACAAAAATACTTCCATCTTTTCCCTCAGTAATATCAATCAGTTTATTGGAGAAATCAGGGTAATTTTTAATGACTTTGCTACCGGAATTATAGTAGAATGCGCCTTTTTCATCGGTAAGGATCCAGATATTTAAAAATTGATCCATCATCAGAAGCCGTACCGACGCATTGTCAGGCAAACTGCTTTGTCCGGAAAACTGGCTGAATTTTTGAAATGTGTCCTTTTTAGGATTGTAGATATTTAAACCTTTGCTGGTTCCAACCCACAAATGCCCTTTCTTGTCGTTTAGAAGCGTTTGAATAAAACTTGCATTGATATTCCCCGACTTATATACTTTAAAATCATATCCATCAAATCGATTGAGTCCGTCCTGAGTTCCAAACCACATAAAATCATCGAATTGCACGGCTGTATACCCGCTTCCTTGCGACAAACCTTTATTCTGGGAGTAGTGTTCAAAATAAACCTGACTTCTAACCTGAGAAATACAATGGAATCCGATAAGACAATTAAAAACTAAAAACAGACATTTACTCATAAGTATTAAAAAGATGGTTATCCAATGATCCTTTCAATGCCCGTGCTACCAGCCAATTCGTAAAGGCGACATTCGGTTACCTTAAAAAAAGTCAGGCCTAAGTCTGTTTTAAATAAGTTCACCGACGCCATTTACAAATTTCAAGCTAAAATCTTATAGTTTTTAAAGTAAAATTACTTGCTTTTCAAATCAGGTATTTCTACGCAATATTTGCCGTGACAGACAAAAAATAATAATCGCTGCACACTATACGTAATAAAAGTATTTCGCATTTATATCAATAAGGGATTGAGATATTTTTACGTCTGATAACCAAATTTATTTTTTCAGGACCAGAAAAAGAGAGCTTCCAAAAGGCGCGGATTTTAAAATAAACTCTTCGAAGAACGTGGTGCTTCTTAACAAGCCATTCACAAAGTCTCCGGGGTAACTGACGTCAGAATCTGGATTTTCAGTACTGATTTTACCTTTATTTATCTGGTATTTCTGCCATTTTCTAACAAGTAAGATAGGCAAAGACAAAGCAAAGGGCCAATAAGTTTTAAACGTTACTTGCAGCCCTGATGAAACGGCATAGTTGCGAAAGTCATCAAAAGTAAAACGTCGGGAACTGCCGACAGCCAGATCATGCGTACCCGAAAATGCTTCAAACGCATGGATATTGATCAGGATGATTCCGTTCTTATTTAATCTTTTCCTGAAAATCGTCATCGCATTTATAATCTCCGTGTCAGTCAAAAAGTACAAGGCATCGTTGCAGCAAATAATGTCATAGGTTTCGCCGGGACGAAAAGCATCTACGTTTTTCAGGTCTCCGAAACTTACGTCCAGATTCCTTTCCAGGGAAAAATCAATGGCATGGCGGGAATAATCGAACCCGCTGATATTTTCATATCCGTTTTCTCTCAGGAATGAAAGCAGGCCGCCGGTGCCGCAGGCTGCGTCCAAAATTTTTAATTCAGGATCAAGTGCACGGAAATGCTTTTTAATCTGGCTTAAGACTTTACGGTGAAGTACCTGGTACCACCACAATTTTCTTTCCACCTCATACATTCGCTGGAACTCAAGCTTGTTCTCGATCATAGCGATTCGGTGCTGTTGTATTTTATAACATATTGCGGCTGACCACTCTGAGCCATGAAACTTTTACCAATGTATTCCCCTAAAACACTCAGAAGCGTACATTGAATTCCTCCGATGAAGATCAGTGTTGATGTTATAACCTGCCAGCTTTTTGGATCCGGGCCAACAATCCATTGACCTAAAAGATACAGTAAAAGGACAGAACCAAGGCCAAACAAACCAACGCCGATCGGCATAAAAAGGCGGATCGGCAGAGATGAATAACAGAATAATATATTAAGAAAAAGCGAAATAAGTTTTCTAAACGTGTAATTTGAATTTCCTTCTTCCCTCTTGTGGTGCATCACCTGAACCGTTCCAATGTTACGCGTGAGCCTGAAAATCAGACCGTCGATGTAAGGATATGGCCCCTGATATTTGATAATTTCCCGTACCACTTCCTGCTTTATCAGCTTAAAACTGGACAAATAAAGATCTTTTGGTTTATTCAGCAGGTAACTCGTCAGCCAGTTTACCAAACTGCTTCCTGCATTGCGATGTACAGCATGCTGTTTTTTGGAATAATACGTGTAAACAACGTCAAAATCGTCCGTTTCAGCAGTTTCTACAAGTTTCAGGATCTCCTCCGGCGGGTTTTGAAAATCATCATCGATCATAACGCAGTAATCCCCGTAAGACCAGTTGAGTCCGCACATTACCGCATTAAATTCTCCAAAGTTTCGGCGAAGGGAGATGAAACGCACATTGGAATAACGCTTAGACAATTCCTTGCAAACCTTTTCTGATGCATCGCGGCTGCCGTCATTGATCATCACAATTTCAAAGGAAATCGTAGACAAAGCAGACTGAAGTCGTTCTACCAATAGTTTGATGGTATTTTCGCTATTGTAAACCGCTATAATAACTGATAATTTCATGTTCGATAATTAATTATAACAATCGCATTGCGCCATTTCACTACAATAATTTAATTACGATTTATATCGGTTAACGGATTGAATGACATAGGTTACATCCTCACTTTTAAGCAACGGATGCATTGGCAAGCTGATGACCTGCTCGTGAATAGATTCGGTAATAGGAAATTTTAAATCGTTTAAGTGACTGTAAGCCTGTTGTTTATGAATCGGTAATGGATAATGAATATTACATTGGACACCCAGATTTTCCAGATGTGCCATAAATTCTTTTCTTTCCGGATGACGAACTACAAACAAATGCCACACATCTTCATTAATCTTATCAGCAGGAGGCAAAGTGAGCCCGGGGACCTTTATTTCATCCAGATACCGTGCTGCGATTTCTCTTCTTCTCCGATTATCTTCGTCAAGAAACGGAAGTTTAACGCTAAGAATTGCAGCCTGAATTTCATCCAACCGGCTGTTTACACCCTGATAAACGTTTTTGTACTTCTCTACGGAACCATAATTTCTCAAATAAAGTACTTTTTCTGCCAACTCTTTATCAGACGACGTAATGGCTCCGGCATCCCCTAATGCGCCCAGGTTTTTTGTCGGGTAAAAACTAAAAGCAGTTGCATCGGCAATGCTCCCTACCTTTTTGTTTTTGTACAGAGCTCCGTGCGCCTGGGCCGCATCCGTAATTACTTTTAAATCATATTTTCGGGCTAGTTTCAGGATCAGATCCATTTCACAACTGCGCCCATAAAGATCAGTGGCAATGATTGCCCTTGTTTTTGATGTAATATTTGCCTCAATTTCGGAAGCATCCAACAGCATCGTGTAAGGATCCGGCTCAACAAAAACCGGAACCAGGTTCAGATAACTTACCGGCAGCACCGAAGCAATATAAGTGTTTGCAGGAACGATGATCTCACTTTCCGCGGGAAAATCGTATGCTTTCAGAATCAACGTGATTGCGTCAAGGCCATTGGCCACGCCAACACAAAAATCAGCATTACAATATGCAGCAAAGGACTTCTCAAAGGTTTTGAGTTCGTTTCCCAAAATATACCAGCCTGATCTCAACACCCTTAAAGTTGCTTCTTCAATAGCGGCACGATGAGGATTATTGATTTCATTTAAATCTAGGAACGGGATCATTGAGGGATTAAATGGTTGAGTAAGTAAGGCTCATCAATGTAATCCGCCAGATCGTAATATTCATTGGAAAGAACCAAAAGAATGGCGTCATCTGAGAAAGAATCCATGATATGCCAATCCTTGGGCTCGAGTATCAGACAAGATACCGGATTGTCCAGCATAAAGAATTCCTCGGTCTCTCCGTCATTGGAATATACCCGGCAGCTTCCCGTAATACATATCAGAGCGTTCCAGGCTTTGTGGTGCCTGTGGCCTCCACGGCTCATATCACCACTGCCATAAATGTAAAAAACCCGCTTGATCGTACCTGGAATTATTTTTTCAAAAACTGTTAAATTACCTGAACCGGAATTAAATGTATTTAATTCGACTAATTTTGACATATTATTTTTAGAATGTTAGGGATAAGCAAAGGCAATAATTCTACGCTAATCATTTTTTTAGCCTTCTATGCAAGATAAAAAGTTTTTCATTATTTTAAGACACAGCGCTCTATAATAATTCTGATGATTTTTTAGAATATTTAGCTAAATTAATGTGCATCAAAAATATGCCAGTCGAAAAATATGTCGGCATACATCAACACTTTAACCGGAAAAGGCTCAAGCCACAGGATTTTGTCAAAACCCATGTAAAAAACCTGCGGATGCATGACACAGATCACCATTGTAAAGAAAAGGATGACCCGAATCGAGCGCACAGATGCCGTTTTCAGCAATATGAACAACGACATCAATATAAAAGGGAATCCATAAGAAAACGCACGGTCAACATCATTTACATATATTCCAACCGTGATACATCCTGCAAAACCTACAAACAGCGCCAGCAAAAGAAGGTAATGCCTATGTAAAATCAGGATCAATGCCGCTGCACTCATTAACAGCCAGGTGCCTTCAAAAGCGCCCCAGAGGCTGCTTCCCAGACCACCTCTCTGGCCATCTTCCAATGATACCGGCGTACCAACCGTAGAGTACTGGTGATCCGAAAAATAGGTAATCCTTACATAATAGCGAATACCCAGGTAAAGTACCCACGCTAACCACAAAACAATATTCTGTTTTGTAAAAGCAAATTCAAAAAGGTCTTTCAGCGCAAATCTGTTCTGCTCATATGCTTTGGTAACGATCCACCAGAGCATGACGTATCCACCGGCGATGACCGCTCTTTCATCTGTAAAAAAAGCAGCCAGAAGTGTGATAAAAACAACCCAGTAGTTTTTGTTAATAATGGCAAGCAACAGGAAAAAATAAGCAATGCCATCGCCATAACCATGTATGTCGGCAAATGCCCATGCAGTTACGAAGATGTTGGAAATAGCCAGAATAAAAAAAGCAGTGACAATTTTGTCATTGGAAATGGAGTAAATATATTTCCCGATGTTGTATAAAAACAAAATCGCCAGAACAGCCTGGATAATAACAATCAGCAATACATTATGGCCCGTTAAAAATGAGAGCAAAGGAAGTATCCAGCGGAAAACCATATTCTCCCTGCGAACGTCGTATCCGATGTCCTTAGGGTGAAACAAATCCTGGCTCTGGTTTTGGATAAAAACCCATGCATCCAGCTTTACGCCACCTGTAAGGTGTTTAATCAGAAGGGTATATGGAGGAAATGCAAGAAAAACACAAAGAGCCGCCGAAAACAGAACGAGTTTCCAAAGCCAATATTTATCAGATAATTTAGATTCAACCCACAGTAAAAAAGAATGGTAGAAGTTTTCCAGGATCATACGTTGTGTTTATAGAGGAAATTTAAATTTCAAAGATACAGTTTGGTTACAGTAAAATGAATGACTTACAGGAGCTTCTACCAGGCAATTAGTAATTATTTGGCAAGAAACAACAAAATTCTTCGTATCCGTCTATTTTATATTTGCTTAAGACTATAAATTCTACTCACTACATAGACGATTTTTTTTGCTTTTACTCCCAACTCGCTGTGATTTTACTTCCTTCTTCCCCCTCCTCTATGCGCAGATAGGTCTGGATTTCTTGTTGAAGATCTTCTACATGGCTTATAATTCCTACGATACGGTTTTCTTTTCGTAACGATTTCAATGTTTCAAAAACGGTTTGCAGCGCATTCTTGTCCAAAGAGCCAAATCCTTCATCGAGGAAGAAAAAATTATGCTTCGACTCGTTCCGAATGTGAATGTGATCCGCCAGCGCAAGTGCCAGTGAAAGTGCTGCCTGAAATTTCTGTCCGCCCGACAAGGTCTTGAGCAGCCGCAGGTGACCGCCGTTAAGCAGATCTCTCACCCAAAAGCTATTGCCTTCACCCAGTTCGAGATGCAACTGCTGGTGGGTCATCTGATGAAAACGGTGATTGGCTGCCTGAATCAGGTTTTGAAGGTAAATACTTGACGCATAATCCACAAAACCGCTTGAACGGAAAAGCTTAGCCAGATCATCCAGATGCTCTTTCCTCAACAATAAACGGCTCTTTTCTTTCAAAAGTGAAGCCTTTTTGGCCAAGTCTTCGGCCATTTTTTTGAGCAAACCTTCCAGTCGTCCCTCCTCTTTCCGCTGCGAATTCAAATGAGACACCAGGTGATCCTTTTCTTTGATCAATAAATCATGCTTTTCAGATTCATAAGCCTGGTCCTGGTTTTCCAGGTGCAGGTTGTCAAGATCTCTTTTGGTTGTACTTAACAATGATTTAAACTCTTCAATTGCTTTTCTTTCCAAAGGAATGTGCACCGGTTTTTTGAGAATCTCCTCCACCAGCATTTCTGATTCGAATTCATAAATGCCCAACTGACGGTCGATTTCAACCTGCACACGCATTAATTCCAGCTCGTTGGTTTTCAATGCTTCCAGTAAAGTAGCCTGACTCCCGGAAATGGTGTCTTTTTCTTTTTCAAGAATATCAATCTGCTTTTCGGTTTTTTCGTAGAGGTTTTTTATTTCCTCATACGCTTTTTTCAAAGCAATAATTTTTTCTAAAATGACTGATTTATCCTGATCTTCAAAGTCGATCAAAGCTACTTTCTTCAACTGACCGGATAGCGTAAATACGGTATTTTCGAGCTTTAAAACATCATTTTTAAGAATTTGTAGCGGTTTTTCAATCTTCTCGACTTGTTCCTGCACGGCAGTTTCTATTCTTACTGAAAAGTTTTTAACAAGCGTTTCTGTGTCTTTTATTTCCTTCTGGCTCTTCTCAATGGCAAGAAAATGTTCGTCAAAACCTTTTCGGTCATTTTTATCGAATTTATTCCAGATGAAAAGTAAATCGTGGCTTGCAATCCGGTTGTTTACATCTTTGAACCTGAGCCGCAATGAATCCA
>Ga0247803_1000212_pt1 | contig 33723 bp, 28 predicted proteins | sample UWRJL014104B1_FD_180928 | JGI IMG/M metagenome (GOLD analysis project Ga0247803, IMG submission 180928) | Plant litter microbial communities from Arlington Agricultural Research Station in Wisconsin, United States - UWRJ-L014-104B-1 | ecosystem: Environmental > Terrestrial > Plant litter >... | reverse complement strand
TCGATCTTAACGATGAATCTTTCCTGATCATTAAAAATAGAATTTCAATCATTTGAATGATTGAAATGAAATCTCCATCCCTTATGAAGAAGGTCAACAAGCAACAGAAGAGCCGGGCTAGGCCGTTCGGAAAACTCGACCCTTACCAATTCAGAGTCTTGCTCGTCAAGAACTCCAGGGATTTTCAAGACGTGGCTGCCAAACTCTACGAAACCTATGGACTGCCAGTCCCCGAAGAGCACGAGATTCAGTTCAAAGAGAAGACTTTCGGTCATGGCGATCAAGCCAAATCTCACCGTTTTCTCGACCTGCCGACACCAGTGCCCATTTACGTCATGTTCCTGCAGAACAAAGAATCCGCTGGTCGCAAGGTTGTCGATATCTTCGAGATTGCCCACTTTCTCAAATCATCAACAATTGTCTACGCTAGTGCCCTGGCAATCCCACTGTTCAAAGTGTCGTTGCTGCACAATTTCCCAACCATCCGACTGCGCAGTCCCGAGTTTGTGGCCGAGTATTTCAGCGACAAGGAGCTGATTGGCAATGACGAACGCGAACTGTTGTTTTCGTTGTCCGAGAAGCAGAAATACATCACTGAGGAAGCCACCACTCGACAGGACTTTGCCAAGAAGAAAGATGATCACAAACCTGTGGCTCCGGCTCCAAGCACCAAACAACACCAGCATCGAAAGAAATCCGAAGAGATCGTGTTTGACGAGCCCCGCAAGAAGAAGGACGCCGCTGTCCCTAACTACAAAGCCAAGCTCAACAGCAGCTCGAGCAGCATGGCAGCAAATCAAGCAGCTAAGAATCAATGGACAATGCCGGCGGATGTCAACAGAGCAGCAACCGTGAACGCTGAAGCATTGAGAAAGGTTACCGAACCCTTGTTCATGTCTTAAAAAGCACAAAGATACTCCAAAAGTATCTTTCTAATTAAAATGAAGATCATCTTGCAGGTGGCTATTTTGATCGTGATCTTGTTGGTCACCATTTGCATCGTGCACCTTTTGCTGGTTAGGACAAGTAAATCCAAAGGCGGTAAAGTTATTATCCATGGCACTTATGTCGTCAATGTCAAAGATGGCAAGTTCAGCATGAATGACTACAAGGCGCCAACGATCAAACTGATGAGAGGTGTTTATTATGAATTCAAGAATGAAAGTGCCGAACCCCTTTATTTCACTTCAGATGCTCATGGCGGTGCTGGTGCACCCGGCAGCCTGGCTAAGAGTAGAAAAGATTTCAAAGGTTTGGCCAATGGCAGTATTTTCTTCATTGTCACTGATGATTTACCCGACAAGTTCTACTATCAATCGGCTAAGCATCCTGATATGGGCGGTGAAGTCATCATCCGTTAAAAATAGTTATAATTAACATCTAATTGGATGTTAATTTGGTTGTTGTTTAGCGCAGTTATTTACGGCGAATGGTGGCTGCTCTAGTTCTTGTAGTTCTGGTTGTTGAAGATCGAGCAGCGGTGGCAGTCGGTTGCGTTCGTGCTTGTTGATTGCCCATGTTTGACATCGAGTTCATTCGTTGACTACCAACCGCATTGGGATCTGCTTGTTCGCTGCCGTTCTTCTTGATGGCTCTGGACACAATGCCAATAATGATGACGATAATAATGATAGCAATGATACCAGCGCCAATCGAAAACCCACCGCCCGATCTAGCAGTGATATCGCCCTTCTGTTGAAGGTTCAATTTCATCCTGGCCGAATTCTCCATGATACAATCGGCAGCCGCGTTACCGTCTTGAACAAAACCAACATCCTCCAGTGTTGAGTTTGTCGCGTAAACAATATTGTTATTAATATCCTGGTTGACGGATGCTTGGCAGATGTTCTCCAAAACTTGGGTGATTTCATTCTTGAGCGTTTGAGTCGTGTCATTTGAGGTAGAATTGACCTGAATACCAGGAAAGAAGGATGGTGAAGCTGATGCGTTAACCAACAGATCTTGAAGCACCGAGACCTCAGCATCGACTGCATTGTTCATGTAGCAGTTGGCATTGGCGGTGCACTTCTGAGTAAATGTGATATTGCCTGCCCTGCTGTTATCGAGCACGATGGTGTTGCCAGAGATCGACTGATTGCAATCGGCCGTGCACGAGTTTCGAGCCGATTGGAAGGTTTCATTTCGCATGTCCTGGACAACTTTGTTATTCGTTACCGACAAAGCGGCTCCCATTTTATCAACCGGAATTTATCTTTGATCTCCACATTCGATCCAGAACTGGATCAAGCGACTTGTCGTAAGCTGGCGGCGAGATTCTAGGTCGCTTTTGAACTTTATTCCAGACATAAACAATAGCCGGCACGTCATGAGTGCCAAGCCCAGAAAACGTGATCATGCCTTCCCAGGACGATCCTTCGCAATAGGTCAAAATAAACAATAACATTGATTCGACGATGTTACAGCCTCGAATGTTACCTATGTTGATTGCCAAATAACCATCATCAAACTTCAAATTTGTCCAAGCCACCCAGATCGATTGGAACAAAAAATTGACCATCCAGTTATTGAACTCTGGATAGTTGGCGGTCGATTGTTCGGCTCCCTCATAACGTTCAATGATATAGAACGGCGGCGACACAAGACAAATATCAAATAAACCTCGAGCTGCTACGTCCCTGCTAATTAGTTCGGCACTTTCATCAGATTCGAATGGCTGGTAGACGACTTTCTGACGGCCAGTGCCAAACATTTTGATCATAGCCTTGTGACCGAACCGTAATCTCTCATTGGGATCGAATCCCAAGTAATCCATCTCCATCGAACAGGCTGCTAGTAATCGATCACCCCAGCCTGCTGAGATATCAAGCCATCGTTTGCCACTTGCTTGATTATTCAATATTAAATTGGTTAAGTGTTTTGCTCGAGTCACTCTGAATAACGCCAGTTCTCGACAAACTAAGAACATGCCTTGTCTCAAGAGCTGTTGGTCAACAACAATTTCACTAGTGCCAACTTCATTGATTGCAGCGGTGATAGCTCGTTTCAAAATGACATCGTCGAGCCAATCGGCCGTCAACGCCTTATTGTAATCTTTGCGACAACGCACTCGTTCATACTCGGTGAAGTAATCAACTAAAATGTCAACATTGTGCCAGTCTCCTTTCTGACAAATTAATTGAACACCCTTGCCTCGAAATAATGTCGGCATCCACATCTGATCGGGGTGACCTTTCAATTCCACGTGTGATCGCTGACTCAGCGATGGTTCTTGGCGACGCAAGTTTTGATAGGCCGCCATCAATTGATCATGAGTCAGCCAAAATCGACAAAGCGGCAACGGGATTTTGTCATCCCTGATTCGTTTGATGATGCGATCAATCTCGTCTCGCAATTCGATACTGGTTCGCTTATTGGTCAAACTAATGGTCACAGTGATTGATTGACATTTTCTAGAATAATCTTCGAGCTGGCGACCTATCTCGTCATCCAACGAATGGCATTTACGCATAGCAATTTGTTTGACTATAAAACTCTTTTGAATAACAAATCATTTTCTCTTAACGATGGTCGTTAAGAGTTTTTAATTACTCGCGATCGTCGGCCACCACGTCGATCAGCAAGTTAACACCGGCCCCCATCAGTAAGTTTCGTTCGAGCATGAAAATGTAGGGCACCGAGATCTTGATAGCTTTAGCATCAACTTTGCATAGTGGGCAAACAATACCTTTCATGCCACCTTCTTCTTTGTAGCAGATCGATTTGCAAGTGGTACAGACATAAATATCCGTCTTACTGCTGGCGTTCAACAATCGATCGGCGACGAAATTGACAGCGCCTGATCGATAAGATGCCAGTGCATCAGCATGATTGAAACGAAGACCACCTTCGAAGTTACGACCAGCAATTGGCTGTCGTTTCAATTGATCCTTCTTACCAAGTCCACGAGCCTGCACTTTGTTCTTGACCTTATGTTTCAAAGCCGAATAATAAGTGTAACCACCAGCAATCAAACCATCGATGCGCTTGCCAGTCTTGGGATTGATGTAGCTTGCTTTCGCGTTCGATGTGTAGCCCATCATTTTCAACTCTCTGGCCGCATCGTTGGTGTCCATGCCTTCACGAGCAATGTTAGCTCGGCGCAATGAATTGATCTTTTCGGTTCGCAATGTAAAGATATCTCTGGCATTGGCCGGCAGATTGATAACATCAGCTCGCGGGACGATAAATGTTTCAGGGTAGGTCTCATTCCAAACATCAACTAACGTTGTTCGACCAGGTCGTCCTTGGACTTCAATGGCGGTCTTCTCAGCAACCAAATCAGAATACTTCGCACTGGGATGGATCGTGAAATCTTGAGCTGCTTCTCCTTCAGCCAAAATCAAATTCTTCAAAACCTGAGCACTGGCAGGAATGGTGAAATCGTAGAAGAACTCATGCAAGGTGCCTCGTTGAAAGAATGAATCACGATAACCGGCGATGTATTGAGTTGGCACTGGCGTAAAAGAGTTGCCCCGCAAATAGATCTCATGAATGCTACTACCAAGGTGGGCAAAAGGATTGTTTTCAGCAGCCATCGGCACCATCGACAAGCGACTCAAGCGAACTGCTCGTTGCGGATTGACAAATGTCTCACTGACGGGATTCTTCTCGAGATCAAACCAAAATCCAGCTACCGCTTCAACAGCATCAGTTTCAATGTCGATGATGTTGAAAACTGTATCCAATTGACCGGTCGCCTCAATCAACTGAGCAACCTGCACATTGCCAGCCTGAATTTGATCAACTGGAATGCGCTGCAAATCACTGTTCAAACCAATTGATTTGACAATCATGTACTTGGGAGCTCGGGGATCAGTCGACCTGGCTTCTTCGATCGACACTCGTTGACCTGATCGTTTCTTCTCTTCAACAGGATGATTCTGACCATTGCGTTCGCCATAGAACTTCAACGCCCAAAGACCAGTTTCATAACCGATGATTCTGGCAGCTTGATCATTCTGCTTCAACCAAGTCATTGTCCACTGATCAGTAACCGTCTCGGATGACACAATGATCGGCTTCGAAGGCGTCGTCGGTCTGACTTCTTCACTAGTCTCCGGCTTCAACAAATCAGCAATGCCATCGGGTTCAGGTAAATCGGCGGTTCTGACATCGCCATCGGTGAAATTGTAATCGTGCCATTCCTTCTCGTCAATGATGAACAGCCGCTCAAACGGACAATAGAGATCAAAGCCTCGGTTGTTGTAGAGAATCCAATAGATCTTGTTCTTGTCGGGATAAACATAAGAATTAGACACTAACAATTCGGCCAACATACCGACCGTCATTCGAGATGGAAGCGCTTGCGGATTGATGATCAAATGGGCAATTTCTCCAGTCTCTTCATCATAAGGCATCTGATCGTTAGGAATGACAGCGGCAATAACTCCCTTCTGCGAATGAGCAGCACTCAACTTGTCACCGGGTCCAAGCGTGTCGTGCGTCTTGATACTGACGTAGAGCTTCTTTGATGTACCTTGCGATTTGACTAACAACACTTTGTCAACAATTCCATCGCGCAACGATTCAAACTTCAGATCTTTGACCTGAACACCACCATTGAATGACCGAGTCTTTCTGGCTAAGATGTCATTAGGTCGGACAACGATGGGCTCGTCTTTGACTGTTTGAGTGCCGTCAGCATTGTTGATGATGACTTGCTTGGTGGTTCTGATAACTCCACGACCGTAACGATCAGGATCATTCTGTTGACTGGCAAATCCTTCCGTCAGATCAAGTTCGTAACCGGCTTCGACGTCCATTGTGAACATGCTGTACTTGGTCGATGTCAAAGCGCCATGATCGATCAATTGCTGACTAACAACGATACCATCCTCCTCGCCTTGTAACTGCGGTGTGATCAAAATCTTCAAATTATGACCGTAAAGATCAGTGCCGAACAATGAATCGTAAATGTCAGTCTTGACAATCGGCACTTGGGCGTTCTCTAAGACTTCAATACCGGTGAACGTACGATCTTTGTAAGTCGCAAGCGGCACACTGACAGGTTGCTTAACCATCTGCGTAAAGTAAGACGTTCTGACTACAGGGTCCATGCCGGCGAAACGAGCAGTGTTGGCCGAAACACCAAACATGAAAGCGGGATTCAACAGAATGTGATCATAGCGTTCAGGCAGTCCTTCTTGAATCATTCGCAGGTAATCAGAAACAGAAGGTGCCAAGTCAAGAAACTCCAACTCAGCCGAATCGACATACTCAATAATACCATAAGAAATCAAATCATTGAAAGTTGTGATTCGAGCAGCTGGGTCAGAACTAATCAAGCGCCACAAAATGTTGGTCGTTTGTTGCGGATTTTCACAGATGATCAATGGCTGGACTAAACGACCACCGCCGGTCTCGACTTTCAGGTGACTGATCAGCCCGACTCTGGAAACCTTGCGAGAGTAATGAATACCAGTGTGTGGATGAATAATCCCTTGACGACGCTGGTCAATAAGAAATCGTCTGAAAGTCAACCCTTCAACCCAACCAAGCCAGCGGCCATTGACGAAGAGCGGTGTGTCTCGAATCTTGTCCTTGCGCTGACCGGAGATAATCTCGCCATTGACATCTTGCTGATTCATCAAGCTGGAGAAAACTGTCATGATGTTGCGATGACTGATGACGTCGTTGAGTTTCTCCGGTGTCAAGCCACCACGCCGACTGCTCTTGAGCTGAACCAATCGATAAGCCAATGTCTGGGTGTCTGAAGAATCATTGGTCAAGAAAGCTGCTGTTGCCAAATACTCGACGTTACCGCATTGTTTACCCTCAGGAGTTTCAGAAGGACAAATGGCGCCAATCTGCAACCCGACCAAATCACGAGCACCAGTGTTTCGACTGTGACCACCTGACTGAGCTGAAATACGACGAAGCCACGAGATACGAGCCACCGTAACAGTTGCCGGCATCAAATCGGTAACTCCAGTTCTGATCTTATTGGCTTTCTTGGCACTCCAATTACCTTCCGCAAAGTTCTTCGAAAAGCCGTTGGTGATGTAGCTGTTGGCCAGATTTTCCAAGATTGTCTTGATCTCGTTCTCATCAGCACGCGCAATGTTGACAAACTTGTCATCTTTGGTAATCTCACTCAACATACTGACGAATCGACTCATCATCATCATTCCGGCGTGCTCGTAAACTTGGTAAGCCAGATTGTCTCGATCATCGTACATGTCAACGCTCATTTCGACGCGAACAACTTTGATGGCCATGTAAGCGGTCATGAATAATTTGGCATTCAAATCATCCTTGACTTCATCCATCAAATTTAAAGCTCTGGTGATCTGGTCATCAACAACAACGCCTCGGTCGTCCAATAATTGAGTTTGAATCCGCTGAAACTCAGACAGGTGGGTTGCTCGTTGAGGATCGGTCTCCGCGAATGTTCTAGCCTTCTTCATGTGCTCGATCATCAAATTGATCAATCCGAGTGTGTAATCAATGTTAGCGTCAAGCGAAGCTCCGGCAGCGATGCCTTTGGCGGCATGACTCTTGGCGATTTCAGATCGAATCAGAATCTTCAAGTTCTCGAGTTCGCGCCGTTGAGTGGCAAAAGGCACTTTCGACAAATGCGGAAAGAATTGCTCACCGAAAGCATTCAGAATCGCAGCCATCTTGTCGGATAGTGGCACCCCATCGCCCTCTGTCTCATCTTGATCTTTCGAAGCGTCCTCTTTGATCTTACTGGCTTTGAAGGTCCGATTCCAGAAGACTTCCTCGTCTTCTTCCAATGATGCCTCGTTCCAAGTGTCAACCACGTAGTTGTCAATCAACATTCGGAGCTTGTCGCCACCAACATTGCGCATCGTGGCCTCGAACATCAAAACTGCCTCATTCAAAGTTGACGTGTCGCGGTAACCGGCTTTGCGAAACTGATAGGCTCCTTCGGCCACCTGATTGCCGGGCACGTAAGAATAGCGAGGTAGCATCGGATCAAGCGTGTATTTCAAGATAATGGCCAGTCTGAAAATGGTCACCAGATTTATACCAATGGCACTGATACCGGTCGATGATGCGCCACCTCGATCGTAAACATTGGCTTTGACCCAAGGCATCTGAATGTAAAGACGGCGATCACTGTGCGCAATCTTGTCGGATGAATTTGATGCCACGTAGGTGCGGAGCAAGGTTGACAACCCATCAGATCCGACGGAACGCATACTACAGCAAGTTCGACGACCCAACTGACCCGATCCCATCTTGGAGGCAATCGTCAAATCATTATTAGGCGCCTGGTAGTTCTGTGAGTTGATACTTCTCTCGTTACCCTTGATGATAAAATAACCTGCGTAATCCTTATCGCACTCCTCGACAGCAACCATATCTTTGTTGTCCTTCAGTGTCGATAGATTGCAAAACTTTGATCCTACCATGATTGGTATTTCACCGAAAGCGACGTCCTTGATCGTCTCAAAGCCAATCTTTCCAGTCTGAGGCAGCCAATGGGCTTCGATGGTAACAATCAATTGACCTGCATAATTCAATTCGGATCGACGGGCTTCATTAGGCCACAGAGGTCCACCAGCACTGGAAGCCTTCTGGGGAAAATGCAAGCGAGGATCTTTGAATTTGAGAATGGCAATGTCTTTGATGAGCAATTCACGATTTCTAAGGCTGATGCCGAGGCCCTCAGTACCAAACCAATTGAATCCCTCGACCAAGAACCCGTTGAGATAATTGATCTGAATAATACCATCATGTTTAGCTAGGATAGTCCATGATACCGTGTCCAATGCATTTCTGATTTCGGTAATAGTGCTGTTCTGAATTTGATCAAGATTGATATCGAGCGGATCTCCGAGATTTCTCGGTCCGTTGGCCGCACCCTGTGAAGACATGCCGCGGTCCTTTTATTTCACTTTGAAATCGTCAGTTTATCGATTTCAATTTAGTATTAATGATCTAGTGCGTCATTGAAGGCCAGTTAGGGCAGCCAATAGCATCGATCAAATTACGTAGCTTGGTCATCTTTTGTTTCGATGATGGCTTTGATTTCAGCGTGAACCAGCAAAATAGACTCTTTGCTGACAGTTGATTGTCTAAAGTAAGCCTCGGGATTAAATCCATCAAGATATTTGTTGAGATAGTAATAGACAATACCAGCGGCTAGGGTTTCACTCTTAGCGCCATTGAAGAAGTGACTCTTCATTGAACAATTGTTGTAAATCATCAACAATTCGGGCAGACAGGACTCTTGCATATTGAAAATTTTGATCAAAGTCAATAGAATGTCATTAATGGTTATTTCAACTTGTTGGTGGCCAAAGATCGGATCAAGTAACTTCATGGCTTTGTTAATCTCTTTCTTCTTGAGGTCAAGTTTCTTTTGGTATTCATTGGTGTCAAAGATGATCTTGCGTTCTTTACAAACATAGATAATACAACAATAAATGATAGCTCGCCGAGGCCCGCTCTTCTTTGACTTACCGCCAGTCGCCTTCTGGTAGATTTGACTGATTTCAAATTTGATCTCCTCGCTGAACTTGAAATCATTGAGCTCGGCTAGAATACCGTATTCGCGTGTTGTTGGTTTGCCTACTGTTTGATCAACAGGTGCTGCGATGTACGATGTTGAATGAAGACCACAATGGGGACAAATAAGCTCTCGATCAGAGTTGCAATCGCACTCCATTTTAAATTTAAGAGCATCAACTCTTAAATGTCAGTTTTTAGCGCAGCTTCACAAACTCCTGAAACTTGAGCGTCGCGACCAACTTGCCGGCGTCGCCGTTGCTGATGGCCGCAAAATTGGCATCCAACAATACGGCGTTGATGGTATCTCGTTCGGTCAAGTAAATTAAATTTCGAACAGTTGGGATGTAGGCGGCCGCGGTACTAATGTTCCTGATCGGAAATAAGATCTGACCCCTGGTGCTGGCGCCATTCGGTCTGAAAACCGCGCCATCCTGAACTGTCTCAGTACCGCCGATTGACAGATAAGTCAAGGGTCCAAAGTCAGGCGCCCCAGCCGGCAACATGATGTCGAGCAGCTCAATCCAAAAATAAGAATTCCGGGGCACTGCCACCGTAGCTCGATTGTTGTCGCTCAAACCAGCGCCAGCTCGATTGTATTGAATGTAAAACTCAGACATCCGCCCTTTTTAATAAGCTACTTTATCCAATGAAGATAAAGTTTTTAAATGTGGAAACTATGGCCGGTGGTCTTAAGACAGACCACTTTGAATTTGATCTTGACCGGGTGACCGGTGTAAGTGTTGTAGAGCGAGTCAATCAGTTTGGTGCTCAAATGAATAGCTGCAATGTCATTGTCGATCATCGTCGTGCTGAAATAATCATTGTTATCGTTAGTGTCAGGGAAAACAAGCACAATGGCCAAGTTTGGATTACTGGTCTGCAGCACCTCCCTAAAGATTTTGATCAGTGCATTGGTAGTTCGCTGAAACAAGAAGTAGTCAATCGGCGGGAATGCCATTGCCAAACTGACATCCGGGTTGAACTTGGTTAAATCAAAGAAATTACCGCTAGCTCCGAGTCGTCGATCACTTGGATTGGCAGAATACCACTGCGGGGCGTGTCGATTTGTTGCTGATGCGAAACACTCAACATCAGGCTTGTAATTGAAATAGAGTTCGGCAACACTTAATTCATTGCTGAAGCCCATGAAGAAAATCGACAACCCAGCATGCTCGAACAACCTGAGCCTGAACATGTCGTCGTTTAGTAACTCAGTCAGTGTCGATGACGTAATTTCTTCATCGAGTTCATCGTCACGCAGCAGGTTAAAGATTTCATATTCGCCAAGTGCACCATCGATGGTCTTTGACAAATTGTAGTCGACGTTGTTGTGTGCGTATCCGATCCGAAATCGTCTATTGGTCAATGCAGTTACTTTGAATCTGAATTTAGTCTGACTGGTCGGGTCTTGTTGCAGGTTGATCGTTTCGATTACGAAAGCTTGGAACAGTGGAATCATTCGTTGCAAGAAACCGCTAGCTTTCAAATCATGAAGCGTTGATGTCGGTTTCGACGAGCCAACGCCAAAGATCAATGGTGCCGTCATAATCTTATTATTGAGAATTGTAGTTATCTGGTTGGCGTCGTTGATCATTGCTTGCAATTCGCCATTAGCCCACATGATACCAAACCATTCTCGCATTTGATAACCAATGGCCGTTCTGCTATTGTAATAATCGGCCATTGTCATCATTCGTTGGCCTTTCTGAACGCCCGGCATCGTCAAAATGTCCTGCAGATCAGGCAAATCAAGAATTCGCTGAATCAAGTTGTGAATTGTCTGACAGAGGTAGAAAGTGTGTAGTTTGGGAATGTAAGCTTTCGATAATGGAAACGATTGCGTCGCTGTTGAATGCTGGCTCGGAAAAGCTGTTTGATGGGTCGGTAAATTGAGCTTCAACACATTATGACCGGCGTAATTGAGTCCAAATCGGACACTGGTGTGATCAACGATGACAGTCGCGCCATTCTCAATGAAACCAGTCTTTCGATCAGCCAATGCGAATTCGAACAACTTGGTGTTCGCATCGACATAAATTGCTATTTGATTGACCATCTCTTCAAACCAACGAATGAAATTGGCAGCTTCATTGACGGTCGGAAACGTATCATTCAAATTCTTGACTAGTGAATAGAATGGCAAGTTGGCGTTGGCTTTCGAAAACTCATCCAGTCGGGTCAGCAACACGTTGATCTTTGGCGAAATAGCGGCATAACGATCCGGCATGAAACCTTGGGCCACAATGTAGTGTTCTTGACTGATAGGCGATGAAGAAGCTGGTTTGCTGATGGTTACTTTAGCAAAAGTATATTTCAAAATGTAGGTTAGGTCAGCGATTGACCTAAATCCCAAAGCTGAAACTTTGAAGACGACGGCGCCACCGGCATTCAGCAACCTAAGACCGTGCAACGCGGGTTCCCAAAAATAACGATCGTAATACAAGCGGCGATCTTCACGAAGCCAGACTTTTGAGACCGTGCGATTCCAAGATTCGTCAGTGTGGACAATCAAATCGACAAGGCCGCCAATGTCCTCTTGACTGGTTTTCCAGCGGTCTTCATAAGATTCATCGGCGTCATCGTAAAATGGAATGATCAAATCATCAGCTGAATCAATTTTGCTGTAGAAGAGATCATCGGGCGTGTTGAGTTCATCTTCACGAGATTCAAGTTTGACATCGGTCTCGGTGACGCTCAGGTTACTGCGCAGTAACGCAACAACGATCGAGCATTGATATTCAACGAAATAATAACGACTTCTTGGCGTAAAAAGCAACACTCTAGACTTTGGAATCACAATCTTGAGCTGGCAATCGAGTATTCTGATGTCATAATACTCTGGGGTGTATTTTAGGTTGCTTGTTCGGAGCACGCCTCTTAGAGGATCAATGCTTTGGAGCACGTCTTTGTAAAAATCAGGATCACCTTGAAATCCGCGAATCCGATCGGCCGATTCTTGAATCGCTAATTGAATATCGGCCAGTAAGAATGAGTTTGGAGTCACGTCGTCCTTATGGCGGTGGATGAATTGAGGGAGCTCGACTTGCTGCAAATTAGTGTTGGCTAAAGGAAGCGGCACTGGTTGATCGAGTCCAAAGCCGCCAGCGATTGTAGAGTCCATGTTGTTTTATCTTCCTTTTAGAAAGATGAAAAGGTCGTTTTTAGGATTTTAACTCTTCCAGCTGACATTGCAACGGCCACAGACAAAATGCTCAACGGCAGGTTCATCACCTGAACGGGTGTAGAGTTCTTCACGTCTGACTTCCATCGCTTTGCAAGCCCGGCATGGCAAATTGGCTACTGGTACTTTCTTGCGGTTCAATAGCGTCGTCCTCAGCGTTTCGTCATCTCTCAAGTATCGCAGTTCTGGAGCCTCGTATGTACTGTCATCATAAACAAGAGTCTTGTTGGCGGTCTTACGCTGTCGATTCAAGACCAATGAATTGATGTGGTCTCTCATTTTGATGTAAGTTTCATCATCGTCGTCAATCACAGGGCCATGGACACTGTCTGGGTAATACTTAACCGGACTGTTCGGCTCACCAGTCGCGACGTGGATACCCTTGAACGAATCGTAAACACCAATGATTTCTTGAATTTCTTGATCTCGATATTTCCAGACAGCCGGGTTCTCAGCCGACCGGGCCAGCCCAAAGATTGGAATCATTTGGCCATTGGGCAGCTTGTACTGAGTGTCAAGTATCAGATCGATGATTCTAGCTGGGATAGCCAAAAGGCCTAAAGATGACCTTAGATCGGCCGGTGCTGTAGAGACCGTGAATTGTTCGGATGTGACCGCTGGCACGATCGGTTTCTTGGCTCGTTTAGACTCATACTTGCTCTTCATCGGGGTTTTGTTCTCAATATAACGAACTGGATTATTTTGTTTTGATAGTGCTGATATTTAGTTGTTGATTACTAACACGATTTAGGTGTTAGTTTTTTATTGAATTTGTCCGTCATTGGTGCTGATTAGGCACTGCGAGTGATACCCATGCGAGTGCACTCCGACTTGTAATGCTCAAAGAGCTGATTCTTGGCTGCCACCAGCACCTTGTAGCGCTCAGCGTACTTGTTGAACAAGTCCTGGCTGATCTTGCCGCGTTGCAGCAAATCGGAAGCCGACACGACGTCGTGCTCAGCAGCAGCCTGCTGCACCATGGCCTTCTTGACGTTGGTCTTCAGCAATGCCAACTGGTCGAAGTCCTTCTTCAGGTCCTTGAAAATCTTGGTCAGCACACGACCATTCTCAGTGTTGGGGTCCAACGGGCCGACGGCTCCCTTGACCTTGCTGCGCTTCTCAACAAAGTAGGTGATCAGCTGCTGAATTCCGGGGTAGGTCAGCGCATTGAGGTCAAGCGCGGCGCCAGTCTTGTCAAATGTCTTGCCAACAAAACTAGCAAAGAGGCGACGCATCAAATCGTCAGCGGTAAAAACCGACAAGTTGTCCTGGTGAATCAGTCCGAGCGCCATGACACGATGGGCAAAGTAGGACGAAATCAAAGCGGGCGAAAAGATGGGCTTTCCACCAGCGGGCCACAAGACGGAACCCTCGGTCAACCCAATGGCACGGGCCATATCGGGGTTGATGTAGCCGGGCACGGCAAATCCAATGAAATCACCCTTGGCCTTCTTGGAAGATCCCTTCTTGGCCTTCTCAACGATCTTGGCAGTCTTGTTGAGCTGACTGGTGTAGGTGTTGAAATTGGCACGATTGGCACTTCCAGGTCCATAAACCTTGTCACCAGAGATCGTGTCAGGCAGCTGACGCTTCTTCATGTCTTCCGAAACATCTGAAGCAATGTTCAGAATGCGGTTGACAAGAGCGTCAACTGTCTTGTTGTACTCGATCTCCTGAGGAGTCAGCGGCTTCTTCTCTCCCTCGACGGGAATAATTTGAGCGACGACAGCGGTGGCCATGATGTTCTACTAAACTATCCGAAGATGGAAAATTCAAACTTGCTCAAATGGCTAGTTTTTGGTTTGCTGGACCATAAAATTAAATTTTCCCTTTTTAAGTCAATGTTGAACTGAAAATTGAATCCCATTATAAAATGGTATTGTTGGGTATTTGGACAAAGTTTAAGCGCTTGATTATCATTATAGTCATTGTGCTAGTGATCATCGGCATGATCAAAGTATTTGGTTGGGGTAAGAGTATTAAGGAAGTCATGTCTGAAGAAGCGTCATTAATGAATGCAGTTTCCAAGTTCAGTGCTGATTCATCTGATCGGTCGGTTGCTTCGTTCTTGGCTACGACGGCCGTGCCTGTTTCTTTTGATTATCTTGATGCCGAATCACCTGTAATGGCCGATGATGATCTTGCTGCCAAACCTGGTCGGCCGCCAGTTCGACGCAAAGGATCAAAGACATCAACTTACAAAAGAGAAGAATTGTGTAGAAAATATTTAGAAGATCGTTATGATGATTACTTCCCGACATGCAGACCTAAATTCTTGGCCAACCCGGCGACTGGTCGTCCATTGGAACTTGATGGCTACAATGCAGCGCTCAACATCGCATTCGAACATCAAGGCAAGCAACACTATGAATTCACAGCCCGGTTTCACAAATCGATCGCTGATTTCCAAGATCAAGTGTTGCGAGACCAATTCAAGAAGTTAAGATTGGCAGAACTTGGCATTGACCTGTTGGTGATTCCTTACAGTGTGCCTGAACATTTGATCGGCGCCTACATTGAGGAGTTGTTGGCTTCGCTTGATCGCAAGTAATATAAAAACGATCAGTTGATCGTTTTTAAGCAATGATTTCTTCGGGCAGCTTCTTCATGATGGTAATGACATGAAAGTCTTGGCTTGGACCGCCCGTGCGGACTTCGATTGGTCGAATGCCGTAATGAATAATCTGAGCACCCAAGAATGTTTTGTCAACAGTGTCGATGATAGTGCCTTCCCGTGGACCATTGGTGGTGATCACTCGTAAGACACCGGGCACAATCGATGAGCCGTCACTGATAACTGGTACGATCTTGATGTTACCGGACCAGAGAGCAATTGGTTTCTTAGTCCAGCCATGATCTTTGGCAATCTCGTCAGGCACATAAGCAATGTTAGTGATTTCGAAACCACCTTGCCGTTTGCCAGTATCTTTGTTGACAATATTACCCGCTAACAATTCGACGTTTTCATCGCCGTAAGGGAAATCGTGCAAGATGAAACGACCGGCCGCCGTGCCTTCAAGGTTTGATGAGAACACTTGCACAATCTCCCGTGTTATCGGTGCCAATCCTTGATTGATTCTGGCTTCCATCTGATCCTGGACAATCTCGTCTTTGATTTCTTGTCTGGCGCGAACCTCCTTGTCAACATCGACATTGGTTTCGAGATTGACAATACAGCAAGAGCTGATAGGCATTAGGCCTCCAGGTGCATGAAGCACCTGGGCTGCGGCATCTTTCGGATTCATACCTCTGGCGATCAACCAATCAAAGCGCTGCCTCTTATTAGTAAGGTCCAGCCCACAACCATAACACTTATTGTGACTCATACAAAGTAGCTAATCGAGATGAAAAGAACCCTTTTATTTTGATAATTAAGGAAACCACAGTTTATTTTTAATCAAATCGCATATATGAACTTTATTGCAATCGCCACCGAATTAAATTTCGAATAATTCTATTTAGAATAAAGGATACTATCTGGTGGTTGATTTTCTTTCATACAGAACTATTCGTGAGTCATTGAAATATGACTTGAAAACAGAATCCGTCTCGTTTCCAGAGACGGATCAAAAAATTGAAAGCGATGATTTCGCATCCGCAACACGGACAGAAACCAGAAAGATCGAAATACCTATCGGATGAAATTGGGGTGCCGCCTGATGATCTTGATATAACATCTTTTAAATTAAACCTGGAGGAAAAGAGATACAAATATTTCTCCGATCCTACTAGAGTAGAACCGATAATGTACACGCCTGATGAAGTCCGAGTCGCACGATACTTATGTGAAATCGGAGAGTTCAGGTGTATCGATTTCTTGGGCTATCCAAACTATGCGGTTTCTCCTGACGGCAGATTATTGAATCTGCGAACTAAGAATATAACTACCGGATCTAAGAAATCTACTGGATACGTAATGTTCAGCATGAATGACTCAAATGGGAAGTCGATTCAGAATTTTGTACACGTCATAATAGCCAATGCGTTTTTAGGACCGCCTCCTACTGCCCTTCACAAAACAGTTGATCACATGGATATTGATTGCAGTAATAATTACTTCTATAATCTAAGATGGGCTACCATGAAACAACAAGCTGTTAATAAAACAGTTTCACTCAAACCCCGACGAGGAAGACCCGTCACTCAAATTCATAGTCAAACATATGTGGAGATATTTACTTGGTTTCGTGAAGATTATGCTGCCGAATATTATGGTTTAGCAGCAGGATCTATAGGCAAAGCAGTGTCTACGAAATCTGTAACTGCCGGTTACAGATGGATTCATGCGAATAATCTTATAGTAGATTCAACTGGAACCGTGGAAGAGTGGAAAACCATTAAAGTTGGGGATTCCCAGATTAATGTATCATCGTTTGGAAGAATATGTACTTATAGAGCTGGTTTCTGGTATGGTCATAAAGGTCCAGATGGCAGACGATATGTCGGAGTTAAAATCAAAACAGGTGTCTGGAAAGTTAAATTCGTGCACAGATTGGTAGCTAAAGCTTATATCGGCGAACCACCATCAAAAGACATGTATTGTGTAGATCATATTGACGGGAATCCTTTGAATAACAAAGTATCGAACTTAAGATATATAACTGTAGCCGATAATAATAGACATATGCATGTAACCGGAAATGTAAAATCTACAATTAATGGCTCAAATAGCAAACCAGTAGTTCAATTGTCTTTAAACAATGAATTTATTGAAGAGTATCCATCTATATCAGAAGCTAAAAGGTTGAAAGGATACAGTGCCGATCAAATAGAAAAAGTAGTATCTGGAAAAGGTAAGACTGCGAATGGATTTAAATGGGTTTCTAGCGCAGTCTACTTTCGGAGCTGATGTGATTATTAGAATAACAATAGTGTTATTCTAAACATTGTATATTTCAGATCTTTAATCCCCACACATCGGCTTCGATGTGACCAAGATTTTGGCCGCGCAGGATACGAGCAAAACCTCCTGAGTCCGCCCAATTTACGCCCCATGAATTCCGTATGATCCAATACTTAACAGGTTTGCCTTCTTGATCTTTTGCTATTTCATCTTCACCCCAACCAATGATGGCTATTGCATGGTATCCGTCGGTAGCGGTCGGCTCTGATTTCCAGCCGTGCCCATAAACACCAGACTTGTGAAGGTAGAAATTACGAGTGTCCAACGGTACGTAAATTCTGAAGATAGCGCCGACCGGCCCATTCTCATAAATATCTTTCATAATAGCATACTCATTCAATTTCAAATTGTTCTTGTCATTCAACATCGACGGTGGAAAAATGTTGACGCGATACTTTGATTTGGCTTTCCATGGCGCGACTCCTTTGGCGGCGTAATCGAAACACATGTATTCGGTGCCGACCTGCGAATACTTTTCAATGTCAGATTGAGCAACAGCACCATGATCGACCGTGTATTGGAAGACGTCATCCAAATAACTGCCTTCGCAAACTCGGGGGCATGCGTTTTGAGTTCCACACTTCATACAAGCAGCAAAGTGAAAAGGCGAAATGTAATCGCCGTTGCTCAAATTCTTACCTTTCGAAGCGATGCGGATACGATCAGTCAAGCAGGATGCCGTTGCATGAAACGCACAAGAACCACAGCGTTCCTGATCAAAAACTCCCGAGATTAAACCTCCCCACTGCGTAATTGCGGAGAAATTCTTAGGCAACTTGCTTGATTCAACTTCAAATCGACTCTTATCGAATGAACTTACTTGAAATCGATAACCGGCATCATCCAGATTGCTAAAATGATTCTTATTGTTCGCCGGTCGTTCAAAGGTTGGCACTGTACTGGGTCTCGGATGATTGGCTTGCATGAAATCAAACTCGGTTACTTCAGTAACGCCAGTTTTGACGATTTTCGGTTCATCATCATCGGAGCTCTCGGTGTCCTCGAAGACTTCTCGATGGTATTTTGAGAGCGACCGATTAGTGCGACGGGCAGCCAAAAATTGGATAACAACGACCAATATCAAGATGACAACAATGATAATAACGACGGCCGTCTGGACGTTCATTTCTTTTTGACAGTGCCATAAAAATGTGCTTGGTGGCCAAGCCGACCAGCTAAGCGGGTCATTAGCAGGCCCGTCAGCTTATGCTTAGCATGGGCATAAGCTGTTGATTTACGCTTACAATCAATAAAATTGGAATGACCGACTTAGCACTTCAAACATTAATTTGAATTGCCATTAATCTAATCATGTTCTTCATTGGTCTTAAAACTGGGCTGCCGGTAGCCCGACGAATAACAATCAGTAACACGTTTAGAAAATCAAATTCGTGATTTTCTAAATTTCATTCAAAAGTCAAACATGCAACGACGGAAGGGAGCGAACGCACCAACATCATCGTTGGCACGATTAGTTGCTCGAAATCCTGGTCTATCTACTTCTAGCGAAACCACAGCCAGAGTTAATGTTCAGAAGGATTCCAAGAGAGCTGAAGTAATCAAATCCGGTTATCCCGTTCGAATCATTGGCAGTCTGATTTCTGCTCAAGAGATCCGACAGATGGCCGTCTGTGATCTAGTTGATTTCAGTGCCGATGATAAATCTTGTTTGGATGACCTGCGGATGGGACCTCGTCGATATGGTGAATGTTGCACTACTTGTTCGCGCAAAGCAGGTAAGTGTGATGGTCATTTCGCGATGATGTCAATTCGACCCCACGCATGGTTTCTGCATCCTTTCTATGTCAAAGATGGCATGGTTACTGCTATCCTAAATCTCTTTTGTTACACTTGTTTCCGCAATGCGTTTGCAGTGGCTCCTGAAGGTACGATTCCGGAAGCCGTCATGTTATTCACCAGTGATCAAATCAATGTCTATCGAAAGCTTTACGCGGGTATGAACGGTATTGATCGAATCAAAGCGTTGGCGACCGCCGCTAAAGATTTTATTTGTCACGACAGTCACGCCTGCACTTTCTTCAAGAAGAATCCCGATTTGACAGTCTCCGAGTTCCAGAAGAAGAAGTCAACTGATGGTAAACCTGAGCCGGTTAACGTCAGAACAATCTTCTATTTTCTGACTGCAATTAGTAATTACATGGAGCGCTATCGATTGTTTCCATTCATTGATTTCAATCCGATCCGGTTCGAGAATTTTGTTGTTCAAGTTATTCCGGTCATTCCGAATGTCAATCGACCACCCGAGTCTGTTGGTGACGGCGTTGAGCAACCCTCCGATATTACTGTTCTCTATGGCAACATCTTGAAAATCTTGAAGGACATGGATGCCAATGAAGGTAATGAGCCCAATCTGATTGAGTTGAGAAGACAACTGCGAGAAAGCTATCATGTTTATGTTGAGAGCGACGCCAAAGTCAATATCAAGAGTCAGACCAATAAGGGTGGTCCATTGAAGACGCTGAGTATGCAGTTCAATGGCAAACACGGTCTTTGGCATCGGTTCACCATGTCCAGTCGCGTTGATAACTCTGGTCGAACCCCGATCATTGGTGATAACTCGCTTAACCCTCATGAAGTTGGAATTCCCAAGTATGTGGCCGAAAAGATGAGAATCAAGCTCAATATCACCAAAGGCAACAAGGATGTCGCAGAACAACTATACCAGGCTGGAGTTATCAAGACCATCATTCGTCACCAGAAGGGCCAGAGTGTCGTCACTGAAATCACACCCGAGAACAAGGATCGGATGCGTCTTGAGATTGGTGATCAAGTCTTGCGACGAGTGGTGACCGGTGATGCCGTTATTCTAAATCGTCAGCCGACGCTCCATCGTTGGAGTGTCTTGAAATTGAAGGCTGTCGTTGAGGAATACGAAACTCCTGGCAAGGAAGTCTTAGCTTTTAGATTGAACACTTGTTACTTGTCCGGTTTCAACGCCGATTTCGATGGTGATGAGATGCATATTCACACGCCGATGGATATCGAGAGTCGTGCCGAAGCAACGTTGTTCATGGCCGTCGAAAATGCACCGATATCAGATCAAACATCAGTCAACATTTTAGGCCTCATTCAGAACACTGTGTGGGGCGCATCTGAGTTGACTCGCAAGCCGGAGAATCTTGATCGGGCCGAATGGTATCGTTTGGGGGCCATGAGCAGGGATTGGGACGGTGCCATTGGATCTACTGGTAAAGATTATTCTTTTGAGGAACGTGCTGCTTATATCGAAAAGACGGCTCCGAGGCTTTATGTCAAACACGGTATCAAAGGTCGTTCTGTGTGGAACACTTTGACATTGATCAGTCTGGCTTTTCCTCCTGATTTCACTTATCATGGGTCTGGCGGTGTCACTATTGAGAATGGCATTTATCTTGGCGGCATCATGAACGGCGGTGTTTCTGGTAAGGGAGCTCGATCAATCACGCAGACACTGTTCAACTCACATGGACCTGCTCACATGCTGATCTACATTCATGTTATGCAAGCTGTTATTGCGGAATGGATGTCAACGAAAGGTTTCACGATCTCGATCTCTGATTTTGCACCGACAGAAGCTGATGAAGCTGTTATCAATCGGTTGACTAATGAAGGCATTCGGAACGTCAAAGAAATAGCCCAACGCAATGTACCCGGTATCTTTCACAAAGACATTTACATTGGCAGTTTGAAGGAGTGGATGCGCTTACCGCCTAATTTGAGAGGCATCCTCACGAAAGAAGAAATCAGCAAAGTCAGAAATGAGATGGCCTTCTATTTGTTTGACTTCATCCATGTTGAACGTAATTTGTACTCACGAGGACGATCGAATGTATTGTTTAGACCGGAGCGTGTCGAAGCAGCATTGAAGAAAGCTCTTGATTCAGCTATCAAAGATCCTAGTGAGGTCACTTTCAAGAAGCCTGGTGATTTGATTGCTGCTGGTCGATTGATTAATGTTAAATCCAAAGCTCAACTCGATGCTGAAAGTTTGCAGGTCAAGGAGTTGAAAGATTTCTTGCTGCAGGCTACTTTGGCCAAGACTATTGAATTCTTGAAAGAATCAGTGACTGATCCGTTGGATTCTGATAAGATCGTCACTCGTAGTGTTTACGAAGAATCAACGATTGAAGCCGATACCTTGGATGCACTGGAAAGCATCAAGAGTCGAGTCGCCGATTATTTGGAGGCCAATCCCAATCCTGAAGATCACTTGCCTGGCATGGTAGGCTCTGGTGCTCGTGGTAAGAAGACCAATATCACAGAATCTAAAGGGTTGCTTGGTCAACAGACCATGAGCGGTGGCCGTCTGAAGATGGGTATCTCCGGTGGTACTCGAGTAATGCCGTTTTTCTTGGAGAATGATCCTGATCCGGCCGCTCGAGGCTTTATCAGAAACTCGTTCTTTCGTGGTATGAGCCCGGTCGAGATGTTTTCAGCCGGCTTGCCAGCTCGCCAGACCCAGACCGATACCGCTTTCAAGACCGGTGAGACTGGTTACATGTCCAAGAAATTGATGGCTTTCTGTGGTGATTACACTGTTTGTGCCGATGGATCAGTCCGCGATGAACGAGGCCACGTCGTTACCTTCGCTTATGGCGGCAACGTCTTTGATCCCGCTCGATCAGTGAAGACAGAAGACGGATTCTTCTTTATTGATGTCGATCAAATAATTGATGAAGTCAACGCTGAATTTGATTCGCGGGTCCCCAAAACCTCACGCAAGATCATTAGGGGCTATTAATTAAAAAACAACAATAGTGTTGTTTTTAGTTACTCGTCTTTGCAAGCGTAGACCTTCTTCTGGGGAGCTTTGACAATGGCTGCTTTGAATTTGGTTTTGTTCTTGCAAGGGCAGTTGACGGGTGGTGCGGCTTTCCAAGCGGCTGTCGTGATCGGCGGGTTGACGTTCATCTACTTTTAATTGACTTAAATTAATTATCCGTCGTGTAGGACGAAATTGGCGACTGCTCCGACCGATTGCACAGCCTGAAGCCGAGCACCAACGCAAAAACAAGCGTATCGCCGACATTAGTGGCCAGTTGTTGTGATGATGCAGTACCAGGTGCGTAACCACCATAATAGTGAGGAGTGCCAGTGCTGTTTTCAACTCCAACCAAGAAGATCACGTATTGTTCAGCACCGGCAATTTGACTCCAAGTGACTGTGTAACTCGATCCAGTCGATGGCGATCCAACAATCGTCAATGGCGCATTCTGAACTTCGGAGATCTGAGTAACGGTGTGATCAGTCGAAACACCGCCACATTGAAGATGGATGCCGGTCGCTGGTCCAAAAGAGTTGCCTTGCACAATGTTCCAGTAATTAGAGACGGTGCCTTTCTGACCGGTGCCCCTAACAACATAGACTCCATTATTGATGTTTTGGTCAACAAAAGAAACACTGACGATATCGGATGTTGAAACACCGCCACAATCATTAAGTGTTTGCGTTACTGTTGGTGCGGCCATCGTCGCTGGAATTGATGAACAAATAGGCGCAATTGAAACTGGTGAGCTCGGCTGTGATTCACCGCAATCGTTGATGGCCGTGACGACAAAATAATGAGTGCCTGACGCCAAAGCCTGAAATGTGCGATTCAAACTACTGGTTGATTCTTTCTGGTGGTAGTTGTTGACGCCGACCGATGGATCTTCCAATTTGCGATAGATGTTGTAACTAGTGGCTCCGGTGACGGCACTCCAACTAATAGTAGCTGCCGTACCGCTAACAGTAACATTGACATTTTGAGGAGCGGCCGTCGGCGTCTTGCAGGAGACGCAAATGTTATTGGCACACAACTGGCCTCCTGGACAATTTGAATCAGTAGTGCATTGTTTCTTGGCGGCTGGCTTTCGAATCCATAAGACAATGACAACAATGATTAAGATAAGCACGATGACGGCCAAAATAACAACACCGCTGATAAGACCAACTCGGGAAGCAGGCTTGCCAGGGGCTTGCGGATTGATGTTAATTAGATTGGCGCGATCGTAACTCATGATTTTAATGGTGTTGACCTTTTCTTTTATCAAAAGGGATTTCAAAACGATTGTGGTTTTGAATTGAAATTCGATGTCTAAATCGTTCTACGCGGTTAAGATCGGCCGAGTGCCAGGAGTTTATTCTTCATGGCCTCAATGTAAGAAACAGATCGACGGCTTCTCAAAGGCAGTTTACAAAGGATTTGCTACCAAGAAAGAGGCCGAGGATTATCTTGGTATCCAGAAACCATCAATAGCGAGTTTGTTGCCGTTTAATAATCCGGCCATGGTGGCTCCTCTGACATTGGCAGTCGTCAATGATCCAACTCAATGGGCCGCATCGGAGCCTTACTTTTATGAGCCGTTCAATATTTACGTTGTTGATGAGCGAACACCCGGTTTCGCTACTTATGGCAAGAAGTATGAGCTTTATGACCGCCACCTGCTCAATGTTAAGAACAGCAGAGTCATTCCCGTTTATTTAGATGGCTCAAAACGGCCTAGCGTTAATCATCGCGGATCGGGTGCTTATGTCCGCTACAAATGTATCGACTATTATTTGTCGGTGCCTTTCACGCCCGAGATTGGCGCAAAGTACGGATTCACCGATGCAGAAATCGAGAAATTGTCATCGCCGACAATGGAATATTTGGCTTTATCTGAAGTGTTGTGGCGATTGGTAGCCTTGAAACTGCCTGAAAAGCAAGGCGCTGTTCAAGTAATCAATCCGCGTTTGAAATTGATTATTGTGGCCGATTACAATGGCGTCAAACATTTCAGTGAAGGTAGCTGGGTGGCCAAAGAGACTCATATCATCAAGATTCACCAGTTTTGTTCGGCGATCCGTCAATGGTTATTTGTACGAGGAGTTGATTTGGAATTCGTCCATGTCAATGGGCACGCTGGAGTTCTCGGCAATGAAATCTGCGATAGCTATGCTAAATCAACAGAAGCTGTCGATAGCATCGTCAACTGGGTGGCCCAATTATCGGCTGATTTAGCCAAAGATTAAAAACACAATACTATTCAACAAGTGCTGAATAGTAAAAATGACTAACTGTCTACCTTTTGATGAAGCTTTGGTCCATTTATTTGTTGCGACTGACTTTGAGCTGATCAAAGCTACCATGAAATCGAAACGCTGTGACAGATTCGATACCAGGTATTTCAATTACATTCCTGTCGACTATGACATTGCTGCAGATTTTGAATTAGGATCATTCGCCGCTAATAAAGTTAATGATGGTGACACAATGCTTATTAATAACATTGCTTGTAATAATTTGTTATGGGTAGAAGCAACCAATCGAGATGATTATTGGCAAATTAATATTAGCGTAGTTCATTACTACGATCAAGTTAATTGGAGTCGCAACGAAGACGGTCATATTAAACGTATTGCTGTATTGGCTCGAATAGTGCCTTTGCAGATCCACAGATGCATCGATGGATCTCAAGTTAGGGATCAGCAACTTATCATTGATATATGTCAGTCCAGCGATCCCTACTTTATAATATCAGATGATTGTAACTGCCCGATTGCCTATTTTCCAGCTTGGCGATTCGTAAGTTTTGAAACAAGTTGGATCTTCGGTCCGGCTCCTAAGTGGTTGGCCCGACGACATCATCGATACCCGATTGAATTAAGACGCATTATGTTTACATTGATGTTAGTATTTAATCGCTTTGAATTACCAATGGACATTCTGTTTGATTCTTTGTTCACGTTGGTCGTGGCTGATTATCATCAGTTGTGGGGTGAACGAGCTGGACTGCAAACACTATTGGAAATGGAAAGCAATGGTCATCTAAAGACCCGCATCTAACAATTAAAAACTATGAAATCTAAGGGCACTTTCAAACGATTTTACGCTGCTACCAATCAATACGATCTGGTCAATGCGGTTGATAATAAAAGCTTGGTAGCCGCATTGCAACAACTTGATTTTGATGTGGTCTCTGAGTTCCTAAAGAGTCGGAAATGTGGGTCCTTCCACCCGCACTTCTTGACTTACTTACCGGCCCGCTATGATATCGCTGAAGCTATTGGACCAGGCGAATTCACTTACAATGATCCGGCTTTCAATCATTTGAGCAGTGCTAACGAGACCTGGCTCTACTTTGCAGTTAATTTGAGTGCTTTTGCTAATTGGGATGTCATCTTGAAACATTACGATGAGATCGACTGGCATCGAGACAGCAACAATTTTATTCATCGAATAGCTACTTTCGTTGCTCATGATTGGGATACTGTCAACTGCTACATTAGTCGGGTAACAATCTACAAGAAGTACAGCGAACAAGGAGTTATGAATGTACTGCAATCATGTGATCCTTACTTTCGACAGAACAAATCTGAGAAATATCCATTAGCAGTGCTACCGCTGAAAGTAACTTTACGTGTTAATGGTTCTTTTGATGATTACGGCCCTTGTCCTCGATGGACTTTGAATAATAGTCATCGTTTTCCAAAGCAGTTGAAAGATCAAATGAGAACTGTGTTGTTGGTCCAGAAAAGGTATAAACTCCAATTAGTAAGAGATGTAATTTATGGGATATTGTTCGATTACATGATCATCAATTTTTATGATTGGTGGAGAATCGAAATCGACAATGAAGAGAATGAGAGGCTTGGTATTCAATCGATTAAGGTATCCCAAATTCGCGAAGTTGAGTATGCGTGTATGCTTCAATAAAAACTCTCGATGATAGAGTTTTTAAGGTAAACGACACCAATAGGCCTCGGCATCACCGGCACGAAACCCATCCAATCCTGGATTCAAATTAACCGCTTGAGTCCGACAAGCATAACATTTACAGTTGACGGACCGCCTCTTCAAGATCCTTGATACTTTGATCTCAGTCTTGTAAATCCAAAACATGTCCAAATTAAGGCCCACCCGAAAGCCAGTCATGAATTCATTGTAGTCCTTAATGATGATGTATTGTTGGGCGTCATCATCGGCCGACGACGGGATCGCCAACACTTCTTCAATTGTCGGATTATCTTTGAAGATGCATGTGTGGCAATCGAGAGCCCAAATGAAACGATCGCCGACTTCACGACAGTAAGCTTTATCGTGCGAGATCGGCATTCCATAGCTAACAGTGCTGTAGGGAATAATGGTGACGTCGCCGTAAGTGACGACAAAAGCACATAGAAAGCCAATTTTAGCCTCGGCCGATCCTCTAAACATGATATCGTAATAGGCCATGTCTCGGTCTGATCGATCTTGACTGGTTAAAACGAGACCCGCCGCCAACTCGGTGCCGCCGACATCATAGGCCTCTTCTTCGGGGTAGCAATGGCGAAAAGTTTCAGCATGAATAGTATGATCGTCCTGGCTCAGCAATTCAAAGATGTGACTTCGATTGAGGTCCCGAGGCAGCCAAATAGCCTGATTACGTTGTTGGCAGCCCAAGAAAGTTCGCATCTCAAGCACCGCCAGCCATTTACGACATTTGGTTCTTGGAAAATCATGACGACAGCGCTCGTTGTGTTTGCAACATTGGCCATCAATGCTATCAGACCTGTAATCAGTCGACTTGCCGTTGCCCATCGCTTTCGAATTGGTTGTTCAAATGATTATTTTTTGATTATTAACCGGCTATTTCAAAAGATGGCCCAAAGTCAACGTTACGTGCTCACAATTCAAGGGTTGCCGAATTTCAACCAGCCGACGCCGCTGCAGATCGTGATTCCTCCCGGTGCGGGTCCACAGATCGCAGTTGAGGTCAACATCCCAGTAGAGTTTCTTGCTCAGGCCGAGATGTTCGTTTCGCCGGCCATTGCATCGGTTCAAATGGCAACCTACAACCCAATGCTGCCGCAATCTCAACAACAAACAGTGCAGCTTGGAACCCCTGGATTTAGCAATCCTCCTATTTCGTCGCCATTGGCATCACCTGGTCAGCCTGCTAACGCTTCTAGTTTGCAATTGGCTTCAACGCCGCTGCCATCATCACCCGGTCGTCAAAATTCGATTGATTTGCCAATGCCGTCAACGGTGCAACGAACATTGACTTCGCAGGCCACGGCTTCATCGGCTGGTAACACTCCTTCATCATTGCGACCGGCGCCCATTCCGACAGTTTCAAACATGGGCTTGCCGCAGTCCTACCAACAACAAGCCACCGTGCCGCTTAGCAATCTGTTCTTGTCGACGCCATCGCAAATTCAAGTGGCCAATCGGCCGACCCCTTCTTCAACGCTGCCAACCGGCGATGCTTTCCGGGCCAACCCAACATTGGCAGCACCGACACCCAGTCGATTGGCTGACGTGCTTCGGTCACCTCAAATGTTGGCGCCTGCTAGTGTTCAAGATTGGACCGCGGCCAGTCAAACGACAACTCGTTGCTCCCCCGAAGTCGATGCTTTCAGTCAGTCCAGAGTTGCGGTTGGTGGTCAAACCAGATCGACGCCGAGTGCCAGTGAGCTCTACTCAATTCAAATGCTTGAAAATCTGGAGGAAGAAGATGTTCAAATGGAAGACGACGAGAAAACCGCTTACATTGCCCAGTCTTGGAATGAAGCTGATGAGGACGAACGCCAGTATTGGGAACAAGAAGCCGCCACAATTGCACAGCCTCAGTCGATGGCGACTACGATGGCTGCCAGCGGCACTCAGATTCCGGCCTCGCTGTTGGTGCGCCAGTATTCACTTTAAAAACGTATAACATCTTAACGATGTTATATTTAGTTTTTTAATCACTTGGGTGTGACACCACCGGGCAGCCCGAATGGAAAAGTCGACTGTTGCTGACCAAGAATCGAGGGCGGCAGGCCACCGGGGCCAGGCAAACCACCAGGCAGCACACTGGCCGGAATCGCATTCGGGATCGCAGGAGCGCCAACAGTTGCTGCGGCAATGGTGCCGGGCATCGGAGCTTGAGGCAATGGCGCTTGTGTTTGGGGTCGCAGCAAACTGGCCAACAAGTTACCCGTGCCAGGTTGGGCAGTCGGGTAGGCGACCGGCATTTGAGGTTGCTGGTAGCTCGGCATCGGTGCGTAAGCAGTCGATTGCTGAACCGGCATTGCAGTGCCCGAAACTCCAAAAGGCTTGTTGTAGCCATCGCCGTACCACTGACGCATGATGTTGCGAACGACGTCTATCTGAGGTCCCTGCTTGGTGCCAAACTTCTTCTGCTTCATGCCACCGGCTTCGGTCATGCTCAACATCCGATTGGTCGACTGGATGACCTCGCCGTTGGGCTTCTCATACCAAGTCCACTTGGTGGCCCCGGTTTTGCTGACGGCGATCGGTCGAGGCCCTCCTGGTAGCCAATAGGCATCAACGGCTTGATTGACATCGGGACTGGCCGACTCGAGTACTGGAATCTTGACGACTTGGGCACCGGGTGGCGGCGGCAACGTTTGGCCAGTCATGTCAACTGGCAACGCTCTGTTTGAAGATACGGGGGCTATCAAGACAGTGCCACCAGAAACAGGAGCCGGCTGGGTCGGACCGGGCAACATTCCAGGTGCAGTCGGGCCAGGCAACCCACCAATCGAAGGCGGTGGCAATCCTCCGGCTGATGGGGGTGGCAAACCTCCCATGTTACCCGGCGGCAACGCACCAATACCACCGAGTCCTCCAAGCCCAGTAGGCAGCGTCATCGCATTGTTAGTTGTCGGCCCAGACAACGGCGCGGTCATTCTGTTTGACTTCGGCTTGTTGTTGGCGGGATCGCAGCCTTGCGGGTTGTCCATGTTTCTGGCCACTTCAGACTTGAACGCGACGATCTTCTGAGCGCAGACGCCTTTGGGGTTCGTGCCATCCGAATAGTAGAACGGCGGCGCCTTAAACTCGGCGGCCAAGACGGACGACTGATTCTGCTTGCTGATCTGGACGGTCTGTTCACCGAGTGCCTTGTCAAAATTGGCAGGGTTGAAGCTGGTGTGCGTGATGTGATCGGGTCCAGCACCAGCAGTCTGAAAGATACCCACCTGCATCTGGTTACCCTCAGGATCGGTAACGATGAACAGCAACAGTCGAGACTCATCACGCGGCTTCAAGCCCTTGACAAAGATGGTCGCGTAAGGCATGTCGACTCCCTGCGGTGCCATCATCGGCTGCGTCGGCTGAGCCGCAGGGAATGTCGGCAACAAACCGGGCGTCGGCAAGACATTGGCCTGAAAAGCGGGCAACCCGCCCGGCAAACCACCGGGCAAACCACCGGGCAATGCACCAGGTAGACCACTAGGAGCAGGCAACACGCTGCCAGGCAAACCACCGGGCGGCGGCAACATGCTTCCAGGCAAAGCACCGGGACCAGGCAGCATATTTGTCGGCGCAGCGACGGGGAAAACGGGCATCGAGCCTGGAAAAGCGGGTGCCACTGGATCAACTTGGCCCTGGCCGTCATCATAGTCGTCGTCATCGTCTTCTTCGTCATCAGATTCGTCTGCCTCATCAGCGGCGTCAGTGGGCAACTGCATGAACATGTCAAGCGTTTCGCAATTGACAACGACATGGCCGATATCCGATTTCTCACGGCGGGCTGCAACGTTATTCAAGATTTGGACGTCAGCGGCCGTCAGATTGGCGATCCTGTTCTGGACACCAGCCAAGTGCTGCATTTGAGCACTATCTGACTCATCGGTGCCAAATAGGGCCGTGATAAATTGGTCCCAGTTGAAGACTTGACCAGCGGGCCAGCCAACGGCAACCAAAAAGCGCTCAATGAAACTTTGACAATCGACCTTGTTCATTTTGAAGAGTCCGATTGTTTTTAAAATAATAACTCCAAGCGGGAGTTATCAACATTGTTTTTAAAGCGCGGCTCACTCGACCGGCCAGATTTGTGTTCGTGTCAGGATCAGATCGAAAAGCACGCCTTGATTGCCCTCTTCATCATAACCCATGTCGTCTTCGTCGCCTGACTCCAATTCATCGTCTTCGTCAACTGGGATGACGGCCTCGATATCGATGACCAACGGCACTGTGCCGAATTGAGCTGCGTCATCTGCGGTTTCTTCATATGTGAAGACCAGATAATTGTCGTTGCCGAGCGTTTCCATCGACATTTCAATCACCAACCGCGGAATCAGCTGGTTGGTCACCGTTTCGTCGTAAAGTTCACTTTCGAGTTGTTGCTGTTGTTCGTCGAAGACCATGTTCCAGAGCTTTGAAAAGAGGCGATCGACATAATCTGATTGCAAGTTGTTGAGCTCGGGCAACTGGTAAACAGCTCGTTTGACGGCACAATCAACAGTTGAAACTGGATTGACGGATCTTTTCAGCAACTGCGGTTTATCCTTCAAGAGCAGCGGGTTCGAATCGGCGTAGAATCGAACTCTGTTCAAAGGAGCGTTCAAAGTTCGATCAAATAGTACAGCTGGTGTGATCGGCGCCGAATCCTTGTCAAACAAAATGACATATTCAACATCGGGCTCGGGTGTTGTGAATTCATCAAATGCAACCACTTCATCCCAAGTGGTGACCGCCCAAAAGGTCAGATCATGAACATGCGATCGTTCAATTTGATCAGCCGCAACTCGATACTTACTCAGATCAGCCGGCAACAGGTGTTTCTCAACAAACATCGGTAAACTCATCTTTGAAACCAGTAACCGCTTTGATTGTAATATACGAAATGAAATTATTTCTATTTTATTGTTGAAGTATTAGGTTCGAAAGTAACTCGGATGCGGAGCCCAGCGCAGACTGAAAAGATGACTTGTTTCAATTTCTCGTTGGGGTGCGGTCCAAATAAGTGCATGTGTTTCATGTGATTGGGGTAATAATGACCATAAGCATACAATTGACCGATGGCGCCCTTCCAGGCTTTCCATTCTTTGATCTCAATGATTTCTGTTTCAGTTAGGATGTCGATGATGCCGGCGTCAGTCTCTTGATGTTTACCATTGTATCTTTTCTCTAGTTTCAATTGAATGGCCTTTTCTGGTTGCGCTCGTCGCCTGGCAGGTGGCGTTTCCTGTTCAGAGATCGACATTGCGTAAGGGAAGTCGTCATTGTCGAGCACTGCAAGATCGATCGGATCTGCTTCCTGCGGCACTTGATATGCGTTGCCACTTATAATGTCTATACAGGCGGCCATTAACTTGGGATTCGTCGATGATTTGTTGTGTTGGTTGTCAATGTGAGTCTTGAGATAACGAGCACTCAACAGTTTAGCACAATGCGGACAGGCCACCTTATCGGGGTTCATTTTGAAACAATGGACTATAATTTAAGACCCCGGTTTTAGGGTCTTAAAGTTTTTAATTGTCCCGAGCAGCCAGGTAAACTCGAGCTGTCTGTTGATTGACTTTGGCCAGCCGCTTCTTCAACTTCTTGATCTTGTCTTGTTTCTTCTTGAGTCGCTTCTCAGCCTTCTTATCGGCCGCCACCACTCGCATGATGAAGTCGTTCAAAACTTGGACGTTCTTGTCATCGGCACCGAGCACGTCCTCGACATTGATCATGGCGCGCAACAAGTCGTCATGGGTGAACTCGGCCTTGGGAGCGACAACCGGCTTCTCAACGGGATCGGCGTGCCTGGCGCAGGTCATGGTGTTCGAAACAACGACATCAGTGCAACCAGCTGCGCCGCATCTTTTCAATGACTTGGCTTGGCGGTGCTGCTGTTTGATCGACGGCGGTCCAGTCGACGAGGTAGTCTTGGGCGTCGTCGGAGTTGTCACAGGCATTGGGATCACCTTTTGTGCGTGGTTGTCGCAATAATGATGCTGATCATGCTTCAAGGGACTGCCACAATCTTTGGTGATGCAGTAAATGGATGGCAGCGACGGGGTCACTGTGACGACTGGCATCGGAGCCGGCGTGTAGCGAGCATGATGAACGGAACAATAGTTGTCCGAGGTTGGCGTTTGGGTCCGACCACAACCAAATTCTTTGCAAAGATGCTTAGCTGTTGAAGTCTCGACGGCATTGGTGCACGTTGATGACTGTTTGACGTTGGGGCCAATGCAGAAGCTCATGATAGTAGTAAAACGTAAAAGTTGGCGTTTGCCTTTAATTTCAATATTGAAATAGTGTTAGTTTTATTTTCCAGCTTCGAACTAGCTAATCGTTGAAATTCAGGTCACGGCCTCACCATCGATCCATTAACGGTTAAATCGAACAAAAATGAAAAGATAATTGATAAACATGATATTTAAAAGCGTCTTAAGAACTTCGCGTCCTATTCAAAACATTTCAATATGGATCAACAACTTGCTGGACCTACGGAGCCTTCTGCGGCTGCACTTGTCGAGAATTTGCCTGCCGACATTATTCAGAGCGAAATGATTCTGAAGATCGGGCTGCCCGTTGTTTCCGTTGAAGATGTCAAGGAAGCGCTGGTTGAGATTTTTGAGGACAACGCTGTTGCTTATCCGGAAGACAGCGACTTGGCCAAGACGGTATCAGACAGAATTGTTGAGGAGATTGAACTGTTTGCCAAACTGGCCAATCCGAGCAGCGTCTCGCAGCCCGAGTGGTATGACCCCGACAACACGCTGATCTACAACCTGACCAATCGAGATGAGCTGACAACCGACTTCGCTGAGGAGCTGCAGGACAACTACGAGCTGCCAGCTGCCGTTACCGATGATATCATCGAATGGATCACGGACCGCATCAGCGACACTGAACCTAAGGTGACCGCGTATTACGTCGGAACCCAGTAAGTAACTTATCAAAAACATTCAACACAACAAACGGTGTTGAAATATTCCAACTCAAATTAAAAGCAACTCTGAACAAAAGGAAATGCAGCGCGAGAAAGTCAAATTCGAACGTGGCGGTGGCGAGTTCGACAGTCAAGTCAACATTGATGGCTCAACCTCTTTGAGCACCCAACAAATCTTCAAGGGCATGCTTTGTGCCAATCCTGATGCCGAGATCGTTTACAAGTTGCCGTCAGCGACAACACTGGTTAAGGAGGCTCCCAAAGAGCCTATTGCCGGTTGGTGTAAGCGATTTTCAATCCGCAATGATGGCCGGGCCACGATTACCTTGGAGATTGGCGATGGGGGCTCCATGAATGGCAGCCCCAACATTCCCGTTTCATCCTACGCAGCCCAGTTCGTATTGCGATTTACCAGCGTTAGCACTGGTGCCGAAAGCTACCAGCTCATTCGCGAGTAAAGAGACTCGACTTCAAATTTCATAGTTAATAACTATGAAAATAATGATCGTTTATTCAGGCTTCTTGACCTCTTCAGCTTTCTC
>Ga0247803_1000210_pt1 | contig 33948 bp, 21 predicted proteins | sample UWRJL014104B1_FD_180928 | JGI IMG/M metagenome (GOLD analysis project Ga0247803, IMG submission 180928) | Plant litter microbial communities from Arlington Agricultural Research Station in Wisconsin, United States - UWRJ-L014-104B-1 | ecosystem: Environmental > Terrestrial > Plant litter >... | reverse complement strand
CGGAGCCGACTATCTGGTCCGGGTTCAGGCGAAAGACGGTTCATTTTATCGTTCGGTTTCAGCGCCGGGGCCCGGAAAAATGGGAAAGGACCGTGTCATTCAGGCGGAAGAACAAAGTTACAGGATTAAGGAAAACAAGGATCAGGCTTTTAGCGACACGGATAAATCAAACAACTGGAAAAAATACCAGGTCAGTTACCGCTCCGGCGGGGGACTAAGTATTGCGGTTCTGGCAATCGCTTCGGCGCACGATTCTTCCGGCGATTTTACCAACAAAGAGTATCTTTTGTCGGCGGAAAAAGCATTCGGTTTTCTGGAAAAGAATAATGCGCTAATGACCAATGACGGTCGGGAAAACATTGTGGATGACTATTGTGCTTTGAATGCTGCCACAGAATTATATAAAGCCACAAAAAATAAACGTTACGGATCAGCAGCTGAAAAACGTGCTAAAAATCTATTAGGTCGTCTTGTTTCCTCCGGGAAATATGTGAATTACTGGAGGGCAGATGAAAAGGACAGGCCATTTTTTCATCCGTCAGATGCGGGTTTGCCAATAGCAAGTCTGGTTTATTATTATCCAGTTGCAACTCCTGAAATGCAGGCTGAAATTAAAGATGTAATCCGAAAGTCTCTGGAATTTGAACTCGCAACGACTAATGAATTAAACAACCCGTTTGGATACAGCAGGCAATTTACCCAGGATACGTTGGGGAACCGGAGAACCACTTTCTTCTTCCCGCATGGAAGCGATGCTTCACCCTGGTGGCAAGGCGAAAATGCAAGAATTGCTTCCATCGCGACCGCCGCAAGACTGGCGTCTCCTTTGTTTTCGGAAAACAAAGCTTTTCAGGAAATGCTGGAAAATTTTGCAGTGAATCAACTGAACTGGATTTTGGGGCTCAATCCGTACAACGCTTCCATGCTTCAGGGTTCGGGGCATAACAATCCGGCTTATGGTTTTTTTGGAACATTTGAGTACACCAATGCCCCGGGCGGAATTGTAAACGGCATTACTTCCGGAATTGAAAACGAGGCCGATATTGACTTCAATCTTTCTTATGCGCAAACAGGGAAAGACAACGACTGGCGCTGGGCAGAACAATGGCTGCCACATGCCGCCTGGTACTTACTGGCGGTGGCCTTGGGAGAGTAGGTTACACAGAGAATCCGCTGTGCGGAATCACAGAGAAAAAAACGAGAGCCACATAGTATTAAATCCATGCGCCTTTTTCTCTGTGGTTCATGTCTTTCTCCATTTCCTCTGCGTCACCTGTGCATGTCACTCTTATTTTACTGAAACATATTTGCCGCCGCAGGCTTCAATGCAGCCGTAACTCAAAGTGAGTTTTGTGGCGGAAAGATCTGTGTAGGTCCAGATGTGAGAATCCGTCGATTCATCGATTGGCAACATTTCAATCAAATTGCCATCCTTTAATTTATAAGCTTTAAACAATGGAACCGAAGACAACGCTTTGCCTTTAACCTCTGTAAATCGACCGTCCGCATGAAATTCAATCGTATGTGACAATTCGTCCGATACGGGCTGCCAGGTGCCGCTGCCGTCGCCGGGATCTGCCAGATATTCAACCAGCTTCCATTTACCAACCAGGCCTGATTCTTCGTTTCTTAATATTTCCTGATCCTTGCAGGAAACAGAGAGAAGCACCAATAAAAACACCGAAATGATATGGATCGTTTTCATAGAAAAATTTGGTTAACAGGTTTTTTCGGAAGACACTATTTGAGGAGGAAGGGTTGGAAGTTGCCGAAGGATTTTAGTAAGCAGATTTTCGTAATTTCGTGTCATTCCTGAATTGTTTCTCGTCTCAATAAATTCGTTTTTATATCGATTAAGATGCAAACCGATTTCCTAAACATCTCCGAACTCCTCAGCCCGGAACAACGCCTGATCGCCCAAACGGTTAAAGATTTTTCAGACAGAGAAATCAGGCCCATCATTGATGACTACGCGCAAAGGGCTGAGTTTCCGATTCATTTGGTCAAAAAGTTTGGCGAACTTGGCGTTTTTGGCCCGACCATTCCGGAAGTTTACGGAGGCGGAGGACTGGATTATATCAGTTATGGTTTGATGTGCCAGGAAATTGAGCGGGGTGATTCGGGAATGCGTTCGACAGTTTCGGTTCAAAGCTCGCTGGTGATGGGGCCGATATATGAATTTGGTTCTGAGGAACAAAAACGAAAGTATTTGCCGGGACTAGCGAAAGGAGAAATTTTGGGTTGTTTTGGATTGACTGAGCCGGACTTTGGATCAAATCCCGGAGGCCTTAAAACGACGATTGCCAAAACCCATGGAGGATACATTTTGAATGGATCAAAAATATGGATATCCAATGCACCATTCGCAGATATTGCCATTGTTTGGGCGAGAAATGAGGAGGGGAGGATGCAAGGTGTGATTGTGGAACGGGGAATGAAAGGTTTTACAACTCCCGAAATTCATAAAAAATGGTCGTTGCGAGCCAGTGCTACGGGCGAACTGGTTTTTGATCAGGTGTTTATCCCTGATGAAAACCTGCTGCCGGATGCTGTTGGATTAAAAGCTGCATTGGACTGTCTGGACAAAGCCAGATACGGCATCTCCTGGGGTGTATTGGGTGCAGCAATGGACTGTTACGAAACCGCTTTAAAATATGCTGGAGAACGAATCCAGTTTGATAGACCAATCAGTTCCTTTCAATTAACGCAAAAGAAACTGGCAGAAATGCTGACCGAGATTACAAAAGGACAGTTACTTGCGTGGCGCCTGGGTGTGCTGATGAATGAAGGAAAGGCAACAACCACTCAAATTTCAATGGCCAAGCGAAGCAATGCAGAAATGGCGCTGAATGTCGCCAGAGAGTCACGGCAGATACTGGGAGCAATGGGCATTTCAGGTGATTTCCCAATCATGCGGCACATGCTGAATCTGGAATCGGTGATCACTTACGAAGGTACTCACGACATTCATTTACTCATTTTAGGTGCCGAAATTACAGGAATTCAAGCATTTAAGTAGCTTTCGGCCATACGTTATCAGCAATCGGCTGCACGAGACTGTGAACTTTTGACTGTAAACTTTCTACTTTTTCCTCTGCAATTCCTTACTGGTTTGCCTCGATCCGTCCGGAGACCAGCCTGGCGCTTTAAGCAAATATTTGAACTTTATTTTTAAGTCGACAGGTTGCTCAAAATCTTTTTTTATTTCTTTCCATTCGTGAAAAACCGTTTGTTTTAAACCATTGTCCCCGGAAGGCTTGGTGAGTCCGTATTGGGGCGGGACGGTCTGCATTTCTTCCTGAAAAGTCCCGAAAATACGATCCCAGATAATCAGGCACATGCCCATATTTTTATCCAGATATTCAACATTGCTTGCATGATGCACCCTGTGATGCGACGGAGTGACAAGGATATATTCAAGCCAGCCCAGTTTGTTAATGTATTCGGTGTGGACAATGATTCCGTAAATCTGCGTCACTGAATACATGATCACAATATCCGCGGGATTAAAACCGAGCAATACCAGTGGGATGAAATAAATAAACCTGTAAAGTGGCTGAAAAACGGATGACCGAAAACCTGTTGTAAGGTTAAAATGTTCGGAAGAATGATGCGTCACATGTACGGCCCAGAAGAGCCTGCTGTGGTGATCAACATAATGTAATGTGTAAAAAGCCAGATCTTCCAGCAAAAAAAGTGCTGTCCAGTACAAATAAGGATTGGAAACAGGGTCGACGATCCGGTAATTATAAAACCAGATTAAAATACCGATATACGCAGCACGGAAAAGTAAATCCACAGCTCCGTTAAAAAGCATCAGAGCCGCGTTGGTAGCACTATCTTTAAATGTGTAACTCTTTCTCTCAGATCTGTTGGTAAGGAAAATTTCCAGGCCAATGAGAACGATATAAAATGGTGTTGACAGCTTTAAAATAAGATCCTCAAATTCATAAGTGCCGGACATAACATCATTTTAGAAAAGTTTTTACAAATATAGAGCCGAAGAAAATTGAAAGTTTTGGAAAAACAAGTTTTAACAAATTTCTAATCTGCGTCGATGAAAGAAGAACGTGTGTTATCCTTTTGTATATGACATTCTTCCTATTGTTAACCACTACTGAGGCGCAAAAGTTTATGTAAAATTTTGTTTCACGCAACAATATTTATTTACTACTTTATCATCCGTTTTAGTGCCTTTCTCAACGCTTCGTTTTTGTGTCTTTTTTGTAAAATAATGGGTGCAGCAATTCTCTCGCGGCAATCAAATAGTGAGCATCTTTCGCATGTCTGGTTTACCAGTCGGGAAGGAATGGCCGGATCATCCACAAAATTCAGTTTTTCTCTTGTCGGTTGGTCGAGATAAATACCCATCGAGACACTCACATTCAGATTGGGTGTTGTGGCCATGGGCTGTGCAAAGCTGATTACCAGATAATTATCCTGTGAATCAACATAGGTGGATTTTTGAGCTTTGCATAAAATATTGGTTTCCAGTTTATTTTCGCCGAGTTCCGCCAGATCGTTCAAAATGGTTAACGCAACCCAGCGGCGGCAGTAATGTTCATCACGGACTGTATGCGGATAATGCTTTCTTGAGATGTGCATTTCCTTGGTCATATCGAAGAGGTTTTGCCCCGCAAAGTTGTTAAATCTGGAAAAAAAGATTTGATTAATTCCGAAATTATTGGGCAAAACGTTACTGATCCTGTAAAAAAATGATTCAGGAGTCGTATTGAATTCATGAATCATTGCGATCAGTTTTTCAGGCTGCCAGGTTTTGAGGGCGAAAAAACCGGCAAGTTTAGGAACCAGCAAACTTCTTTTGATAATGACCGCACTCGCAAAATAAGAGGCTTTAAAATTGTTCAATAATTGCTCAAACGATTCGGCTTCAACAAGTGCCGTTGTATGCAGGCGGTTTTTCAGGTTAAGATAGTGGTAACCGATTTCCCTGCCATAAATAAACGCACGCTGAACCGAGGATAAATGTGTGTTAATCAGGAGTCTGTGGCCTTGCGTTCCGGGGATGGTCAGAGAACGAACGCTTGCAAATTCAGGAAAAGCCCTTTCATTGATATCTTCAATTTTATAATTGTAATGATTGACCAGGATTTCTGCAAGTCCGGTTTCGTCCAGAGATGTAGCGTCCGGAACCAAATGAGCTGCCAAAAATCGCTCTGCGTCGAGTTCAATATCCTCGAAATAATTATCATGCATTTCCTGGTAAGTACGCAGGGCCGAAAAATAGAATTTCTCAATGGACATGTTATAATTCCTGGCAATCTCGATGAGCGTTCCCACGAAAGCACTGATTTTGGTAGGTGCGTCCGACAGAATTTCAAGCAAGTTTGCCGGATCGATACCGAACAATTCCAATGGCAGTTCGGTGAGGATATTTGAGCTTAAAAGTTCTGAAATGGGTTCCAGGCGCTTGCTTAGTTTGAGAGAAACCAGCGTGTCGTAATCAACATCCATTGCATTGGCCAGTGCAATAATTTTGTCTGACTTCGGGTATTTTTTTCCTTTTTCAATTTCATTGATGTAAGATAACGACAAGCCGGATTTCTGGGACAGCTCGCTGAGAGATAATCCCTTGTCGAGACGAAGTTGTTTTAGTTTCAGTCCAAAAACCAGTTTTATGTTATCAGTATTTATAGCCACTTCAAAAAGGATAGTTCGGGGTGTAAGGGTTAAATTTCCAACATTAAGTTGATTCTGTTGCTGGCAATTTAATTAAATAAGGTCAAAAGCAGAAATCGGCAGATTTATAGCAGCCGTTAAACAAAATAAAAGCGAAGCCACTGTAGAATGAGCTTCGCTTCTTTAAATATTTTTTCTAAGCTAACGATTAAAATATGGCTATACCAAGCGTAGCCTGGAACGCATTGCTTTTTTTACCAAATTGCGATGCAGTTGTAGCATTGTCAAAGTTGATTTTTACAACATCCGTAAAATTGCCTTCGTAACGAACATCAAGGCTCAAACGGCCTAAATCCACACCTACACCTGCCTGGTATCCATATGCAAGCCGATTTTTGAAGGTTGTATTTGAATTGTTGCCTGTTACGTCGTCAAACGAATCGCCGATTTTGCCATTGCTTGACATTCTCAAAGAAGCCATCGGACCAGCATTGATCCTAAAAAATTTGGCGATTCTTACACCGAATAAAACGGGTACGTCAAGGTTTGAAAAACGCACATCAACCTTACCGTCTGAATTCTGAACGCCATCTTTGTAGACATTGAATTTGCCACCCTTTTGAGACAAAAGGACCTCCGGCTGCATATAGAAATTGCGGCCAAAACGAAAGAAAACGCCACCAGCAAACCCTAAGGAGCGATTGTCATTGTCTTTAAAATTGAAAGCATTACCCCCTGAGGACAGTGACAAATCGTTGCTGCCATTGATATTAGATAAATTTGCACCTGCTTTAATACCAAATCTGAAGGCCGGGTCATACTGAGCCGACGCGGAATAACTGATCACCATCGCACATACCGCAAACAATAATTTTTTCATAAAATTCTTACTTGTTAAAACTGAATCATTTGTTAATTAGTATGACAATCAAAAAAGGCATGCCCGTATGGCTGATCAAATATTTGAGTATAAGTTTCCACAAACATTTTACTCTTTTAACAAGCTATTCGGATTGCGACAGCGCTTAATACAAGCAAAACCACTATTTTTGCGGGCGATTTAATCATCAGGGGAAAATAAATTGTTTGATAACCAAGTTGTTTTTCTCGTAAATGATTGAAATTCATTGCCCTAGTTCAAAAAGGAATAACAAATACTAATTATAATGAACGAATACAGTCATAGGGAAATAGAAAAGAAGTGGCAGGATTACTGGGAAAATAATGGTGTTTTTAAAGTAGAAAATCAGTCCGCTCTTCCGAAATTTTATGTGTTGGATATGTTTCCCTATCCTTCGGGTGCTGGTTTGCATGTGGGTCATCCGCTTGGCTACATCGCATCGGATATCTATTCCCGCTACAAAAGGTTAAAAGGATTCAATGTTTTGCATCCAATGGGTTTCGACAGCTTCGGGCTTCCTGCTGAACAATACGCAATTCAAACCGGCCAGCATCCTGCAATTACGACGGAAGACAATATTACCAGGTACATTGAACAGTTGAAAAATCTGGGTTTAAGTTACGACTGGAGCCGGGAAGTGCGTACTTCCGATCCATCGTATTACAAATGGACCCAGTGGATTTTCATGGAGCTTTTCAATAGCTGGTATAATAACGATACGCAGCAGGCTGAGGCGATTGAAACGTTAACTTCCATATTTGAAAAAGAAGGGAATTTAAAAGTAAATGCGCCTTCCAATGAAGAAACTCCGTCGTTCACAGCAGACGAATGGAACGCGTTTACAGAAGAAGAAAAATATAAATTAACTTTAAAATACCGTCTGACTTACGTGGCGGATGCTACTGTAAACTGGTGTGCTGCATTGGGTTCGGTTTTGTCCAACGACGAAGTAAAGGATGGTGTTTCGGAGCGTGGCGGATTTCCTGTTGTGCAAAAATTAATGCGCCAGTGGATGATGCGGATCACAGCATATTCGCAGCGGCTTCTGGACGGATTGGACACCGTTGAATGGACTGATTCCTTGAAAGAACAACAACGCAACTGGATCGGGAGATCGGTAGGGGCGTTGGTTAAGTTTGAAGTATCGGGCACAGGGTATGGGGCAGAGGATCCTTCCTCACTTTCCCCTCTGCCCTTGGCTATCGAAGTTTTCACAACACGTGTTGATACGATTTACGGTGTAACATTTATGGTCATTGCGCCTGAGCATGAGTTGGTGGATGTGATCACCACTCCTGAACAACGCGGAGAAATAGATGCATACATTGATATGACAAAAAAGCGGTCGGAACGTGATCGGATGTCGGACGTGAAAACAGTTTCGGGTGCGTTTACGGGTGCTTATGTGATCAATCCCGTGAATGGTGAAAAGGTGCCTGTTTACATTGCAGACTACGTTTTGGCGGGTTACGGAACGGGTGCTGTCATGGCGGTTCCTTCGGGTGACCAACGCGACTGGAATTTTGCAACGCATTTTGGATTGCCCATCATTCCAATTCTGGACGGGCAAAAAGATACGGATGTTCAGGCTGATCCTACCAAGGAAGGCCATTACATCAATTCCGGGATTATTAACGGAATGACGTTTCATGAAGCCAATAAAACGTTGATTAAGTGGCTTGAAGACAAAGGCGTTGGAAAAGGCAAAATCAATTACCGTTTGCGGGATGCGGTTTTTGGGCGTCAGCGCTATTGGGGCGAACCTGTTCCGGTTTATTACAAAAATGACAGCACAGGGCAGCCTTTGCCTTATTTACTGGAAGAAAGCGAGTTGCCGTTGAACCTTCCCGAAGTTGATAAATATCTGCCCACAGAAAGTGGAGAGCCGCCGTTGGGCAGAGCAGAAGGTTGGGCGCACGGATCAGGAAATGGTTATGAATTGAGCACCATGCCCGGCTGGGCGGGAAGCAGCTGGTATTGGTACCGCTATATGGATTCCAAAAATGAAACCGAGTTTGCATCAAAAGACGCAATCGATTACTGGCGCAATGTTGATTTGTACATTGGTGGAACAGAGCATGCAACGGGACATTTGCTATACAGCCGTTTTTGGAATAAGTTTTTGAAAGACAGAGGTTTTGTGCCTGAGGAAGAACCGTTCAAAAAACTGATTAATCAGGGAATGATTCAGGGACGCAGCAGCTTTGTTTACAGGGTTAAAAGCGAAGATTTCAGTAAACCTGTTTTTGTCAGTGCCGGATTAAGATCTCAATATGAAGTGACGGCTTTGCACGTGGATGTAAATATTGTAGAAAACGATATTCTAGATCTTGATAAGTTCCGGTCAACACGCCTGGATATTTCGGCAGAAAATGCTGAATTCATTCTGGAGGACGGCAAATATCATTGTGGGGTAGAAGTTGAAAAAATGTCCAAGTCAAAGTTCAACGTGGTCAATCCTGATGACATTGTAACCAAGTATGGTGCGGACACTTTGAGGCTTTATGAAATGTTCCTGGGGCCACTGGAACAGGCAAAACCGTGGAATACCAATGGAATTGATGGAACACATCGCTTCATCCGCAAATTCTGGCGTTTGTTTTATTCTGAAACCGGACAATGGCTGGTGAAAGACGAAGCTGCAAAACCGGAAGAATTGAAGGTTTTACATAAAACGATAAAAAAGATAGAAGAGGATATTGAACATTTTTCGTTCAATACGGCTGTGAGTGCGTTTATGGTTTGTGTGAATGAATTGGGTGCCTTAAAATCGCATAACAAATCTGTTTTACAGGAACTTGTGATATTACTTTCACCATATGCACCTCATATTTCAGAGGAACTCTGGGATGCTTTGGGCAACGAAAAAGGAATGGTTTCAAAAGCAGCTTTCCCGAAATTTGAGCCTAAATACATCGTCGAAGCTGTTTTCGAATATCCGATTCAGATCAATGGAAAAGTCAGGATTTCTTTACCATTTGCACTGGACACAACGCCGGCCGATATCGAAAAAGAAGTTTTAGCGAATGAAACGGTTCAAAAATGGATGGAAGGAAACGTGGCCAAAAAGGTGATCGTCGTTCCAAAAAGAATCGTTAACGTAGTAATTTAATGTGTTAAAAAAGATAGCGGTGGTGAAGTGTTTGCTTCATCACCGCTCTCTTTTTTGCTGCTGGCTAATAGCTGTTAACCTTTTGACCGTCAACCAAATATTTAATTCATCGATATCAAACGCTCCGGCTGTTTTTCGGATATTCCGAGTTGCTTGATTTGTTTTTCGCCATTGCTGGAAATCTTCAACGTGTATTCTCCCGTAGCAAGCTGGCTCATGTCGAGCATCCGTCTGAGTTTGGTTTCATTTTTACTTACAACTTCCTCGTACAAAACCTTTCCTCTTTGGTCTTCAAGCAAGATTACCGTCGTCTTTTTATTGTATTTGTCAACATGAATTCTGATTTTACCTTCTTTGGTTGTGTAGATTCCACTATCAAACCCGGTAACTTTTTTTGCATCTCTATCATCAGCAGAAGCAGTCAAAGTGATTACAAAACTCATTGAAAATGCAAAAATCAGAGATTTTATTAAATTTTTCATGGCTATTTATTTTTTAAGGTTGGCTAATTGTTTCGTATAAGAACATGACAAATGTATGTGTTATACTAGGTACTATGCAATGCAAAGTACATAAGTGGTAAATAAGATTTTTGAACGGTTACAGCAGCTTTTGATGGCAGACAGATGATTTGAGGCTGGACGGGGGCAAAATAAAAACCCTGTAATCAGCTAATGCCTCAGACAGGGTTTGACTAATAGAATGCTAACGAAGTATTTATATAGTGGTGTCCTTATTTAATAGTGTGTCTTTTAGTTTGCTGATGAATTGGTCTTTTTATAGCATGTGTTTTGTGTTAACCTGTGTTATAGACTCTGGTTTTTCACTCAGGTCACTTCAAATCAAAAAATAATTTTCAAATACGGAATTGCGTGTTGTTTAAAGCTTAAAAAAACCACCATAATTCTGCAAAATCAGATGAAACCGTAGCGCTTAAACCGTTGCAGATTAGCACCGACAGCATCAAGAGGCATTTTACCATCGTAGTCTTCCTGTTCGATCACCCAATATTCGATCAGCGTATTCTTTTTTGCAAAGGCCAGGATGGCTTCAATGTCCAGATCTCCCTCACCAAGTTGCGTACTTAATTTTGTTTTTTTATTGAAGTCCTTTACATGGATTGACGCGTAATGGTGTGGGTATTTGCGTAGAAAAACCATGGGGTCCACACCGGCCAGCGACATATTGGCAATATCCAGTTGCTGGCTAATTTGACTGGGTCCCCATTCTTTCAGCATTAGATCGTACAAATATTCTCCATTGTACATGATCTCAAATTCCTCATGATGATTGTGAAAACCAATTTTCAGTCCCGATTCTGATGCAATTTCGCTCATTCGGTTAAACGCTTCAATGCCTTTTTTAACTTCTTCCATATCTTTTTTGTCCCAGTCAAAGCTCGGTACAATCATTATTTTTTGTCCGGTTATGAGTGCATCCTCAATCGTTTTTTTGTAATCATCGGTGACGTCATTTTGCATTTTGTTCCAATGTTCTTTCTTAAATCCGGTATGGGAAGTGAAACACTTTAAACCAAACTCTTCGAGTATCTTTTTAAATTCTGTTGCTGAATATCCATAAATTTTACGGTCAACATAACTGGCAGGTTCCACTTCATGGTAACCCATGCCGGAGATTTTCATCAATGTACCGAACGGATCACTTTTCATTTCATCCCGAACCGAATAAAGCTGTAAACTGATATGAAACCGTTTTATGGAAGGATGAGCCAGCGCAGAAAAAGTGGAAAACGCAGCAAGTCCGGAAAGTAAAACTTCACGGCGCGTGAGGGTATTTTTCATGAATTAGTTTGTGACAAAATAAAAAACCTTTACAGCTTAGATGTATTTAAGCTGTAAAGGTTTATAAAACTTTTAATGGATTCCGGAATTCTTTTGTCGTCCCAACCACCGCGATGCTGAAAGCCGACTGCCGAAAGCGTTAATTCTATTCTTTCAATCCTTTGATATAGGCAATTGTCTGCGGTATTTGTTTAAGATACGACGGACTTTCATCCTCAATGAAATAATGTTTTATCCCTGCTTTTTTTGCAGCTTTTAATACAGCAGGAATATCTATGGATCCCGTTCCCAATGCCACATCATTCGTGGTAGGTGTCCCTCCTGATAAATCACCCTTTACGCCTTTCCTTAGATCCTTCAAATGCATCAGTTTCCAGCGAGAGCCATATTTGGTAAGCAATGCCGCCGGATCCTGGCCAGGAAAAGCAGTCCATAAAATATCCATTTCAAATGAAACGTAATCAGGATTGGTATTTTTCACGATGTAGTCGAACAACGTCCCATCTTCGTATGGAACAAATTCATAACCGTGATTGTGGTAAGTAAGCGTGATTCCGTTTTCCTTTAAAATCTTTCCCGCTTTGTTAAAATCCTCAACCGCTTTTTTTGCCGTTTCCAGGTCAAAAGGATTTTTGTGGGGGATCCAGGCTACCATTACAAAGTTGGCACCCAGGATTTTCGCATTTTTAATAGTCTCATCCGTACTTGCTGCAAGGGCTTTATAATCTGCTCCGATGGAGACCATTTTTATTCCTCTTTTGTCGAGCTGTTTACGAAGTTCTTCCACCGACATCCCGCTGAGTGGCCCACCTTCCATTTCAGTCACGCCCAAAGATTTGATTGTATCCAATGTAGCCTCAATACCTTTACCCCAGCTGCCACGGAAAGTGTACGCCTGAAGACCGATTGGATTCGTGTAAACGGGTTTTCCGGTTTGAGAAAAACCGCTTTGGCTTAATAAAACTCCAAGCACGAAAGTGATAAATATTTTTTTCTGCATCTTTATAAAGTTGATTGGTTAAGCCGGTCAATTGCATTTCAGATTAAAAGAAAAACGGAAGGCAAAACCTACTTGTCAAGTCTTTTGGTTGAACAAGCTACTGTAACTGAATATTTTTGGATTTAAAACTGCAAAATTCATGGTAAAACTTTGAATTTCATCCGATGTAAAACTGACAGATGAAATTCAGGATCGGGATCATTCGTCCCTCAGGAAAGCATATTAAAATCCGTCAGCTTTGATTTCTTTCTCGGTAATATCTCCATATATTTTGATTTGATCCCGGATCTCGCTCGCTTTACCTACAAATACGAATTGTAATCTGTCTTTTGGAAAGTAATTGGCGATAATTTCCTTGGCCTGAGTTGTTGTGAGGCCATCTACTTTGGTTTGGAATGTGTTGATATAATTTTCATCGAAATTAAATACAAACATGTCAGTCAATAAACGTGCGAGCGCTCCTGCCGACTCGTAATCAGGAGGAAAATCACCTTTTACATAGGCTTTCGCCGATGCCAGTATTTTATCATCAACGCCATTTTTATGCAGACTGTCGAGTACGCTCAGGGCCATATCAACAGCGGGAATGGTTGTTGCGTTTTTTGTGAAGGTACTTATGGCAAATGAACCTGCATATTTGTACCGCGTAAATCTGCTGTTGGCTCCGTATGTCAGACCGGAATTTACACGGAGCGCGTCATTGAGCCAGGATGTAAACCGTCCGCCCAGAATCGTGTTGATCACCAGAATAGGTACATAATCGGTAGAATTATAATCGACTCCTTTGCCGCCAATGTAAAAGGTAGTTTCTCTTGCATCATCCTTATTTACCAGCAGGACCCTGCTTTTTTCAAATTCCAGATCCGGTGCAACACGTTTGACCATCCGTGACTCAGCCGTTTTCCAGCTGCCAAAAAGAGCAGTCACTTTCTTTTTCATATCCGCCGATTTGAAATCCCCAACAATGGCAATGGCACCTTTTCCGGTTGTATAATTGGATTTGTAGAAAGATTTTACATCGTCAACCGTCAAACTTTCAACGGTGGATTTGCTTCCGTCATTTGGGGTTGCGTAGGGGAACTTGTTGAATACAAAAGCATTGAAATAATTTCCAATGACCGATCTGGGGCTTTCTTTTTGCTGTGTCAGTTCAAGTAAAGTCCGCTGTTTATGTTTATTAAATTCGTTGGTATCAAAAACAGGAAACATGATTACCTGTTGCAGAATGTCAAAGATTTTGTCCTGATCTTTCACCGCAAAAGACGAGGTAACTCCTGAATTGTCCTTGCCCGCGTAAGTTGATAAGCTGGCTCCTACAAAATCGGTTGCCTCTTCAATCTGGGTTTTGGTATATTTTTGTGTGCCAAACTGTAAAGCGTCGGCAGTAAGACTTGCACGGCCGTATTTGTCACCATCGTTAATGGTACCTGCATCAAAAACCGCCGACACATTGATCAGAGGAACTTCGTGCTGCTCCATCAGGTAAACGGTCAGGCCGTTTTTTAATACGAATTTTTCATACTTGGGCACCTTAAAGTTGTTCTGTGCCATTGCTGATACGGAGATCATGGCAAATAGCACTATCATTATATTTTTCATATGTAATTTTTTCTTTTGACTAAGATGCTTCCTGCGCACCAGTATTATTTTTAGTTGAGATTGGTCTGAAATTTTTCTATTTGGACGTAGTTTTTTCTGCTTTTTCAGGTAAAAGGAAGCCTATTGTCCTATTCCGTTCGGTGAAATATTTAGCAGCTACACGTTTAATGTCATCCGTTGTTACCTTCTGGAAGGCTTGTGGGGCTTCGAACATTTTGCGGTAATCACCAAAAAATACATCATAAGTACCTAAGCTATTGGCTTTACCATTGATGGTTTCAAGTGAATGATAAAATTCCATCAGTTTTTGATTTTTAACCTTTTGCAGTTCAGCATCAGTCACACCTTTTGTTGAAATACTATCTATCTGCATAAGTAAAGCTTTTTCCAGGTCAGTAGCTGAAACACCATCTCCGGCAATGGCATAAATGTTAAAAATGTTCGGGTCAAAACCTTCTCCTAAAAATGTAAAAACCCGCGACGCAATCGTAGTGTCCATCACAAGCGATTTTACAAGTCGGGAAGAATTGCCGGAAGATAAAATACTACTGAATAAGTCCAGCGCGTAATAATCTTCATGGCCGGTTTGGGGTGTATGGTAAGCCAAAAGCACATTAGGTGTTGAAATATCTTTATAGGTTGTTACCCGGCGCTCGCCATTTTGCTGTGGTTCTATAGTGCGTATTTTGGGCGGTAATCCCCTGGCCGCGATGGGCGCCATATACTGATCCGCCATTTTGCGAACCTGATCCACCGTGATATCACCAACCACTACCACCGTGGTGTTATTGGGAGAATAGTAGGTTTTAAAATAATCTTCAAGATCTTTTTGCGTCCAGCTTTTAATATCTGATTCAAAACCGATTACCGGAAACATATAGGGGTGTTCCTGAAATGCTGCGGCCTGGACAACTTCACCCAGCAGGCGGTAATTACTGTTTTCCAGTCCGGTGCTGCGTTCAGAAAGTACAACACCACGCTCACTTTCCACCATTTTTGGATCAATGGTGAGATCTGCAATACGATCGGATTCAAGTTTGAAAATGGTTTCCAGAGCGTCTTTCTGAAACCAATCCGTATATACAGTTACGTTCTCATTTGTATAGGCGTTGTTTGATCCGCCGTTGGCTTCCATCACACGATCGAACTGTTTAGGACCATAATTTTTAGAACCGTTGAACATCATGTGTTCGAAAAAGTGCGACAAGCCTGTGATGCCGTGGACCTCATTTCGTGATCCGACTTTCCAGAACAGGTACATATTGGCAGTAGGTATGGAATGATCTTCAAGTACCAGGAATTTCATCCCATTTGCAAGCGTAAAAGTCTTTACGTCTTCGGGTTTTGTTTGTGCATAAGATGTACCGAATGCAGATAGTACAGCAGCGGCACTAAATAAAAAATTTCTTAGCCTCATCGAAAATGGATTTTGTTACTATGAATTTGTAATGATAATAAAAAATAGCATGTCTGGCAGAGAAATTTCTTATCTTGCCCAATATCTCGTTGAAAATTAATTAGTTAACTTATGTATACGTATTTGTTATAGTTACAGAACGTATAGTGCAGGAAAAATAATTAAAATTTTAGCCTTTGTGCAGTTACTATTATCTGTATTGTTAGTCTTAACAGCTAATTGAAACCAAGTTGTGTCTTTATTATTTTAAATTTTACCCCTATAATCTTCCCCCGTATGGAAAAACACACTTTACTCAAAGTTTTTGCTATTCTTTTTTGTTTGTTGTCCGGCACCGCTTCAATGGCTCAGGAGGCTGCCAGTTCTACATGTAACGATCCGGCGGGCGGCTGTGACACCATTGGAATTGAACGCAAAATCAGCCCCTGGCGCGTCGGTGGATTTCTGGGACCGGCCGTCGCTTTTTGCGGCAGCTGGGATGCAACCTTTAATTCTAATAAGGCCAGAGACAAAGCACTTTTTAACGGAATCGGGTTTAATGCAGCACTTAACGCAGATTATTTTTTTAAGAACAAGAAAAAGGAGAGCCGGTTCCAGATTGGAGTAGGCGCAATGGCTGGTCTTCAAAACTTCTTTTTTAGAAAAGACATAGACACTTTTATTGATCAGGTGATTGCAAATTCTGGCTCTACTGATGCTGTGGTGCGTAAAGGTTCGTCGGAAGATCATTATCTGGTAGTAGGTCCGGTGATGAATTTTGCATTTGGTACAAAACCGCGTTCGCCATTTCTTGAAGCGAGGAGGCATTTTCCGCTCCACTCCGGCTGCCATCTTTGTGTATGACCGCATTACCGGAAATAACATCTATTCCGTTTCAGCATCCGACAAACGCTATCATGCAGGTCTTTTGGCAACATTAGGATTTTTTGTTCCAAGTAAAAACGGGCTGTGGGCCTGGGGCGTGGAAGCAATGGGTTTCCGTACAAAGCTGGATTATATTTTCCCCGGAGCTACGGTTTTTCCATATGATAGAAAACATGGCGGGTTTAGTGCCGGCCTTGCAATGCGCCGTAAGTTCATTTATGACGTTCCCGTTAAAAAAGAACCAACAGCAGCGTTGATCTGTATCGCTCCTGAACTGGAACTGAAAATGGGAAATAATTCCATCAAAGGAATGTTATTTAATACAGGAGTAGACACCACCTACGCGGAACCGATCAAGCTGACATGGAAAAGCAGAAGCGTACCTGACACTACAAAAACGGAGACTTTTACAGCCAGGATTCACCGTTTATATGCCGGATCCGATACAATAATTGCCAAGATTATTTGTCAGGAAGGAAATGAACTGGCTTTTCCTGCAAAATATTTGTATGGAAACAATGGGCGTCCAATGGAAGGACAGTACTATGCAACGGTCAGTACATCACAAATATCCAGCTGTGCTTCCTGTATCAGCGAAGCAAGTACGACCGGCTTTTCGGTCATCAAGCCAACCATTGATACAATAGTGCCATGCTTCAAACAATGTGATCTTGAAGTTTACGCGTACAAAACCGTTAAGTACAATCGTGTTGTTTATGGGAAATCCTCTACTTCTTGTGTAGGTTGTATCTGCCCCGTTGACACGGTTCCTAAAACAAGATCTCAATATTATCTGTTAGGAACTGTTCAGATAAAAGACTGTGATCCTGCTAATCTTAATATTAACGATGAGATTACGAAAGGAAATATCAAAATTCCATCATGGGCTACCACAGTTTACTCATCGGTTCAAACTACTGTTGCAGGAAAATGTGACGTACCGCAGGGGGTAACTAAGGAGAATTACAAAGCCACAGTGAACAAAAAGCAACTGGGTACCTTCATTAAAGTAATTCCTAAGAAGTGAAAAGTACGAGCGAGAAGTAAAAAGCTAAATAGTAAAGGCCTTGTGTTCTCTGAGCAGGAGGCCTTTACTATCTAAATATCTTTAATCCATTTAACCCGTACAATCCGGCTTTGAACCTGATGTTCAGCGAAAAAATGTTGCCAGTGCAGTTGTCTTGACGACAAATGATCCGTCGGTGATTTGATTTCTATAAACGCATATTCTGTTTCATTCCAAACCAAAAGGTCAGGAAACCCGCGGGTATTTTCACGGAGATTGTAAGCTATTTCTAAAAGAACTGCATGCATCTGTTCAGGACTTAGCCAGGAAATTAAAGTCAGGACTTTGTCCAGCGCACCGTCATACCAGGAAACAAGCACATTCGTAGTCCCAAACATTTCCTCATAGGTTTTTAGCACAATATCCTGTATGGCTTGCCTTGTATTGGCCAAATTCATTCTTTCCAACAATTGATCCGAGCGTTTATAATAGAAGTCGGGTAGGAAAAAATCACTGGGAACACGTTGCAGCGGATTGTGTATTGCCTTTACATTGGTGTCATAAATAATATCCCAAAATAACAGGCCAAAGAGCATTCTCCATGGTTCATTTTCACTAAAAACTGCGTTGTAACCCTGCTCACGGTAATAGTGAATCGCTCCGAGTTCTACCTGATAACGATACATAATCGGAATGTCAATGGCCTCGGCGGATTTCAATGCCTGTGTTGTACGCTTGACAGTCCGTTTCTTTTTGTTGTTTATTTTTTCATTAAAATCCAGACTGAAATAACGCTCGTCCGCATTTTGGGGATTTTCCGCAATTTCTTCGCACAGGGCGAGTGCTTCCTCTATCTCTCCAAGATTGTAAAGCAGACGGACACGTCTTTCGCGTGCCGGCGCATCATTCGTGAGCTGGTAAATACTTAAAGCCTGCGAAAGCATTTTCTTGCGTTCCAGCCAGGCGCTTACCCGCAGAATAAAAAGATTGTAAGGAACGTTTGCTTTTGGACTCAAATTTCCGGCGATTCCAACCTGCCAGTTCATAAACCAGTCAAATATTTCTTCGGGCGGATTCTGATGTTTGAGTACATCAAAGGTCTCTTTCATTAAGGAAACCATCAGCGTATCATCTACGTCCTTGCGGGTCTCAAACTGTATGGATAAATGTTCTGCGTCAAAAGATTGAAAACGGACGTGACCAAGATCGCGGACGACAAATTCTGTCATGTCGGCGTACCTGTTTCCAAAAAACAGGAATTTCATGATCATCACTTCACCTTCGTAACTTACTTTGACAACCGGTTCCGTTTCTTGAATGATCGCGCACAAGGTTTTGAAATCGTATTCATAAAGGAGCCATCTTACCAGATCCGGTTTACGGATACTTTTAGCTGGCATGACGTCAGGTTTCAGTATTTTGGTAAATTCCAGATGTTGTTCTTTGGTGAAAAGATCCATGACTTCGACGAAACGATCCTCGTGTGAATCACAAAGTGTCTCTATAAAATCCTTTTCAAAAAGCTCTTCCAGAACGGCAGGAATATCTGTTATTTCCGGGTAGGATAAACTATTGACCCGAAAGAAAGATTTGCTCCGGTTGCTGAAACGGATAAAAAGGCATTGTGCATCTTCCGAAAGCTCGCTGTAAGAATGAAGGAACTTTACTTCGTTTTCATTAAGAACCGATCCATACATTTTGCGGACAAAATCCAGGACATAACCAAAGTAATCATGGTAATATTTTGGAGGAAGATCTTGCGGAAACGCTGTATTTTGCACGGAATTCTAGCTGACTTTGATATTATTATCTAACGTAAAGTTAGTCTGGTTTGTCACAAAAAAGGCCAGGGTTTTTTTTTCGGAGTCAAATATGTACTGTAATGAGTGTTGGTTTCAATGTTATTACAGCAAAAGATTGCCCCGATCATTTACGGAATAAGTGATACAATGACTTTTTGGACATTATGGAAAAATAACTTGTAAAAATAGGATTATAGTAATCTGTTTTTTCGTGTATTTAGGCAAACGTAGTATTTTATAAAGAATTGACTTACATTTGTTTCCAATGGAAAACAACTTTACATGCCCATGACAACATTAGATTCTTACAATTTTTCAGGCAAAAAGGCCCTGGTACGCGTTGATTTTAACGTACCGCTAAATGACAAATTTGAGATCACGGATGATACAAGGATCCGTGCTACCATTCCCACTATTAGTAAAATTCTGGATGAAGGCGGATCAGTTATTCTGATGTCACATCTTGGTCGCCCGAAGGATGGCCCGACTGAAAAATATTCGTTAAAGCATCTTGTGAATCCATTGTCCCTGATATTAGGCAAAACAGTGAAATTTGCTGATGATTGTATTGGAGAAAGTGCAATTGAAATGGCCGGCGGGTTACAGCCTGGCGAAGTTTTGTTACTCGAAAACCTACGCTTTTATAAAGAAGAAGAAAAAGGAAATGAAGAATTTGCAGAAAAATTGTCCAAACTTGGAGATGTTTGGGTAATGGATGCCTTTGGAACTGCCCACCGTGCGCATGCTTCTACGGCAGTTATCGGCAAGTTTTTTAAGGATAAGGTTTGTGGTTATGTAATGCAGGCGGAGCTTGACAACGCTGAAAGGCTTCTTGGCCATTCAGAAAGGCCTTTCACCGCCATTATGGGTGGAGCAAAGATTTCTGATAAAATATTGATTATCGAAAAACTGATCGATAAAGTTGATAACCTGATCATCGGTGGTGGAATGTCTTACACGTTTTCCAAAGCTACCGGTGGCAAAATAGGTAAATCACTCTTGGAGGCCGACAAACAGGAACTTACACTGGAACTTGTTAAAAAGGCGAAAGAAAAAGGTGTAAACCTTATCTTGCCTGTTGACACCGTTATTGCTGATGGTTTCAGTAATGATGCAAAACGCGAAGTTGTACCTGTTGGTGAAATTCCTGACGATTGGCAGGGGCTGGATATCGGACCGGAAAGTATCAAAATCTTTGCTGATATAATTTCAAAATCAAAAACAGTTCTTTGGAACGGTCCAATGGGTGTTTTTGAATTCGCTAATTTTGCACAGGGCACAAATGCAATCGCTGAGTCGGTGGTGTCCGCAACTGAAAACAATGATGCCTTTTCATTGATAGGTGGTGGAGATTCTGCTTCTGCAATCAACAATGCAGGTTATGGCGACCGTGTAAGTTATGTATCTACTGGTGGTGGTGCATTGCTTGAATACATGGAGGGCAAAGTTTTGCCAGGCGTAGCTGCTTTGGAAGCGTAAAAAGTCAATCGTAGATAGTTTTTAGTTTACAGTATCGACTACTAATAGCATTTGTTTGTTGTTATTAAACAAGAAATCCATCCTGCAAGCGCGGGATGGATTTCTGTAATAACAAACCTAACTAATTTATGAATAAAGCCTGTGAAGGCTGCTACTCCGATTTAACTGCCGCCGTTTGCACGTTTCTGAAGATCATCAGAACCGGTATTGCGCTGGCGGGCTCCTTTTACATTCTGGTTTCCAAAGCTGTACGTAAACGTAACTCTGAACTGGCGGCTTGGCCATTCCGAACGCACTGCAAAGTCGATATCCTTGTACAGTGCGCGTCCGTTGAAACGATTTGTCCAGAATATATCATTGACATTCAGACGGATGCTCCCTTTTTTAGCCCAAATGCTTTTTTGTAGTCCGGCATTGACCATGCCCATTGGTTTGGCGGCATAAAGTCCGTAAAACGCACGGCTGTTGTACCAACCTGAAATTTCGGCCGACCATCCTTTTTTCAGGGTGAACTGGTTATTAGCGTACATATTCCAGGAAGCCTGTTTGATTTCCAGCTGTTCTTCCAGATAAAATGATTTGTAATGATTATAAACCCCGGTAAAATTGGTTTGCAGGTTCCACCATTTTCTGATAGGAATTGGCACTGAGACGGTCAGGCTGAAATTATCCTGATTATTCAGGTTGTCCGAAGTCACAAACGTTTTGTTTTCTGCCGCAACCTGCTGAGGAAGTTCGTCAGCAATCATGTCCTTGATCCGGCTGTATGCAAAGGTTGTGTTGACGAAGTTTTTATAAACGTGAACCAACTGAAACGAATTGGTATACTGCGGTTTCAGATTTGGGTTACCCTTTTGAAAAGTATATGGATCCAGATAGAATTCAAACGGATTCAATGACTGGTAGTTGGGACGGTCGATCCGGCGGCTGTACGACAAATTGATAACATTATTGGTATCCAGCTGATTGGATAAAAATATGCTTGGAAACAGATTGATATAATTCCGGTCACGTTTCTGGTTCAAAGTCACCGAGTTGCCGACGGAGTGCGTATGTTCGCCGCGAAGCCCCAATTGGTATTTTATTTTCTTTGAGATGCTTCCGCTGTAATTCAGGTAAGCAGCATTTACGTTTTCCGTATATTTAAACTGGTTAGAACGTAAAGGATCGATGGTCCACTCATCTATTTTTGTCTCAAAAACCATGTTGTTATCCGAAGCCACGTAACTGGTTTTAGCGCCGGTTTCAAACTTTCCTTTCCACAAAGGTTGTGTGTAATCTATTTTGGCAACGCCGATATTTATTTCAGAAGGCATATTATTCCGGACCTGTTCGGGATTGCCATCCTGCTGGCCGTCAGGTTTGTAATAGCGGGTATCCAGATTGCTCTTTTTCTTTCCTCCATAATTTACATAGTCAGCGTCGAATGTCAGTTCTTTTCCTTTGTCGTCAAACTGATGTTTGAAATTGATATTGGCGCTTACATTGGTCATTTTGCCCCCATTGAAAAGATTGGTTCTGAATGTCCTTTGCAGGCTGAGATCTTCATTTAGTATTCTCGTATTGGTTTGTCCGAATGGATTGCTCCAGTCGTTGTAAAATCCTGAAACCAATACGCCAAAAGTTGTTTTTTCTGTTGCGTAGTAATCGATTCCAGCTCTTAAATTGTGATAATATGATTCGTTTGTACGTTCTGTTCTCTGGTCAAAAATGGTTACCTTATCTTCGAAAGGGATTTTGCGATAAATAGAATTATTGTTGAAACCTTTGTTATAAAAAGTGCCTCCATTGATGAATGTACTGATTTTCCCCGCACGGTGATTTAAAGTTGCCGTTGCATTTCCTCTTCCGTAGCGTGAGTAGGCGGCACCGAGGTTGATGTTTCCATTGGTTCCGTAATTTTTATTGCGCTTCATCTTGATGTTGATGATTCCGGAATTCCCGGCAGCGTCATATTTGGCCGAAGGATTGGTAATGAGTTCTATCTTCTCGATATTATCGCTCGGGGTGTTTCTAAGCAGAGTCATCAATTCCTGCTGGGACAGAAAAGTTTGTTTTCCATCAATTTGAACGATGACGCCCGCTTTTCCCCGCAGTTTCAACTGGTCATTCTGTTGATCAACGGTTACTCCCGGAGCACGTTCCAACACTTCCAGTGCAGTTGCTCCTGCTGAAACAATGCTGTTTTCGACATTGATGACTGTCCGGTCAATCTGTTGTTCTATAAAAGGTTTTTTAGCAACAACCGTAACCTCATTCAGAGACTTGACATCTGTTTTTAATTCAATTGCCGGAAGACTGACAGCATTGTTATTGACTGCAAAAGTTTTGCTGTAAGCTTTCTGATAACCTACCATTGAAACCAGTGCCAGGTATTGACCTTCTTTGATTTGTTCAAACTGGAATTTTCCGTTTTCGTCGGCGGCAAGCCCCTGGATCATCGTGGAGTCTTTGGCTTTTAAGAGCAATACATTCACATAAGGGAATGGGCTCGACTTTTCGTCAAGCACAGATCCCGAGATTTTTCCGGTTGAAGATTCAGGATTTGCTGTTTGAGCAAGCACAAAGCTCACGCTCAGCAGCAGCGCTACTGTTAGGTTTGTTAAGAATTTCATGGCTAATAAATCAGTTGTTCATGTGACTGAATGCTGTTCAGGTTACTTCGGAAGTAACAGCTGCATTAACTTTCAGTACATTGCAAAGATAAGTACTGGGTATTACATAGAACTTAATTTTCTATGAATGGTTCTTTTAGTGTGATGAATGGAAGTGTGTTCTTTGCAATTCAAATCATAGATACAAATTGAAGCAGGAATGTTGCACGAAGCGAGAAAAAAAGTTTGAATGGTCAAAATAAAGGGATGAATGAGCAAGTGATTTTAGTCGTGGTTTTGAATTAAAAGACAATTGACAATTGGTAAAATCCAAAGAAATATGAAAGCATCAGATGAAAGCTGGTCTATCAAAAACTTTTTAAATCATTGTTAATGAGTTAGTTTGAATAACAAGAAACCCATCCCGCAGGCGCGGAATGGATTTGCTGCATTATTAACCTAACTAATTAATGAACAGAGTGGTACCCAGCCAACTTTAATTTCCGCTGTTGACCCGTTTCTGAATGTCGTCTGAGCCTGTATTTCTTTGGCGCGCACCTTTTACGTTTTGATTTCCGAATCGGTAAGTGAAGGTTAGTCTTGCCTGGCGACTTGGCCATATACTTCTCACTTTAAGGTCTATATCTTCAAACCGGGTCGTTCCACGGAATTTATTGGTCCAGAAAATATCCTGAATATTCAGCCGCAGCGTCGCTTTTTTAGCCATTAGTGTTTTTTGAATTCCCAGGTTTACCATGCCTTGTGGTTTTGCGGCCAAAAGACCATAAATATTCGGACTGTTATACCAGCCTGAAACTTCAACCGTCCAGCTTTGTGGCAAAGTGAATGTATTGCTTCCAAAAAAATTGTAGCTAAACTGGTTGACATCATACAGCGCATTACGATAAAAAGATTTGTACTGATTGAATGTCGCCGTGGCATTGGTTTGCAAATTCCACCATTTTGTAATTTTAACAGGTGCAGAAACTGTTAAACTGAGATAGTTCTGCGAATCCAGATTGTCTGAGGTGATGTATGTGATGTTTTCTGACGCAATTAACTGAGGCAGATCGCTTACAATCATGTCCTTTGTGCGGCTGTAAGCCAGTGTGGTATTCAGGAAATTTTTGAAAACATGCACCAGCTGAAAAGAATGTGTATACTGGGGTTTCAAATATGGATTGCCTTTTTGGTATGTGTAAGGATCCAGATAATATTCAAACGGATTTAAAGACTGGTAATTGGGACGGTCAATACGGTAACTGTATGATAAATTAAGAACGTTACTGGAATCTAAATTTCTTGAGAGAAAAATACTTGGGAAAATATTTACGTAATTTCTGTCACGTTTATCATTGAGCGTTACAGAATTTCCGACGGCGTGTGTGTGTTCTGTACGCAAACCAAGCTGAAATTTGGTTTTTGAATTCAACTGGCCACTGTAATTTACATAGGCTGCGTTTATATTTTCCGTGTATTTAAAGCGGTTGGTACGGGATGGATCAATTTCCCAGCTGTCTTCAAAGGTTTCAAAAGTCATGTTGTTATCTGAATTCACCAGGCTGGATTTTAACCCCGTTTCAAATTTTCCCTTTCCCAATGGCTGGGCAAAATCAATTTTAGCAACGCCGATGTTGATCAGGGAAGGCATATTGTTCCTGATGATTTCAGGATTTCCATCTACTTCGCCTGTTGGTTTGAAATACCTTGTGTCCAGCGAATTGAAACCTTTGCTGTCATATTTGACATAATCCAGATCAAATGTCAGCTCTTTGCCTTTGTCGTTGAATTGGTGTTTCAGGTTGACATTTGCACTGATATTTTTCATTTTGTTGCTGGATCGTGTGTCTGTGTGATAAGTTTGCCTCAGACTTTCGTCTCCGTTCAGAATTCTGGTGTCCGTGGTCCGCAACGGATTTTTCCATTGGTTAAAAAAACCTGAAACCAGTGCACCGATTGTTGTTTTATCCGTCAGAAAATAATCAACGCCTCCTCTGTAACTGTAATTTTTAGAACGCCAGTCGGTGGCAGACAGCTGATCAAATTTGGTTGTAACGCCTTCATACACAATTGTACGATAAATTTTATTTTCATTAAAACCTTCTCCTTCAAATCCGCTTCCGGTGGCGAACAAACTCATTTTTCCTTCCCGATGATTTAGAGAAAGTGAGCCGTTGCCGCGTTCGTAGGTTTTCGAGTTTCTGGCAGCGACCCCACCTCCAATAGTCAGATTTCCGTTGGTTCCGTAGTTTTTGTTCTTTTTGAATTTGATGTTAATGATACCCGAATTTCCCGCCGCATCATATTTTGACGATGGATTGGTGATCAGCTCAATTTTTTCAATATTATCACTGGGCGTGTTGCGAAGTAAGTTGACCAGCTCAGCCTGTGAAAGAAATGTCTGTTTGCCGTCAATCTGAACAATAACACCTTCCTTTCCACGCAATTGCAGACGATCATTTTGCTGATCCACAGTCACACCCGGAGATCGTTCAAGCACTTCCAGGGCAGTCGCTCCGGCGGATACAATGCTGTTTTCTACATTGATAACCGTTCTGTCTATCTGCTGTTCAATAAATGGTTTTTTAGCCACAACCGTTACTTCGTTGAGCGATTTGATGTCTGAACGAAGTTTGATTTCCGGCAGAATGACACTTCTGTCCGTCACGGTAAAGGGCTTGCTGTATTCCTTTTGATAACCCACCATCGATACCAGCGCGAGGTAAGAGCCGGCAGTTACATTTTCAAAAATGAAGTTTCCTTTTTCATCAGCTGCAAGTCCTTTGGCCAAAGTGGAGTCTTTTGCGGAAAGCAGAAGTACGTTGACAAAAGGAAAGGGCTGGGCCTTTTCATCCAGTACATTTCCGGAAACTTTTCCAGGGTTTGGGGTTTGGGCAAATAAAGAGTTCGCGCTTAAAAATAAAGCGGCAGTCAGGTTAATAAAGATTTTCATGGCTAATAAATTTTTTGGTAAACAAATCGGTATTACTATTTGGTTACTGGTATAGTGCGAAGTTAAGTACTTTGTATAACATAGAACCTTAGATTACACAAATGGTTGCAATAATGTATGAACGGAGAAATCTTTATTTGCTTTTTGCCAATAGATGTGAATGGTAGAAGCAAAGTTGCGCGGGCGTAAACGAAAATAATTAAATGGTATATAAATAAGAGTTTATGGTCTTTATTCTATTTGTGCGGTGGATTTATGGAAAAATACTTCGATAGTTTTGTATATTTAGTGAGAGCTAAAACTAAACTCTTTATGTTTATTTGTAGCTTATCCATTTTTTTTTACATGTTACCACTAATTTAATCACACCAATTATGAGGAAATGTTACTATTCATTATTTCGCCGGAAAACTGCATGGACGATGCTGCTGTGTTTTTTGACCGGAATCTCTTTTGCGCAACAGACCGTGAGAGGCCTTATTGTGGATTCCAGGGGCGAAGCGCTGATAGGCGTCAGCGTACTTGTGAAGGGTACCACGCGCGGCACAGCGACGGACGTGGAAGGTAAATACGAAATTGCGGCTGACGACGAAAAAAGTACACTGGTATTTTCCTTCGTCGGTTATGTGCGTAAAGAAGTAATTGTTGGAAACCAGTCAGAAATCAATATTACCTTGCTGGAAGACACCCAGAATTTATCAGAAGTGGTCGTTACGGCTCTGGGTATTAAAAGGGATAAACGGGCTTTGGGCTATTCTGTACAGGAAATTGGGGGAGAAGCCATTTCGACAGCGAAAGAGCCAAATCTTGCCAATTCTCTGGCAGGTAAAATGGCTGGTGTGCAGGTGACACGTTCTGCCAATGGTGCCGGCGGATCTTCACGTGTGGTAATTCGCGGTACAAATTCGCTGGTAGGAAACTCCCAGCCTTTGTATGTCATAGACGGAATTCCGATGGATAACAGCAATCCGAATGCACCCGGAGCCAGCGGCGGGATTGATTATGGAGATGGTATTTCCAACATCAATCCGGAAGATGTGGAATCAATGTCTGTGCTGAAAGGCCCCAATGCGGCTGCTCTTTATGGGCAGCGCGGAAGTAACGGGGTAATTTTGATCACCACCAAATCCGGTAAGTCGCGCAAAGGAATTGGTATCAAATATGGCGTTGACTATTCATCTGGAAATGCCCTGGTTTTACCTGATTTTCAGGATGAATACGGCCAGGGACTTGACGGGGTTTTTACGAATTTCCGTGGAGCAGATGGTAAAATCTATACCTGGGCAGCAGCACAGGCCGGTAATATTCAGGGTATGCCCAAAACAAGCGGAGGTCGCGACAGGTTTACACGTTCCAGCTGGGGGGCAAAAATGGAGGGTCAGCAGTATGAAGATCAATGGGGAAATGTGCTCAGTTTTACGCCGCAGCCAAATACTTTCCAGCAATTTTTCAAAAAAGAAACACAACTGATCAATAACCTGAGCCTGGAAGGCGGCAATGACAATATCAATTATCGGCTATCTTACGGAAATACCAATATTGATGGTTACACGCCCGGCAATACTTTGAAGCGTAACAATGTGAATTTAAGGACGGTAGCGAAACTAACGTCAAAAATGGAGCTTGACGTAAAAGCAAATTACATCGGCCAAAAAGGTGAAAACCGGCCGACTGTTTCTGATGCCAGTGACAATCCGGCTTACATTTTTATCAGTCAGCCAAGAAGTATTCCAATGAGTATTCTGGCAAATTCTGCCTGGACTGCCGACGATCTGGCAAAACAACTTGGATACGGCACGGTTCCGACCCTTGGTATGGAAAAAACGTACGCAACCAACTCGTCTACGGCCAATCCTTACTGGACCAGAGACCACACGCTAAATTCCGATGATCGTCAGCGTTTGCTTGGCATGATCCGTTTGAGTTACCAGTTTAATGACTGGATCAGGTTAACGGCCAAAACCGGAACTGACATCTATACCGACCAGCGTTTCCGTTATCGTGAAAAAGGCACCTACCAAAGTGCCAATAGAAACGGAGATATTTCCGAGCAGGTAACGCGTGTTCGTGAAGACAACAGCGATGTGCTTTTGTCGTTGACTCCACAACTGTCGAAGGATATTTCTTTTGCTTTGAATCTGGGAGCCAATCACCAGCGGTTTTATTCCCGCACAACAGGAAATACAGGTAGTGAATTTATCGTACCCGGGCTATATGCGATCAACAACACGCTTACCAATTCCTATGTTTTCGGTTTGACGGAATCATCCATTAACTCAGTGTATTTGTCGGGTCAGGTGGGTTACAAAGAATTTTTATTCCTCGATTTTTCTGCAAGAAATGACTGGTCGTCGACACTTTCTCCCGCAAATAATTCCTTCTTTTACCCTGCTGTCAGCGCAAGTTTTGTGATTTCCGATGCATTAAATATACAAAGTGATGTGCTCAGCTTTTTGAAATTAAGAGGTTCGGTAGCGCAGGCGGGTAGTTCGGGTTCGCCATATCAGCTGACAGGTAATTATTCTTTGGATCAAAATGCGCACGGAGGCGTTCCTTTGGCGTCTTTTACGTCGACGATTCCGGACCCTAACCTTAAAAATGAGCTGACGACTTCCATAGAGGTTGGTGTTGAAGCGCGTTTTTTCAAAAATCGTGCAGGACTTGCTTTTTCATATTATCATGCGGCAACCAAAAATCAGATCCTGGATGTGCCTCTGCCGCCTTCGAGCACGTTCGCTTCCCGCCGAATCAATGCAGGTGAAATTCAGAATCATGGTGTGGAGCTAACTTTAAACGGTTCTCCCGTTAAAAATGCTTCCGGTTTTACCTGGGATGCAACACTGAACTTTTCACGTAACAGAAACAAAGTGGTTTCTCTGGCTCCGGGCGTTGATACTTACGTGCTTGGTACGGATCGTGGTGTGAATGTGGTGGCGGTTCCCGGTAAAGCGTTCGGAACAATTATCGGAAACGGTTTTCAGTGGCTGCGTGACGAAAACGGAAATCGTTTGATTGACCCGACGACCGGTTTGCCTTTAAAATCGAATGCCAAAATATTGTATGAACTGGGCAATGCACTTCCAAACTGGATCGGTGGATTTAACAACAGTTTCCGTTACAAGGGAATTACACTTTCCGGATTGCTGGACGTGAGCCAGGGAGGCAAGATTTATTCTCAAAGTATGCGTGAGGAACTGGTTTACGGTACGATCAAAAAAACATTGCCGGGACGTGATGGTACTTATGTCGCAGAAGGGGTGGTTGCTTCCAAAAATGTGGACGGATCTTACACCGGAACCGGGCAGGCGAATACCAAACAGGTACGTGCGCAGGATTACTGGAACGTGGTGGCGCCGGATAAGGATAATGTAATTCCAGAAGAAATGCTGAATGACGCCAGTTATGTGATGTTCCGGGAGTTGACGCTTAATTATTCGCTGCCAGCCAAACTGATCAGCCGTACGCCGTTTAAAGCAATTCGTGCCGGAATATATGGCCGTAACCTGTTTTATCTGCAACGTAAAACGGAAGGTTTTGCTCCCGAAGCGTCGTCGTTTAACGTGAGCAATTCGTCACTTGGTCTTGAGTCGACGGCATTGCCATTGATGCGTTATTTTGGAGTGAGCCTGAACGTAGAGTTGTAATACTATCAACAGAAATTAAAAGAACAGATGAAAAATATATTTAAACCGATTTTGCTTACAGCTGCTGTTTGTCTATTTCAGGCTTGTACCGGTGATTTTGAGGAAATAAATACGCCGCCGACTTCGGTAACCACCATTGATCCGGGACTTGTTTTATCCAAAGTCCAGAAAGATGCTGCCTTTGCGGAAGGCGTTGAATATCCAAATAATCAGTTCGGTTCGTGGATTCAGCAATGGGCTGGCGGTGTTCTTATTTCCAGTTCACGTTATGTCGAGCAAAGCGATAATGGCACATGGGAAGCGCATTACACCTTGCTGAGGAATATCAGCCAGATCCGTAACCAGATCTTGAAAGGTTTGGAAACCGATCCGTCGGGAAGAACAAAACTGGCTATTGCGAAGATCGTTGAAATATCGGTCTGGCAAAGACTCACGGATTTATTCGGCGATGTGCCTTATTCTCAAACTGCATTGGGACAGGATGATGTAAATACAAAACCTGTTTTCGATACACAGGAATCCATTTATAAATCTTTGATCACCGATATCAATACCGCCATGGCACAGCTCAACGCAACGGACGCCAGCTACGGAAACGCGGATTTTTATTACAAAGGAGATATTACCAAATGGAAAAAATATGCAAACTCACTGAAACTAAGACTGGGAATGCGGATTCGTTATGCTGACGCGGCGTTGGCACAAAAAACAGTAACCGAGGCAATGGCTCAACCTTTGCTGGAAAGCAACGCCGATAACGCCACGATTCCAACCTACAATAATGCAACCAATGCAAATGTGCATCCATTGTTAAATCATTTTCTGGCAGGTAGTCCGGACCTTAAATATCTTGCTGATGCTTTTGTAACGCAGCTTGTTTCAACCAATGATCCTCGTTTGCCACGGATTGCCCAACCCAGCGTGAATTCCGTAAAAGCAGGTACGCCAGCCTATAAGGGAATTGGTGTCGCATTAACGGATGCAATTCTGAAAACCATCATAAAAGACGACTATTCGACGGCATCAACGGCCACATTCTTCAACCGTGATTTCAGCCCGGCCATTCCTTGTATTGTGATGTCATTTTCAGATGTTTCTTTTTACAAAGCAGAAGCTGCATTGGAAGGCTGGGGTGCTACCGAAGCGCAGGCAGAAGTGTTTTACCAGGCAGGTGTAAAAGCGGCATTGGCGCAAGCTCCATATAACGTAGCCACTGTTCCTGCCACTTTTGAAACACAACTTTCTTTCACGGGTCTGACAAAAGAACAAAAGCTGGAAAAGATTGGTACGCAGAAATGGATACAGCTTTTTGGTCGTTCGTATGAAGCATTTATTGAATGGAGAAGAATGGGTTATCCCAGTTTAAAACCAGGGCCATTTGCAGGTTCAACCAATGGAACCATTCCCCGCCGCACCATTTATTCGTCGCGGGAAGCCCTGTTGAATCAAGACAATTACAAAGAAGCATCAGCCAGATTATCAAAGGGAGACACCTACGTTTCCAAAGTCTGGTGGGATAAGAGATAGTTTTTGGTAGTTGTTTCAGGCAAAAAATTAAAAGGCGTCAGATCTGAATTCGAAGATCCGGCGCCTTTTAGTTTTAAGAAAACCTTTGAAATGATTTGACGAAAATGTTCATTTTTACTTCAAAATATGATCCGCCAGTTAGCAGTCAAACTTTGGATCAGTAGTCAGTTTTGTGAATAGACAAGAGCGAAATAGGGGAGGGCTTACAGGCCATGGAGATATTACTTAAACCATTTCATGAATCTCCAACCATTGATTGACAGAGGGATAGGGTATATGTCAGCGGCTTAATCCGGTTTTAACCGTATGAAGGCGAACAAGATCTTCACTTTTACCATTCAAAAGGTCAACGGGATCTACTCCCAGAACATAGGCGATCTGAATCATGCGTTCAAGCGTAATACGGGTATATGCCAATTCAATTTTGCTATATGCATTTTGAGAAATCCCCAGTTTCATTGCCAGATATTCCTGCGTGTAATTCCTGTATTCTCTTATTTTTCGAATATTGGCTGCAACAGATTTGATTTTTGCCTCTACTGTTTGATTCATAACATTTTTAAGTTTGTCAATGCGAATCTTTTATTTTATCAGACATACGTTTAAATCCTGCCAAAGGATTACTTCCTTTTTTATTAAAATTTTTGACAACGCGTAAATGCGAAATATTGACAGGAATTAACCAGGAATTTTAGTAAATAGGCATTTCGTTTTATTCAAATCAAAGAAATGATCAACAGACTTTATGACACTTCCCTGGGTTTACTGACCGATCTGTACCAGTTGACAATGGCTTACGGTTATTGGAAATCCGGTAAAGCAGAACAGGAGGCAGTTTTTAATTTATATTTTAGAAAACATCCATTTCAGGGAGGATTTACCATTGCCTGTGGATTAAGCAGTGTAATCGACTACTTAAACGAGTACCGTTTTGATCAGGATGATCTGGAATATATAGCAACATTAACCGGAAGCGACGGACAAAAATTATTTGAACCTGCATTCCTGGAATATCTCAAAACCATGGAACTGCAATGCAGTGTTGATGCCGTTCCGGAGGGAACCGTGGTGTTTCCCAACGAACCATTGCTGAGAATTCAAGGACCCATACTCCAATGTCAGTTATTGGAAACGCCGCTTTTGAACCTGATCAATTTTCAGTCATTAATTGCGACAAAGGCCGCCAGGATGCGTTTGGTTGCCAAGGAAGATGCTTTGCTCGAGTTCGGTTTACGGCGCGCTCAAGGCCCCGACGGCGGAATGACGGCAAGTCGCGCGGCTTATATCGGTGGATTCGACGCCACTTCCAATGTGCTGGCGGGAAAGCTTTACGGCATTCCGGTGAAAGGCACGCATGCGCACAGCTGGGTGATGTCCTTCGATACAGAACTTGAAGCTTTTGAGACCTATGCGCAACACATGCCGAATAACGTGACTTTGCTGGTTGATACTTACAACTCAATTCATGGTGTGGAACATGCAATCACGACTGGAAATGAGCTTCGCAAACGTGGGTATGATCTTGGAGGAATCCGGCTTGATTCGGGAGATTTGGCTTATCTCAGCATTGAAGCCAGGAAACTTTTGGATGATGCGGGATTTGAAAAAACAAATATTGTAGCCAGTAATGATCTGGATGAATACATCATGGACAGTTTGAAAATCCAGGGAGCAAGAATTAATATCTGGGGAATAGGTACCAAACTGGTAACGGCTTATGATCAGCCTGCATTAGGGGGTGTTTTCAAACTGGCCGCTCTTAAAAATGAGGCGGGGGAGTGGGATTACAAGCTAAAACTGTCCGAACAGGCCATCAAAGTATCAACGCCCGGGATTCAGCAGGTGCGTCGTTTTAAGGATGCGAAAGGATTTATTTCCGACATGATCTTCAATGTAGAAACATCTTTGAACGGTAAAGCAACGATGGTGGATCCTTATGATTTTACTAAAAACCGTTCGTTTTCGGAGACGGCTTCTTATGAAGATTTGCTCGTTTCTGTTTTCGATGATGGGAAATTAATTTATACTCTTCCCTCCATCCATGAAAGCAGAGCAAGGGTTCAGGAACAACTTTTGCATTTTCACAAAGGGATAAAGAGGTTTGTGAACCCACACACTTATCCGGTGGGACTGGAAAAGGGATTGTTTGACATGAAGACAGATTTGATCGTAAAGCTGAGAGCAGGAGGGTGAACGGAGCAAATAAATGTAACGCAAGAATTTATTCATTATCAAAAAGTCCGATGAAAGACGTGCCGCAACCCAATACGGAAATCCTGAAAGAACTCATTCACTACCGGATGCCTTTTGGAAAATACAAAGACTGGCTGATTATTGATTTGCCGGTATCCTATCTGGAATGGTTTGAGCGTGAAGGTTTTCCTGCCGGCAAGCTGGGCATGATGCTGAGCACCATGTACGAAATCCGGCTGAACGATCTGATGTTTTTAATTGATGGGTTAAAGAAGATATATAAGAGGTAAGTGGGCAAAAATTAACCCCAGGCTTCGGCCTGGGGTCGGAAATCCAATCAACTCTTATTTGGCTTAGCCAAAGCTTTTATTTTTTCTCCGGCATTAATACTACTTTGATGAAGTTGTCATCATTG